>ERZ894217.1036-NODE-1036-length-12761-cov-34.890288_pt1 | contig 12761 bp, 13 predicted proteins | sample MGYA00380291_ERZ894217 | MGnify/ENA primary metagenome ERZ894217 (study PRJEB32331, sample SAMN06328480) | human gut metagenome | biome: human gut microbiome; feature: stool | host: Homo sapiens | collected 2013-07-05 ...
CAATGCCAACTTCTTCTGCATTGGACCGAGTGGCAGTGGCAAGAGTTTCCACATGGAGAAAAACAGGACAAAATGGAAGCAAGCAGTTGTAAAATTAAGCGTTATAAAAACCTGATTTTCAACTAATATGTTTTAACAGACAAAGATTTTGGCTATTGCCGTTTAGTCCTCATTGGAGTAATTTTGTACCACGGTTGTACCTCGCAGGAGGGGGCGCACGGTTCGATTTCCTTTCAGCAGCGTGCAACAGCGTTCAACAATGTGCAACTTAATTTCTTCGATGATGGACCGTCAGAATGAACAAAAATTAACAGGTCAGCCCGACTTCGGACGGGTCATGCCGGACAAGCCGTTCCTCACCATTGGGGAGGTGGCAAACATACTGCAAGTGAGCAGCCGCACCGTGTATAACCTGATTTACAAAGGTACGCTCCGGGCTTGCAGGATTACATACCACATTACGCTAATCACCAAGGAGGATTTCTTCCTGATGATTAAGGAAACAACCTACTGCAAGCGGAGTGTTTCACTATTCGCAAAGCAGAATAAAAAAACTAAGGAGAAAATGGAAGAAGAAAGACAGGACATAGGAGAAACCAACACTTCCCGACAAGAGGGAAAGAATAAGACAAAGGACAGCCCGACCAAACGGAAGCTCAAGCCTGCAACAAACTACAAACAGTCCGTGCGTGACACATTCACGGACAGGGAGAGTGTCGGCGGAGACCTTTATACGATGGCGGAGATATGCCAAAAGTTCAATTATACCTACGGGCGGTTTTACAACCTCCGTATGCGGTACTCAATACCGTGCATCAAAGCCAACTCCACCAAGTGTTTTCCGAAATCGGAAGTGGACAAGGCGATGGCAGAAGAAAACGAGCGTTTGGGCAACAACCTTTCGGAACATTGGTATTCGTGCTTCGACATCATGCGCCTGTACGGATTGGGCAAGACCCAAGTCCGCAGGTTCGCACTCTCGCACGGAGTAAGGACGAAGCGCATACACGGCAATCGCTTGTACTATCTGAAAGCCGACTGGGATGCGGCACGTAAGGAAGCGGAGCGGAAAAGCGCAAGCACAAAAGCAAAACGGGAAGAATAAAGATTACAAACAATTAGATAAACAAGCGATATGACAAACATTTGTACGAAAGTGACGGTCAGGAAACGACCTATCAAGAACGGGCAGTTATCTCTTTACCTTGACTTTTATCCTCCTGTCAGACACCCAAAGACAGGCAAACTGACAAGGCGTGAATATCTCGGCATATACATCTATGCCAACCCGACAGAAAAGTTTGAAGCGGAGTTCAATAAAACCATGCTCCGCAATGCGGAGCTTATCAAGTGCAGGAGGACAGAAGCCATCATCAACGAGGAGTTCGGTTTTCTCGACCGCAACAGGGGCAAAGAGAGTTTCTTGGAATACTTCCGCTCCAAGATGGCGGACGATGATAATTTCAGGAATTGGAATGTAGCCTACAAGCACTTTGAAAAGTATTGTGGCGGAAGTTGCACTTTTGACGATTTGACGGTGGAATACTGCCAAGGATTTCTCACCTATATGCTCTCGCTTACAACGCAGAACAAAAGCAAGATGATGGCATCCACCGCCAACAACAACCTGAACAAACTGAAATGTGTCCTGCGCCAAGCCTACGAGGAAAGGCGGATAAAGGAGAACATCGCCCCACGGCTGAAACACGCCAAGGAAGCCAACACAAGGCGTGAGTTCCTGACACTTGACGAGGTGAAGATGCTTGCGGACACGCCTTGCGAGAAACCTGTTGTAAGGTCGGCGGCTCTGTTCTCTTGCCTTACAGGATTGCGCATCAGCGACATCATCCGTCTGCAATGGGAGAACATCATCAAAGCGGCGGACGGTGGCTGGTGTATGCATATCGTCACCAAAAAGACAAGGACGGAAGCTGTGTTGCCATTATCGGATGAAGCCCTCGCCCTCTGTGGCGAGCGTTCCACAGGGCAGGTGTTCAAGGGAATGACACAAGCCTTGCTCCCCTTGTATCTCAAAGATTGGATAAAGTCGGCAGGCATTACGAAGCACATAACCTTTCACTGCTTCCGGCATACCTACGCAACCCTGCAACTCGCCGCTGGTACCGACCTTTACACCATTTCTAAGATGCTTACGCACAGCAACGTGGCGACCACACAGGTTTATGCCGATGTGGTGAACGACCTGAAGCGCAAGGCTTCCGAACAGATTACACTCAAATAAAGACTACAGCTTATGGATAAAATCACGTTTGAACAACTGCCGCAGGCTGTTTCCCTCCTGATTGAAAAGGTGGGGCAGCTTGCGGACAAGGTGGACGAAGCGTTGAGCAAAGCCACGCAGCAGAAAGGCAAACGCCTGCTTGCCTTGGATGATGTCGCCGCCTTGCTCGGCAAGTCCGCTTCCACCATTTACGCCATGACTTCCGAGAAGCGCATACCGTACCACAAGAGGGGCAACAAGCTCTACTTCTTCGAGGATGAAATCATCGGATGGATTGAACAGGGTGGAACATCGGGAACGGGCAGTGAGGAAGAGTTCAACAGACGGCTTGAAGCCTTACGTAGCGGCAAGAAGCACAAGCCAAGTTCTTTACAGGCAAAACAGGAGTTATGAGGAAAGAGGATTTGATACCCGTCATAGCACGGCACGACCCGATATTGGCAAATGCGGTCAGCCGAATGGTTGACTACATCCAAGACCGATGGGCAGCACCGTACCCGGCCAAAGAACAGACGGAAGCGGTGAACGCCTACCTCCGTTCCGTCCATGCGGACGGCGGCGGCACGATGAGCGAAACCGACATTGCCCACCGCAGGATTGCCACGCAGAAGATAACCATAAACGCTATCCGTGTACTCGACCATGACCAGCTCAACCGTTTGCAGGATGTGCTGAACCACATAGCGGCGGACAGGGAGTATTACATGCCCGAACAGCGGCAAGGCATGGGCAGGTAGCCGACCATTGTAACACCTAAATATCATAGATTATGGACAAGGAAAAACAGACCGTACATTACTGCACCATCCTTTCGGACGAGCAGTGGAATTTTATTTTGGAGGGCAGATTTTCCGCCCAAAGGCAAAGATGCCTGCACAGGCTGATGACCCATGCCGTGCGGACAAAGACCGTTTGTAACATCAAGGGTATAGAGATAGTCTTGGAGGTGGGAGAAGTCGCAGCTTCCGATGTGGAACTTGCGGAATACTTGAAATGCAACCGTAAGACCATCGGCAAACTCATAGACAGCTTTAACAGGCTCGGTGTGCTGACCACCCGAACCAACAACCGCACTTCCATACATACCCTGCACTTCCTTACAGGCTGGTATGTCGGCGGTGTCCTCCTGACCAATCCCCATTATATCAGACCATCGGCTAATGTCAAAGAACATACAGACGGCAGACGGACACCATCTTCCGATGAAAGGTTGCCACAGAACGGGCAAAGTTTTATGTCGGATAACCGCCAATGCCGAGAGCAGGAAGCGGACTCCACGGAAAGCGGTGCAACAGCCCTTTCTTCTTCCCTCTGTTCGTCTGTGGTCTCTGACCGTGCCGCTGACAGGCAGGACGACGAGGGCAATACCGACCATCTCCATATAATAGACATAGGGGAAGCGATGCCTGACGGAAGCCACGCAGAGAGCCACAAAGAAGCGCAGTATTGCACGATTGGCGGTGCAGACGATACCGACACAGGCACGGAAGATTGACGGGCACAGAGGGCGGATTTCAGCGGTACTCCGTTGTCGTGGCGTGAATGAATGGGCTTGCCCATGTATAGCCCACTATAACTTCTCCGCTTCGCTCCAAAGTTGTGGGCTCTCCCGAGGGGCTGGGCGTTGCCCCGTCCCACTTAGGACGCTGCCCTAAGAACCCGGCAAGGACTTTCAGCCCTGTGCAACCCGACCAAAGAGTGCCCCCCTCTTTGGAAACTCCGCTTAGTGGCTTCCACCCCTAAGAACCCGGAGCAGGAAGTGACCCTCTCCCTGCACCCTCCGATTAAGGCTCTGCCCTAATAACCCGAAGTAAAACCCAAAAACAGACAAGCCCTATGGCACAGAAGACATCCATCAACATAAAGCCCTGCAACCTTGGAAGTAGCAGCCCGCATAACAAACGGTCAGCAGAATACCTCGCCAATATCCGCAAGGAGAAGTTCTATATCCGCACTGACCTTATGGCGAGAAACGAAATGTGGGTATCATCACAATTAGGCGATACCTCACTGACCGACTACTACAATCAGATAGCCGCAATGGTCAAGGAAAAGACAGGACGTGCAATGCAGACCAAAGACCGTGAACGGGTGAACAAGAAGACGGGCAAGGTGACCATCGTCCGTGGCAGCACTCCGCTCAAGGAGGGTGTGGTCGTCATCAAGGAAGATACCACGATGGAACAGTTGCAGAAGTTCTGTAAGGTGTGTAACGAGCGTTGGGGTGTCACAGCCCTGCAAGTATTCATCCACCGTGACGAGGGGCATTACGGAATACCCGGCGACAATGCCACATGGAAGCCCAACCTGCACGCCCACATCGTATGGGATTGGATGAACCACGATACGGGAAAGTCCTGCAAGCTGGACGAGAAAGCCATGAGCGAGATGCAGACGGTTTTGGCTGAGTGCCTTGATATGGAAAGGGGCGTCTCAAAGGAGATTACAGGCAAGAAGCATTTGGAACGGAACGACTTCATCCTTGCCAAGCAGAAACAGGAAGCGGAACAAGCCAAAGCCGAAAAGGAAGCAGCCCTTGCAGCCAAAGAGAAAGCCGAAAAGGAACGGCAGACCATCGAGGGCGAGAACAAGGCAAAAGAGCAATACCGTCAATCTCTTGACACCGAGATTGACGACAAGGAGCGGCAACTCAAAGACGAACGTAAGGCAAAAATGGACAGCATTTTGGACAGCGTAAGCAGCCTTGTCGGTGTGGGTAAATCCGCAGCCATCGAAAAGGAAAACGCCAAACTGAAAGCCGAGAATGAGCGCATCAAAAAATCCTTTCCCGATGCTGTCAAAAACAAAGTGGCTGAACTGACACAAGCATTGGTTGCAGAGAAGCAGGAAGCCGAAGCCGAGCGTGACAGGGCTTTGGTGCAGAGCCGTTCACTTTCCATTGAAAGGGACAAGGCGGTAAGTCAGCTTCAGGAACAGCAAGACTATGAACAACAGCATATCCGCCAAGCGGTGAGCCAAGCCACAGCGGAGAAAGACAAGACCATCCGCCTGTTGGAAAGCGCATTGGCAATCAGCCGCAAACTTCTGAATGCCTTTGCCGACTTCCTATTTCACACGAGCGATATTTTCAAACGGGCAATCCAAGCAATTATCCATTTCGGCACGGAGCAGCACCAGTCGTTCTTTGCCCCGTCCGAAGCCGCCGACATCAAAGGTGTGATGCAGGAATATGGCGAAACTTCCGAACAGCAGAAAGCCATTGGTGTATGGCTTTGTGGCTATGCGGAAAGCCGACAGCCTTTTGACGAAATAAAACATCGCCACACACTCAAAGAGGTTGGCGATGTCGCGGAGGGGAAATATGATTGGAAAATTGAACGTATGCAAGGAAACAGTATAAGGTTATGACTATCGCTAATCACTTACTTCCATTGCTGGATGTCTCAAGTATTACTAATCTTGTCGCTTGGAGTTTACTCCAAACATTATATAAAGCGAATTTGTAAAACCAAATTAAAGTAGTACTTATCTCCATTACGATACACTTCTCCCATGTTATAACGGCTCTTGGATGGTGTTTCAAACTTTGTATTATTAAAAAGATAATCCTCCAATAAATTGCGGTCATACAAGTGGAAACAAATTACATCGCCATCACTTTTCACAACAAGATAGCCTCCTGTTGCTTCGTATCTGCCGCTCCAAGGCTTTGAAGGAAGCATTCCAAGAGCAGTCGCAACCATCAATGATTTAATCTTATATCCATAGTGGTCATGCCCTTGCGATAAATTATAGTTCAAAGGATTGTTTTTACTTATACGTTCCGCAGCTTCCTTTATATTCATATCCTTTTGAGCATAACAGTCAGCGAGCATCCAACCTATAATTTCGGGCAGATTACTATCTATCATTCTCAAATTATTGTCAAATATTGGATTGGGAACAGATGAAAATTTAAGTTCTGCACCGGCTTGTTGGATAGCCTTAACCCTTTTTATTACGCATCCTGTTCCATTAATAGAATTAATACTATCGACTACATTATCATCAATATGCCCTCCGCTAATTTCATAAGTAAATGTGGTGGCACCGGACGCATTTAGCAATGTAGGAGCAGCCCCTGCATCAGACTTAATACTAAAACCTAAATTAGGTTCCATCCCTGTGTGGTAGTCATGAATGACAATATGTATATCAGCCTTGTCTATTGATTTGGCTTTTACTTTTTCGCAATGAATTTTATTCAGAAAGTCGTTGATAGATGGAATTTCAAAAGCACCGGTTCCATTACCTCCTTCTTGAATACACTCAAACAATTCTTTTGATTGAGTAAAAAAGTCTATAACATTAATTCTTGCAATTTCGGTCTCATCTTCGGTTATTATGACGATGTCCTTATTAACAGAGTATTCCAAATGTCTCTCTAATTCGTCACGGAGCACCTTTAATACCGGATAGTATGCTTCAAGTTTATTCAGATTTCCGTCTCCGGCGTGTACTTTCTTTTCACCCAAGAGTTTGAAGAGTACATACAACTCGCTCCATTCTCCTTTATTCGCTGTTATCATTTCTTGTATTGTTTAGGAGTGAAATCCAATCTTTTAATTATTTGTTCAGCAGTAGCTTGAATGGCCGGCACTGCAACCGAATTGCCAAACTGCTTATAGGCAGAAGCGTCAGATACTCCGATAATGAAGTTGTCTGGAAATCCTTGCAATCGTGCCCATTCACGTGGGGTCATTCTTCGCAAGCCTTCACGATTTACTTCTCCCTTAATTTTAGTTACAGGTGTAAAATCGGTCAGACGATTATCAATAACAAGATTACGTTCCCTTCCCATACCGCCTACAACAATAGCATTGGCTACTTGGTCATCATGTATTATTTCATAGCCAAAACCATTTCCTTTGGCTGCATGTCTTTCTTTATGTGCCACCAAGGTTTGAATATATTGAGTAGAAAGCCAATATTTTACAGACGGACATTCTGCCTCTTTTATATCACCAAAGGTCTTGGTCTTGTCTGTAGGTTCAGGATACGTAAACTCACTTACATTTTGATCTTTACGGAAGCCGACAATATAGACACGCTCACGATGTTGTGGCACACCGAAATTCATGGCGTTCACTATTTGAGGGTCAGGTACATAATAATCAAGGTCGTTACGCAATACATTGAGGATGGTTTCAATAGTCTTTCCTTTATCATGAATGAGCAGTCCTTTTACATTTTCGAGAAAGAATGCACGAGGGCGTTTGCGACGGATTATCTCAGCAACATCAAAGAAAAGTGTACCACGTGTTTCTTCAAATCCTCTACGTTTACCTGCCAAAGAAAACGCTTGACAAGGAAATCCGGCACAAAGGATGTCAAAGGAATCTGGTATGTACTCCTTTGTTTCCTCTTTTGTTATATCCCCAAAAGGCACTTCTCCATAGTTCAACATATAGGTTCGTTGTGCTTGTTCATCCCATTCAGAGGAAAATACACATCTACCGCCAAGATTCTGCATAGCCATACGGAAGCCTCCAATACCAGCAAAAAGGTCTATAAAAGTGAATTTAGGTTTGTCCACCGGAAGAAACGGCACATCAAAAAATTCATTGAACAGATTCATTTGAAATGCGTCTTCTGCAACCACATTATTTTCTTCTTTCTTGCTTTCTTCTATATTACGATACATATCTTCCATTAAACCTAAAGCTTTTTCCTTATAGGTCTTATCTGTAGCGTAGCCTTTATTATGAAGATAGTGCGAAACAACCGCCATCTGCGAGCCAAAAGACATAACATTTCCCTCTGCATCAAAACAATGAGGACCATAATATTGCATTTTTACTTTTGCGCCTTTTATATTTTCTATGATAGACAAATTGTCCATTGCTTTATTATTTTTATTTTGTAATATTCGTAATACCTTGTTTAAGCAAACATCAGGAGTCTTAATTATTTCAGTTTCCCAAAATCTAAGAACTGTCCAACCTGCATCAATGAGAGCGGCGTTTACCTTTTTATCTCGTTCAATATTTCTTTCGATTTTAATGTACCAAAATTTTTGGTTGGATTTGTGGTCATTTCGATGTATATCCCAATCTTTACCATGCCAAAAATCACCGTCAAGAAATACTGCTACCTTTCTTTGTTTGAACACAAAGTCCGGACAACCGACAATCTTATGGTCGTTCTTAGTATATTTCACTCCGGCTTCATGCAAGAGCTTTGCAAACAAGATTTCAATCTTAGTGCCCTTTGAATGCACATTTTGCATATTTCGATGTCTTTGTTCCAGTGTGAGCTTATCCATTTTAATTACCTAAAAGTATTGGTATCATAATCTTCTATTAATTCTTTTATATCTACATTTAATAGTTTTGCAATTTCAACAAGTTGGGAAATGGATGGCTGATTCTTATTGGTGCACCAACGTGATACAGTCATGTCTGTAACCCCTAATTGGGTTGCAAGCCAATGGTTCGTGATTTGTTTATCAGCCAACACGACCCTAATTCTGTTAGGATGAACTTCCTTGACCATAATTCAAAGGTTATTATACAATTACTGTGCAAAGATACACAAAAAACGTTATATCAAGATTGCGTTAAGGAACTTTTCTCTGATAGTTTGTACCTTACTTGGTTTTCAAAATAGTTAATGCATTGTTTTTCAATAACAATCAATAATTCCCCGACAATTCCGTTGCAGTTTTGACCTCACTCCGAGCGGCCATCAGCAAAGTATAAAAATGACTACCGTTTGTTAAGTTTTTGTTAAATCTTCATCTTAAACCAACCTTTTTATTTCCCTCTTTGCTTCTCACAAAACGGCTTTTTTACCTTGTTTCTCACAGCGATTATTTTTGTACCGATATTTTCTTATATCACTGATAATCAACAGCAAACACTCTCTCTTATGAAATTTGGTTTCAAACTTTGCACTTGATCACCCAGCTTAGGAATACGTACAATTGCTACCGTAATAGATGCAATCACAGCACCCAACACATCGATGGCAATAATAGCATTTAAATCCCAAACGGAGTATAGGAGTGCTGCAACTGCTGGACTAACAATATAGCTTATAGACTGCAAAGACTGACTATAGCCTGCGCATTTCGTCAGCTGTTCTTCTGGTACTAAAAGTGGCGTAACCGCATTGAGTGCTGGGGTATGAAAAGCTGTTCCAATGCTACGGATAAACAATACTATCATAACTATCCAGACAGGTAGCTCCATATACAATGCAATAATAGCAAGCACTGCCCCAGCTGCTGCGATAATTAAATCAGCACCAATCATTATCTTCTTCCTATCATGACGATCCACTAATACACCAATCGCAGGTCCAAAGACCGCATAGGGTAAAAAACCTACTAGTGAAGCCATAGACAAGACCATCGCAGATCCTGTTTTCTCTGTAAGGTAAAAAATAATCGCCATTTGCAGGATGGCACTAGTGATTAATGATACTGCTTGCCCTGCCCATATTGTATAAAACTTAAGTTTCCAATTGTTGTATTTTTCCATTTATATTATCTCCTGCATATTATTTTGCTTGAATTTCTATTTTGAATAGCATTCTAGGCAATAAAAAATGCAGGCCTAAATCCACAATGTGGCTTTTGGTCTGCATACATACAATTTGGAAACATTCATATTAAAGACATAGTTAAAAAAGGTATAGTTAAATAACTTATATCTCACCGTAACTAATGAATGCTCAATATCGTATAAATAAGCACAACAAAAAAGCCTATCATCGGGGATAGATTCTGCTTTTTTTATTGCCAGCTTATCTTAAACGCATTGAGGCTGTCATAGTTTCGGTTCCTCCTAAACTCTTATTTGTATCAGCATATATTTTAACACAATAAGTTGTTTTAAACAACGTTTAAAATTGAAAAAAGCCACGGACAGTACAACAAACATATACATCTCAGGAAGATAATATTGATTTAATTATAGATTACCTGAATATACCGATAAGCCATGCTTAATACAATAAACAAATAGTTTGCCACCGGTAGTTATAGGAAACCTACAAGTTGGACTTTGTTCTGGGTACAAGCGATTTAGAAATACTCTGTCACTTTTAAATAGGCCACAAAAGAAAGATAATGATCTTTGGTCATTGGATGGTCAAAAGTGACAAAGTAATCAGTATCTATTTCCTCTACCGTGATTTTTGGTGCAATAGTTGCAACAGTAGGCAAGACACGTTCTATTTTTCTTCCGCAGCAGAAGATAGAGGCCCTTCCTGTGCTCACCAAAATATTGCCACAGGAAGGACAGACATAAAAACATACTTTATCAATATTGCCGCTATCTGGCTTCTCGATGATGATTTTTCTGTCCGTTCCGGTTTCGGTTGCATAAATGTCTACATTGAAATCTCCAACACTGGACTCCGTTTCATCGACGGTAATCTCCAAGCCAACGGCATCCGCCAGTAACGCAAGATTATCCTCTTCTGCCAGCCAAGGAGTGAAGTCTATTGCCTCATGTGGCCATACCTTTCTCAAGTCTTTTATTTTCTTTCAGTTTTCCTAAATTAATCAACTCTATTCCTCCTTGCCGTGCAATTAACCATTCTATCAACTCAACAATAGGCAAAATCATCTTGTCCACTCGACTTTGTCTATTTTCAACCTGTCAACTCAACCTATCATTTTCACCATAAGCCTGGTGTTAAATTTTCCGTTCCGCAACCGACAAACCAATATACCTTTGCTTGTAAATGCCTTGTTTTCAAGCCTTTTTCGGTATTCACTTCTGTACTTTTGACATCGAGACTACGCACTCCACATGGCTTGAGAGGACAGAATGAATGTCATTTGAGTACGTCCGTTCTCGGAAACATATCCACTTCGCTTTTGGCACTATCGGTATACGGGAACATATCCAATCTCTCTCTGGAATGTATACCATACTTTTAAAAGGCAGAATAGCATTTTAACTTATGCTACCCTACCTATAACTAAACATTTACAGTTGCATGTGGCCTATTGTTTTTAGCCGTTAAATATTTTATAACTATTAAATAGCGATACAAATTGTTCGAAACTAATATTGTTTATATCATATATTCTCGCATGTTTTAAAGCTTTATTAAATTGATTTTTTGTAAACAGTTTTTCATACTCTTTGTTAACCCATTTCATTACAAAAGTTTCATATTTTTTTCTCTCTTTAAATGCCATTTTTGCTGGCTTTCTTTTTAATACAATTAATGCGCTATCCACTTTAGGTTTTGGATGGAAATAATACCTAGGAATTTTTGCTAATATAGAAATATCTACCTCTGCCATTAACAGCAATGCTAGTGATCTGTTTGTATCTAATAACCCTTTAGCAAAACCATATTCCACTATTAAATAACTTATTGTGGCTGAACTTTCAAAAACAATTTTTCGAATTATATTTGTGCTTATGTTGTAAGGTATGCTGCCAAATATTTTATATGGATTGTGGCTAGGAAATGTAAATTTCAGTATATCATCATTTACTATTTGATAGTTAGGATAATTTAAGAGCTTATTACGAGTTACCTCACATAATTTAGAATCAATTTCTATCGCCGTAACAAAATTACATCTCTTTACCAATTCAGCAGTAAAATGACCTTTCCCTGCACCTATTTCAAAGATGTTATCTTTTTCATCTAAACTTATGCAATTCATTATTTTTTCTATGTGATATTTTGAAGTAATAAAATTTTGACTATCTTTTATATTTACTTTGTTCATTATAATCTCTCCTTAAAGGTTATAGGGTAAAAAACCTACTAGTGAAGCCATAGACAAGACCATCGCAGATCCAGTTTTTTCTGTAAGGTAAAAAATAATCGCCATTTGCAGGATGGCACTAGTGATTAATGATACTGCTTGCCCTGCCCATATTGTATAAAACTTAAGTTTCCAATTGTTGTATTTTTCCATTTTAGTTCTCTGTCCATGATGAATCAATATTTTGCTGCAAAAATACACAAAAAAATCCAGAAACATTTGGAATTTCAGCAAAATATACTATTCAAACTCTATTTTTTAGCGTTTATTTCAATTTTTCACTCCGAATCACCATACTAATGTAACGTTTCAACCCAGAAAATAGAATTTGATTGCCGCCGAATTATTAACCTGCATTGTCTATCAGCAATATATGCCGACTGAGATACAACTGAGGTACAAGACATCCATTTTCGCCCAATGTTGAAGCCACCAAGAAGGCTCTCTCATCCCTCTTTTTCTTTTTCGATTGTCACACTCTTTATGGCTGATGGAGGTGGGACTTATTATCAAAAATGCGCTCTTTGGATAGCAATCAGCCAAAATTACCCAAAATATTTTCATAAATAATCTTAAAACCACTTTTTACCCCTGTCATAGTTTTTTCTCTTTGCCGAGTGCTTTGAACTATAGATTTTCGCCTGTTCAAAATTTGTACCGTTTTGAATTTGTTGTTTTCAAGAGAGTGCTGTAGCTCAGCGTGTTAGGAGATATAAAAAGGCTTCCACATGAACAGCGTGGTTCGTCAACTTTTAGAACAAAAGACGGATGTGGTCA
>ERZ894217.1051-NODE-1051-length-12661-cov-12.145804_pt1 | contig 12661 bp, 10 predicted proteins | sample MGYA00380291_ERZ894217 | MGnify/ENA primary metagenome ERZ894217 (study PRJEB32331, sample SAMN06328480) | human gut metagenome | biome: human gut microbiome; feature: stool | host: Homo sapiens | collected 2013-07-05 ...
GGATCTTGACGACATCGGCCGCTTTCATATGCGTCTTCAACGCGTACGAACCCGGGTAAAGCGTCGCGCCGGCGGCCGCGACTGCGGAGGTGAACGCCGATTCGGATTTGACGATGTCCGCCTTGACCAGATTTCGTGCGATTTCGGCTGCGCCTTGTCCGGTTTCCACGGTGAACGTCGTGTCTTTGTCTCCCGAACCGGTGTAATCCTCAATCTGGATTTGCGAGCCGTTGGCGTTCATCTGCCTGAGATGTTTAACCATGCGCACGCCGAAAAAGCCGCCGACAACGACAAGAATGACAACGACGGCAGCCGCGATGATTGTGACATAGCGACGACGACGTTGTTGCTCACGTCGTTTACGCATGTCGCGTCGCGATTTCGGCGGTTGCGGCGGCAACGCGGCATCGAATGACGAGCCCGCTGACGTATCATCGACCCACTGCGCGTTATCGGAGAAAAAATCGTTCAGATTATCGGTCAAAGGTCTCTCTCCCCTTACTCTCTGCTTCGGTCGAGCGCCGTCTGCAAAATCACCACCGCAGATTGCTGGTCGACCATCGGACGGTGCTTGCGTCCGCCGATGCGCGCATCGAACAACTGATGATGTGCGGTCACTGTCGTCAGACGCTCATCCACCAATTCAATGGTGGGAACCCGCGTCACCGAATATGATTCATCCTCCACGGCCGCATGCAGTCGTTTTTCAAGATTGACGGACCAGCGTCTCGCTTTTTTGGCGCTTTTCCCCTCTTCGCCGTTCAGCAGCAACGGCAGGCCAATCACCACATGGTCCACCGACTCGTCCCCAATGACGTCGATGACTTCATCCAACGCGCGGAAAGAATCCCCATACACTTGAATATTGCCTATGGGATGTGCGAGGGTGAGCTCGGGATCGGACAACGCAAGTCCGACCCGAGCATCACCCAGATCGATACCAAGCCAAACCATGCTTGGAGAATCAGCCCTTCAGAGCCTGGCCGGCCAATGCCTCAAGTGCCTCGTCGATCTTGGTGGCGTCCGCGCCGCCACCCTGTGCGAAGTCCGGCTTGCCGCCGCCACCACCGCCAAGAACCTTGGAAGCGCCACGGACCAGATCACCAGCCTTGATGCCTTGCTTGCGTGCCGCTTCGTTGGTTGCCACGGCGACCATGGGCTTGCCGTCCTCGTTCATGCCGGCAAGAGCCACCACGACCGGAGCATCTTCGCCGAGCTGGCCGCGCACGTCGAGCACGGTCTTGCGCAGCGCGTCGAAGGAGCCGAAATGTCCAACGTTCTTCTTGGCGACCTTGACCGGAGCCGAGGAAGCTTTGGCCTCAGCCACCAGCGTCGGCACAGAGGCCGCAAGCTGGGACTCGTACATTGCGGCAAGACGACGGTCGGATTCCTTGAGCTTGGCAAGCAGCATGTTCACACGCTCGGCGAGTTCGTCGGGACGGGCGTTGACCATGTCGGAAAGCTGGGAAACCAGCGCGTGCTCGCGGGCGTTGAACTCATACGCGCCCTGGCCGACGACCGCGTCCACGCGGCGCACGCCGGAACCGATAGACGCCTCGGACATGATGTTGATGGCGCCGATCTTGCCGACGTGGTCGATATGGGTGCCACCGCAGAGCTCGCGGCTCCAGCCGTCCTCGCCGATGGACACTACACGCACGATGTCGCCGTACTTCTCGCCGAACAGATGCATGGCGCCAAGAGCGATGGCGTCATCGAACTTCATTTCCTGAGTGGTGACGGCAAGGTTCTCACGAAGCTTCTCGTTGACGCGGGCTTCGACGGCGTTCATGGCGTCCTTGCTGGGGGCGCTGGACCATTGGAAATCGAAGCGCAGACGGTTCGGAGCGTCTTCGGAGCCACGCTGGGTGGCCTGCGGACCAAGTTCCTCACGCAGCGCCTTGTGCACCATGTGGGTGGCGGTGTGGGAACGTGCAATGGCTCCACGGCGCTCGAGATCGATGTTCGCGTTGACTTCGGCGCCCACAACCAGCGTGCCTTCGGTCAGACGGCACTGGTGGACGATAAGGTCCTTGATCGGCTTCTGCACGTCGTCGACCTCAAGCACCGCGCCATCGTCGGACAGAATCTCGCCCTGATCGGCGAGCTGGCCGCCGGCCTGCGCGTAGAACGGCGTGCGGTCGAGGATGACCTCGATGTTGGCCGGGCCGGTGACGGCGGGAACGGAACCCTTGCCCTCCTGCATGATGCCCAGAACCTTGGCACGTGCGGACATGTCGGTGTAGCCAAGGAAGTCGATCGGCTGGAGCAGGGTCTTCTTGAAGTCATCATAGACGGACAAATCCACGTTGTGGCGCTTCTTCAGCGCGTCCGCACGGGCACGGCTCTTCTGTTCGGCCATCAGCTCGCGGAACTTGGCTTCATCCACCTTCACGCCCTGGTCGGCGGCCATTTCGAGCGTGATTTCAATCGGGAAGCCGTAAGTGTCATGCAGCTTGAAGGCATCCTCGCCGGACACGAGATCCGAGCCGCCCTGCTTGGCCTTCGTCACGGCCATGTCGAAGATCTCGGTGCCGGATTCGAGCGTGCGGCGGAACGCGTCCTCCTCACCGTAGGCGGCTTCGGACACGTCGTGGAAGGTGTCGTTAAGCTCCGGATAGCTCGGTTCCATCGCGGCCTTGGAGGTCGGCAGCAAGGTCGGCATGACCGGCTCTGTCACGCCGAGCTCGCGCATGGCCTTGACGGTTCGACGCAGCAGGCGGCGCAGCACATAGCCACGGCCGTTGTTGGACGGACGGACGCCGTCGGACATGATCATCAGCGCGGAACGCACGTGGTCGGCCACGATACGGAAACGCACGTCCATGGCCTCGTCATCGCCGTAGGTGCGGCCGGAAAGCTTCTGCGCGGCTTCGATGACCGGGAAGACCTCGTCGGTCTCATAGATGTTCTGCTTGCCCTGCATCAGATAGGCGAGACGTTCCAGACCGGCGCCGGTATCGATGTTCTTGTTCTCAAGCTCGCCGACGATATGCAGGTCGGTCTTGGACTTGACGTTGTCGACCTCGTAGTTTTCGAACACGAGATCCCAAATCTCAATGTAACGGTTCTCGTCGGCGATCGGGCCGCCTTCGACACCGTACTTTGGACCACGGTCTACATAGATTTCGGAGCACGGACCGCCAGGGCCAGGGCCACCGGTGGTCCAGAAGTTATCTTCCATACCCATGATCTGGATATGTTCAGGATCGACGCCTTCGTTCTTCCACATCGAGCGGGCTTCCTCGTCGTCGGTGAAAGTGGTCATCCACAGTTTCTCCGGATCGAAGCCGTAGCCGCCCTTATCCTGCGGGGTGGTCAGCAGCTCATACGCATAGTGGATGGCCTCCTCCTTGAAGTAATCACCGAAGGAGAAGTTGCCAAGCATCTGGAAGAACGTGCCGTGACGGGTGGTCTTGCCGACCTCGTCGATGTCCAGAGTACGCACGCACTTCTGGTTGGAAGCCATGCGGTGCTTCGGCGGGGTCTGCTCACCCATGAGGTACGGGATGAACGGAACCATGCCAGCGATGGTGAACAGAGTGGTCGGGTTCGGAGAAATCAACGATGCCGAGGGAACGACAAGATGATCGTGCTGTTCGAAATAGTCAAGAAAGCGCTTCGCGATTTCAGAAGTGCGCATGTGGATTTGAGCTCCTTTGTTGTTGGAGGCCTGATGCCTTCCAAACGTGTGATTGGTTGCTTGAGCGTATCTGTCGGGCGGAAAACGACTACTCGTTCCGCGCCGCATATTTGCTGTTAAGTTCAGCCTCGCGGGCTCGACGCGTGGCATTGAACTCATTGACCAGACCTTCAAGCGTGCGCATGGTCACATGGTCCTGGTCGGGACCAAGCAGGAATTGGCGGGCGGTGTCCGGTGTGCTGGCTTTAACGTATGCCTGCGCTTTTGTGACAGCGACGACACCGATGCCCACGCCGATGGAGACCCAGAAAAGACGCTTGAACATCACTCCCCCTTATTGCCTGCCGCGTGATTGACGTCTCTCTTAGCCAAGAAAGACTGCACAGTGGACTTCAACGCATAGGTGGCGGACGCAACCTTGATGACGGGCTTGCCCAAGAACGATCCATATAGATCAGTCAGCGCGCCGACATTATTGGCCGTGGTGGACGCCGCGGCGGAGATCTTGTTGACATCCTCCAGGGACTTGTTCACCTGCTGCACCGTGGTCACGCCCTCGTCAAGCGCCGGAATCGCATGGTCTCCGGTGTCTTTGACGGTCTGCGCGATCTGGTCGAACAATTTGCCGAGACGGATCAGCGGGTAGATCATGAAACCGGCAAGCACCGCGAATGCAATTGCCGCAATCAGACCGGCGATCTCTCCAACACCCATCTTGTACCTCTTTTCAGCTCCACGGTTGCCCGCGAACACAATACCCGCATAAGACTAGTAAAAAGCCACGACTGTGGCAAATACGTTCACTGGTTGTACGAGACCACACTCACCGCGCGGTCCATGGGTTCGTTCGTGTCAAAATCAAGGCAGGTCACCGAACCGTTGGCCGGACGTTCGCTCAAATCGTATCCTTCCGGGGCGAATCGGTGCATAAGGCTCAACAATGTATTGCCGTGGGAGATCTGCAGCACGTGGTCGCCGTCCTTAAGCCGAGGGTTGTCCGCAATCAAAGCGAAGCCGTCCTCCACACGATGCCAATACTCGTTATCGGATTCGGCGTCATGGAACGGATCGGCTTCTTTGAGAAAGTCGCGGGTGGCGGCAAGCCCGTATTTGCGGACGATGTCGTTGTAGTTCTTCGCACCATGGGGACCACCGGCAGCGGTCCATGCGACGGACATGTCCTGTCCCTCGAAATAACCGTAGAACTGCTCACGGAAATGCATGTCGCTGACCAGTGACGGACGAACGTGTCCTGCGGCTTCGTTCGCATCGAGGATCCGTTGTGCCGTCACCTGGGCGCGTGTGGTGTCGGAGCAGTATGCCGCGGCGAACTCAATGTCCCGGAGTTTGGCGGCGGCCTTGTCCGCATCGGCAAGTCCCGCATCGGTCAACGGGGAATTCGACCATCCCTGGAGTCTGTTATATCGGTTGAAGAACGTCTGTCCATGACGGACCAGATGAAGATGAAGCAACATGACTTTCATGGTACCTATGCAATCGGTCAAACGACATGCCGGCCGGAAAAGGACCCGTACAAAGCGAGAAGCCTCGCAACCATGACGGCTGCGAGGCTCACGCTGTATGTCCTTAAACTGTATGTTTTTACAGTATGTTGTTCCAGATCAGCGGGCGTAGAATTCGACCACGTACTGGATGTTGACCTGCACCGGGATCTCCTCGGCTTCAGGCTTGCGGGTCAGGGTGGCCTTCAGGGAAGGCAGGTTGACGTCCAGGTAGCCCGGAACCGCCGGCAGCACATCGCGGTGCACACCTTCGGCAGCGGCCTGGAACGGAACCATGGTCTGGCTCTTGGCCTTGACCTGGATGGTCTGGCCCGGCTTGACGCGGTAGGACGGACGATCGACGATGTTGCCATCGACGAGGATGTGGCGATGGACCACGAACTGGCGAGCCTGGGCGGTGGTGCGGGCGAAGCCTGCACGCAGGACCAGAGCGTCGAGACGGGTCTCAAGATCGGTCAGCATGGCGTTGCCGGTCTGGCCGGCGGTGTGGGTGCCCTTCTCGTAAGCGGCGCGGAGCTGCTTCTCGGAGATGCCGTACTGGGCGCGAAGACGCTGCTTCTCGCGCAGACGCACTGCGTAATCGGATTCAGTGCGGCGACGGGTGCGGCCGTGCTCGCCAGGAGCATACGGACGCTTTTCGAAGATGCGCTGAGCCTTAGGAGTCAGAGCGATGCCGAGGGCGCGGGAAAGACGCACCTGACGGCGGGAACGCTGAACGTTCGTCATTGGTTTAATCCTTTGTTTGTTCTGTCGTTGTCTGAACGGAACGTATGCCGAAGTCCGGCATACGCTGAGCCAGCCTCTCCAGTGCTTCTTCGCGCAATGCGCGAACGGCTTGACCCGCAATGCAGAACACCACGGATGGCCGCCGACCCACTGATGGGCTAAGACTCCAGACGGCATACGTCCTTCCGGGCGCACACCAATCGCTAATCATACACATGGGGGACGGACGAGATGCTCCGATTCACCTACATCGGCATGTCTTAAAAACGTCAGGCCCGAGTAAGCACTCCCCTATCCATACGATAGGTATGGTCCACATAAGCAAGCGCGTCCGGATCATGGGTAACCATAAGTACCGAGGTACCGTCATCCGCTACTTGCCGCAGCAGCCGCATGACGATTGCGGTGCTTTCGGCATCCAGATCTCCTGTCGGTTCATCGGCGATCAGCAGTTTCGGCTTGTTCATCAACGCTCGGGCGATGGAGACGCGGCGCATCTCGCCACCAGAGAGCTCCTTCGGATAGCATGTCGCAAGCTCGCCTACAAGCAGTTGATCCAACAGATGTTGCGCGCGTTGCGTCAAATGGTCGGGCTGAGATGAAGAAGCCGTCTGCGTCGAAGCTGGTTGGATGACGTCGGGAAGGCCATCGACCACAGCGGAAGACGCCGTCTGTTCCTGTGATTGTGCGTCATTCGTCCGTTCATCGATTTCGGTTTCATACCGAGACGGGTTGCGATGCAGCACTGCGGGAAGGACCACATTGTCGATTGCGGTGAGGTTCGGCAATAGTGTCTGGATCTGCGTGACGAAGCCGATGGTGCGGTTGCGCAAAGTCGACATCTGTTTGTCGTTTAACGTGGTCACCTCGTTACCGGCCAGCAGAATCGAACCGGATGTAGGTTTCAGCAATCCCGTGACGAGATTGAGCAAAGTGCTTTTGCCGTTTCCGGATCTGCCGACGATCGCCATGAATTCGCCTGGATCGAGCATGAGATTCACATCATCCACCGCGGGGAAAGGTTTGCCTCGGCGTACGAATTCACGGGTAAGGCCACGAACCTCCAATATGGGCTGTTCCGGCATCACTCCCCCTCCCTCAGCGTCAGGTATGCCTGCGGGGCGGAAAGACGCACCGCTGTGGCGAGGGATGCGACCAGGCCCGTAAGCACGGCGAACAGGAGAGCGACGACTATCAGTACCGCCACTTTACCGACGCCAATCTGCAGATACGGCAATTGAAGTTCCTTGGCGATCAGACCACTGAACGGAAACACGACCAACGAGGTACAGGTCACACCGATCACACCTCCAATAGCTCCGATGGTCGCCGATTCCTTGACGATAATGCCCACCAGGGTCGCACGATCGGCGCCGAGAATACGGTACGCGGCGAATTCACGCTTGCGTTCGTTCATAGCCGACGAAAACACCGCCAACATCACGACCAATCCCATAGTCCAGAACACCGTGATGAACACCGCCACATAGCGGATGATCACCTTGAGATTCGTTTTCGTCGTAGCCGTGATACCGCCCGGATACACATATCCCAGACTTTTGATCCCCGCGGCTTTTGCGATATTCGAGGCTACCTGCTGCGCGGAATATCCGTCCTTGACTTTGATGAGCACGGCGGATACCGCTTTGCCGGCGTATTCTTCAGGAATCGCGGCATGTCCGACCTGCGCGGAATAGGAAACGACATCCGGCACCGTGTCCATGTTCACGAATATGGAATTGTCCAGTGACGTTCCGGTATCGGCCAGTTGCGCGGCCACGGGGAATTCATGACCGTACAGTTTGACCGTATTGTTGTCCGACACGTTGATGCTGGCGCCTGCTATGATTTGGCCGCGACGGAGTGTGCCGTCGAATTGCGAAGCCACCCAAGGAGTGATGACGAAGTCGGTGTCGGGGTTGAAGCCGATGATCTGCACCTTTTCGTCGCAGCAGGCTGCCGCAAGCGAGGAGATGTACGTCTGCACCGTGCTTTCGCCCACACCGTCCGCTTCGGCGATTTGGCTTCCAATGTCATTGGTGAAGTAGAACGTGCTCGAAGAGTTTCCCGTGAGCAACGCCTCAGCCTGGTTTTTCGTGTTCTGCGGCGTGACCATCAGATCGGCGCCCATACGTTCCCGCATGCTGTTCAACCCGTTGTTCAGGTTCATGGAAAGCAGCGCGCCTCCATAGAACGCCACAGTGAGCATGACGACCACAATGACAAGCGCCGAAGTGCGGAATGGTTTGCGACGCAGATTGGCCAGCGGTAGTTTCGCAAGGGTGATATGCGGCACGTCAGCCACGCTTTGCCGGCTTGAGATCGAGATATGCGGCGACTGCTGCGAGCACCGCCAGCAGCACGCCCAATACGATAAGCGTCGGCATCGTCACCATATGGCAATGCATCATGGAGCCTCTGCATACGCCTACCAGCATGGTCGGCACCAGAACGACAAGCACGCCCAGCACGGCATTGGCGATATCCAATCCGGCCCTGACCCGGCTTGGCGCGAAAAATCCGATTATTGCCAGCAATGCGATGACGACGCCCAGTCCCAGAGCGACCCGAGCGGTGTAGCGGCATGCCATGGGCATGTCTTTGACGGCACACACATGCGCGAAGGTCTGTGGGGCGATGGCGATCAGCGCGCCCAGAACAATCTGCGATATCGCGGCGAACAATTTTCTTGGCATGGTTCTTCCTCTCGAAAAGCAAACATCGCCGATTATCGCAACAAATGCTCCGAAAGAAAAGACTTGTTTTTTCACTCAATCCGTGTTATGAGCCCACAACGGCGCCGCCACGAGGGGCGCCTATTGGAAAAGCCGTCAGAGCTTTTCAATAGGCGCCACACGAAGCAGCAATCGTTTGACGCCATCCGTGCCGAAATCGACGGTGATCACCGAATTCGCGCCCTTGTCCTGCGTTTCGATGACCTTTCCCAAACCGTAATGGTCATGGGTGATTCTGTCGCCTATCTGGAAATCCGAAATGCTCAATCCGTTGTTGCCGTCCAACGAACTTGCCGGAGCCGATTTCGTCAGATCCTTTGGCTTGGCGCGGCGCGTGGTGACCTTACCGGATTTGCCGGAGGGCTTGCCGGAGCCGTATGACGACCGGGATGAGCCATACGAACCGTATGAGGACGAGCCAGAGTGCGATCCGCCAGAGAAACGGCGGCTTCCCGAGCCGTAGGAGGACCGTCCGGAACCATACGAGCTGTGCGATCCATGAGACGGCCCATAAGTGGGATGCGATCCGCGAGAACCAGAACCATACGATGAGGAACCGTATGTCGACGATCCGTACATCGATCCGCCGAAGGAAGTGGATCCGAAATCGTCATCATCGTCCCACCCGCCGAACTCGTCGTCATCTCCCCAGCTGGCGCGCATGCGCTCCACACCGGCCTCACGACGTTTCCAATCGATGAATTCATCCGGAATCTCATCCAGGAACTGGCTGGGCATCATGTCATTGGCCTGCCCCCATTGGGCACGCACCGCCGCACGGGTCACATACAGCCGACGCTTCGCACGGGTGATGCCCACGTATGCCAGACGACGCTCCTCGGACAGCTCGCTGGTGTCCTCCATGGCACGCTGGTGCGGGAACGTGCCCTGTTCCATACCCGTAAGAAACACATACGGATATTCCAAACCTTTGGCCGTATGCAAGGTCATCATCGTGACCTTGCCGGAATCCTCGCCCTCTCCCGGCAACTGATCCGAGTCGGCGACCAATGCCGTGGTCTCCAGGAAACCGGCCAACGTGGCATCCGGCGTGTTCTGCTCGAATTCGGCGGCCACGGACTGCAACTGGGAAAGATTGTCCACACGCGAAGCATCCTGCGGATCCTCGGAACGTTGCAATTCCTCCAGAAGACCGCTTTTGTCCAGTACTTCGGCCACCACTTCGGATGGTTTCGAATCATGTTCCTTGGCGAAATCGGCCAGCTCGTGCATCAGATCACGGAATGCGCCCAACGGTTTGGTGGTACGGCCTGTCATGCCTTCAATCTGGTCCATATGTTCAATGGATTCGAAGAACGTGAGGCCATGCGCGTCCGCGTAGCCGGCCACCAATCCCTCCGCGCGTGCGCCGAGTCCTCGTTTAGGCACATTGAGGATACGCCGCACGTTCACATTATCCGCGGGATTCACGATGGCCTGCAAATACGCGATGGCGTCCTTGACTTCCCTACGTTCATAGAATTTGGTGCCGCCGACCAGCTGATACGGCAGATTGGCGTTGATCATGGCCTCTTCCAGCGAACGTGACTGCGCGTTGGCTCGGTACATGATGGCGATGTCACGGTAAGCGACGTCTTCCTCGGTGTGGATTCGTGCGATTTCGTTCGCTATCCATCCGGCTTCCTGCTGTGCGTTGTCGGCGGCATAGCCGACGATTTTGTCGCCTTGACCAAGCGCCGTCCACAGTTTCTTCGGCTTGCGGTTTTCGTTTTTCGCGATCACCGCGTTCGCCGCGTCGAGGATGGTCTGCGTCGAACGGTAGTTCTGTTCGAGCATGATGGTTTTGGCGTTCGGGAAATCCTGTTCGAAGTCTTGGATGTTACGGATGTCCGCACCTCGGAACGCGTAGATGGATTGGTCGGAATCACCCACCACGGTAATCCAGCTCGGCCCCACACGGCCCGCTCCCCTCGCCTGCGGGTCGGGCTGTTCGTCCGAATCGATGCCGGACAATTCACGTACGAGCACATATTGGGCATGGTTGGTGTCTTGATACTCGTCCACGAAGATGTAACGGAACCTGTGCCGATAGTATTCGCTCACCTGCGGGCAGGTTTGGAGCAATTCCACGGTGCGCATGATCAAATCGTCGAAGTCGACTGCGTTGGCGAGCGCCAGACGATGCTGGTATTCGGCGTAGACGACGGCGACCAGTTCGTCGACGTCGCCGGCGCTCACCTGGTATCCGCGCTGTCCCGGGATGTAATCGCAGTTCGCTTTTTTCAGCTGGTCTTTCCAGGAAACCAACGCGTTCTTGCAGTCGGATATCTTGCCCAGCAGCATGCGTGGCGTATACCGCTTCGTATCGATGTTCAGGTCGGCTGCGATCAGTTTGACCAGTCGCTCGCTGTCCGCGGTGTCGTAAATCGAGAAGCCCGATTTAAGGCCGATTTCCTTGCCGTCGCGGCGTAGGATGCGTACGCAGGCGGAGTGGAAGGTGGAGATCCACATATGTTCGGCTTCCGGCCCGACCAAAGTCACGAGACGTTCACGCATTTCCGCGGCCGCCTTGTTGGTGAAGGTGATGGCGAGGATGCTGCTTGCCCAGAAGCCATGCGCCAGCAGCCATGCGATGCGACGTGTCAGCACACGGGTCTTGCCTGAGCCTGCGCCGGCGCCGATGAGCAATGCCTGGCCGTAGTATTTCACCGCTTCTTCCTGTTGGGGGTTGAGTCCCTCTATCAGGCTCCGCGGATCGCACATCACAGGTCCCATGCTCTGTTCCACCGATTCCTCTTTTCTTCGCGCACGCTCATATTCAAACATTTGTTCGCAGCATTCATGTTTATCACATGAGCAGGTCAGGGGTCCGACTCGCACGGTCAATTGAGGCGCGTATGCTGAACTCCTATATACGGCTCGCCGTATGCCATCATCTGATGCCGCTTTCGCGGCCGACAAGATTAAGGGGTTTCATGAAGGAACTTGAAGAGCGCATTGCGCAACAAGGTACCGTCAAGCCCGGCAATGTGCTGAAAGTGGACGCGTTCCTCAACCATCAGTGCGATGTCGAGCTGTTCGACCATATGGGCGCCGCCTGGGCCGAGCATTTCAAGGGCAAGACCATCGATAAGATTCTGACCATTGAGGCTTCCGGCATTGGCATCGCCTGTGTCGTGGCCCGTCATTTCGGCAATGTCCCGGTGGTGTTCGCCAAGAAGGCGCAGTCCATCAATCTTGACGGCGACCAGTACACGACCACCGTGTATTCCTTCACCAAGCAGAAGGAGTTCCCTGTCATCGTGTCCAAGCGCTATCTCAATGAAGGCGACCACGTGCTGCTGATCGACGATTTCCTTGCCAACGGCAAGGCGTTAAAAGGCCTGATCGAGCTGTGCCATGAGGCCGGAGCCACTGTGGAAGGCATCGGCATCGCAGTGGAAAAGGGCTTCCAAGGCGGTGGCGACCAGCTGCGTGAGGAAGGGTACGACGTCGATTCCCTGGCAATCGTCGAATCGATGGATCCGGAAAACGGCACCATCGAATTCCGCTCCTGATTTTTTCAGTACGCTCAAACGATTATAAGAGAGGATGTAACAGTTGAGCGAAGAGAAGAACACAGAGAAAACCGAAAAAAAGACGAAGGCAAAAGACATGAAAAAAGGCGTGTCTTTTGAGGCGTTGAGCAGTCTTGACGCACCGGTGTCGTTCTGGAAGGGCATTCCGTTCGGCCTGCAGCACGTCATGGCCATGTTCGTGGCGAATCTCGCGCCTATCTTCCTGGTGGCCACGGCCGCCAAGATGGATGCCGCGCAGTCCGCCGCCATCATTCAGGCCGGCCTGCTGGTCGCAGGTCTCGGCACCTGCCTGCAGCTGTACGGTGTGTGGCTGATTGGTTCCCGTCTGCCGATGGTCACCGGCATTTCCTTCACCTACGTCGCGGCCGCCATGTCGATCGCGCAGCATCAGGGTTATGGCGCAGTCGCCGGCGCCGTGGTGCTTGGCGGCCTGTTGGAGGTCTGTCTCTTATACACATTCTGACGCTGCCGACGAAGAGGATAGTGTAGATCTCG
>ERZ894217.1071-NODE-1071-length-12523-cov-14.140680_pt1 | contig 12523 bp, 9 predicted proteins | sample MGYA00380291_ERZ894217 | MGnify/ENA primary metagenome ERZ894217 (study PRJEB32331, sample SAMN06328480) | human gut metagenome | biome: human gut microbiome; feature: stool | host: Homo sapiens | collected 2013-07-05 ...
AGTTGCCGCCTGAATTATGGCATTATACTTATTTTGAGCATATGTAAGTCCAAAGCGAGCTGTTGATTTGATGATATCAATAATCTCTTGCTTGTCTGCTTTAAGAAAAGCTGATGGAGAGGTATAAGTCTCCAATAATGTAAGAGAAGTGTTGATAGTAACCTTGGAAAAGATGCCAAGATACTGTGGAAACACCATGCGTAATTCACCCTGAAGCTTATTCACATAGGCACTGCGATTATCCATTAAATCGTAGTATTCACGGCATAGGTTACGGCAGTTTAGAGCAAGATCTGAAGGCATAAGTGAAACCTTTAAATCAGGTTTCAAACCAACCAAAGCAGCTTTTTTAGAATCAAAACGATCATTATGTACTTTTCGTATGTTGATGTTTGTGCTATTCTTAGTGATGATAGGATTAATAACCGAGCAGTTAAAACCCTTATCACGAAGATAGCAGAAGAGTGGGTAATGATAAATTCCCGTGGATTCGAGGAAAATGCGACTTTCCAAAGAATACAACTCTTCTGCTTCTTTTATTTTAGAAACAGCGGTTGTAAGGGAATCAATACTGATATGTAGGATTTTGTAAGGTTTTCCTACGAATTGTTGGTTTGGAATCCTTGTTTGAAATGATGTATGGGGTGGAAAAAGAGAAGATTCCAGTGAAGAAGAACTGGGAGATCGGAACCTGTCGTTCGATTGATTATCCGAAGTTCTCCAATTTCCAGCCAATCACAAAATTTGAGGATTATGGAAAGAAAGAGAAGAAATTCTCGGGGTTCATTGCCTACAGAAATCAGATGGAGCTGTCAAAAGACCAGGACAGAAGATATATTTTATTCATCCCGGAAGCTGGAGAGGATGTAGAGTTCTTTGTAAATGGAACAAGTCAGGGAATCCAGATCCTGCCACCGTTTTTATATGATATTACGGAGGCAGTACAGGATGGAGAGAATGACATCCGAATTGAAGTGGCAACTACGCTGGAACGGGAACGTGGAGCGAATAAGGAAAACAGGCACCGATTAGGATTTATAGTACGGTGAAAATATATCAGATTTAATATGGATTAAAATCTTATTCATTCCGATACTGTGTTGGTGTCAATCCAGTCATTTTTTTGAATACAGCGGAAAAATGGCTCGGATTGGCAAAACACAGTTCATCACTGATCTCCTGCATATCGATCGAAGGATTTTTGAGCATTAATTTTGCATACGCAATCCGTTTTTCCATGATGTATTCAGAGATAGAAACACCGGTTTCCTTTTTAAAGCAGGTGGAGAGGTAATATTTTGTATATCCGAGTGTATTGGCAAGTTCTTCCAGGTTGATCTTCTCTCTATAATGTGTGTCCAAATAAGTGATACATTCACGAATCATTGGATTTTTAATCGCAGAGAGTGTGGCTTCATGTACCTGATTGGTGATATCAAAATACATCGTCTCGATCAGCTGTATGACTTCTGTAATGTTGCTTGCAGCTTCAATTGACTGGATATAGTAATCGCTGCAGGTGTAAGCTTTCTCAAATGAAATTCCCCCCTGAATGGCAGCACGTGTGAAGATCGTGACAAGACCGATTCCCTCATCTTTCTTCTGGCGCAGAGGATCTCCCGGACACATGGTACCGACCTGTGCGGAAGAGATCTGGTTTGAAAAATCAGAAAAAGGAATTCCATCCTGTACACTTTGGGAAAGGAGTGTTTCATAGTAGTAAGGGGAATGTTCGGAAGCAGTGAAATCCTCTTCCTTCTCTTTGCTCTGTGACATTGGATTTTCCTGTAATTTAATATCATTCACTGTAATTAGTGCATCATTCAGTGTATAGTAGAGCTGACAGACATAGTGACTCAGAAAAGCGGTTGGAAGAACCGGAATCTGGTCAATCAGGCTGAGCAGCTCTGTTTTTGATTTTACGGACATATTTTGGATGTCCATTTTTTCTTTTATATAACTGTCAGAAGTGTAGGAACTGAAGACAGGTCCAAGCAGATGAATATTGACGAGTTTTTTCTGTTCCGTATAGGCAGGAACGGCCGCCCATAGAAAGAAAAAGTCATCGAATAAGAAGACTGGTTCCATGGAGGACTGAAAGTGCTGCTTCATATATGTATTGCAGGAACTTAAAGAAAAAATATTCTTTAAAGGAGCGGAATCCGGATGATTGCTGTAGGAAAAATCGTATTCCGGTGTCAGGTGCCAGGAATAGAGTGATGCAGTATTTAAAAATAAGTCTTCCATATAGTTCAGATATGCGTAATTGCTCAAATGTAGTCCCTCCCAATTCTTTCATGTTATTAACTTTCAAATTTCTCTCCACTATTATATATTAAAAAATGCGAATTTCTATCATAAATTAATGAAAATAAAAATAGAACATGAAAATATAATAGAAAACAAGAAATTATAACAGAAATAAGACTTGAAGTTTGCTAACATGGACTCATCAGAAAAAGGAATGGAGGAAAAGCAATGGAACGTGACTTGAAGAAGTTGGTAGCGTCCATGACACTGGAAGAAAAAGCCGGGATGTGTTCTGGGGCAGATTTCTGGAATACAAAGGCTGTGGAACGGCTCGGAATTCCAAGCGTGATGATGTCTGATGGTCCTCACGGAATGCGGAAGCAGGAAGGGGAAGCAGACCACCTTGGATTGAATGAGAGTGTGGAAGCAGTTTGTTTTCCGGCAGCCTGTGCAACAGCGAGCAGCTTTGATGTAGATCTGATCCGTCAGATGGGAGAAATCCTGGGAGAAGAATGTCAGGCAGAGGACTTGAGCATGCTGCTTGGACCGGCAGTAAATATCAAGAGAAGTCCGCTGTGTGGAAGAAACTTTGAATATTTTTCGGAAGATCCTTATCTTACAGGAAAGATGGCAGCAGCTTACATCAATGGCGTGCAGAGCTGGGATGTAGGAACGAGTATCAAGCATTTCGCAGTGAACAACCAGGAGTACAAAAGAATGTGTGTTTCTTCAGAAGTATCTGAACGTGCATTTCGTGAGATTTATCTTCCGGCATTTGAGGAAGCTGTGAAAGAAGCTCAACCGAAAACAGTAATGTGTAGTTATAATAAGATCAACGGAGTGTTTGCTTCCGAGAATGAAGATCTGCTGACGAAAATCCTGCGAGACGAATGGGGATTTGAAGGCTATGTTGTGACAGACTGGGGCGCAGTCAACGACAGAGTCAAAGGATTGAAAGCCGGAGTAGATCTGGAAATGCCATCAACTGGTGGGTATAATGATAAGAAGATTGTGGAAGCGGTCAAGAGTGGAGAACTGGACGAGAAAGTGCTCAATCGTGCGGTGGAGCGAATGCTGAAAGTAATCTTTTCTTATGTGGATCACAGACATTCGGAAGCAGTCTTTGACAGAGACAAAGATCATGAAAAATCCGTAGAGATTGAGACAGAATGTGCAGTTCTTTTGGAAAATAACGGCGTCCTTCCAATGAAGGAAGAACAGAAGATTGTTTACATCGGTGAATTTGCAGAAAAGCCGCGTTATCAGGGCGGTGGATCAAGCCATATCAATTCAAGTAAAGTAGTGTCCGCATTAGAAGCAGCACAGGAAAAGAACAGGAATGTAACTTATGTGAAAGGCTTTTCCAGTGAGCGGGATGAGATCGAGGCACAGGAAGTAGAGAAGGCCGTTCAGGCTGCAAAAGAAGCAGACATTGCAGTTGTTTTCGCAGGTCTGCCAGATGCATTCGAGTCCGAGAGTTATGACCGGAAAGATATGAAGCTTCCGGCGTGTCAGAATCATCTGATCGAAGAGGTGGCTAAGGTACAGCCGAATCTTGTTGTGGTGCTTCACAACGGAAGTCCGGTTGAGACTCCATGGGCTGAGCAGACAGCAGCAATCCTGGAGATGTATCTTGGAGGTCAGGGTGTCGGAGAAGCGTGTGACCGATTACTTTACGGTCAGGCCAATCCAAGTGGAAGACTTGCAGAGACGTTCCCGCTTCGCTTAGAGGATAATCCAAGTTATCTCTCCTTTGGCGGAGATGGAAAGACAGTGGATTATACCGAAGGAGTCTACGTCGGATACCGTTATTATGAGGCAAAGAAACAGCCGGTACGCTGGGCATTTGGACACGGATTGTCCTATACAGAATTTAAGTACGATCATTTGACAGTATCATCGAAAGAACTGGATGATGAGAATGAGATTATAGTAGAAGTAGATGTTACAAATGTTGGCGCATGTGCAGGAAAAGAAGTGGTACAGTTATATGTAGCAGACAAGAATGGAACCGTAAACCGACCGGTAAAAGAACTGAAAGGATTCACAAAGCTTTTCCTTCAGCCGGGAGAGACGAAGAAAGCACAGATGAAAATCAGTGCAAGAGATCTGTCCTTCTACAGTGAAGAAATCAAAGACTGGTACGCACCTTCGGGAACTTATGAACTTCTGGTAGGGCATGCAAGCGATGATATCCGGGTAAGCTGTGAGATTCAGTTTACGACAAAGAAGCTACTTCCATTCCAGGTGACAGGTGCTACAACGATTGGAGAACTTCTTGCAGATTCCAGAACAGCCGCTGCGACAATGGAATTACTTGCACCACTGCAGCAGACGGGAGAGAATGGAGAAGAGATCAGTGAGGCGGATCAGCAGATGATTCAGGCAATTTTGGAAGGATTGCCGCTAAAATCATTATCTATTGCAGGTGTAAGTGGAGAGATGATAGAAGAAATTATTCATAAATTGAATGAGTTGTGTTAAAAGGGAGAGGAGAACGAAAGATGGGCAAAGACAAAATCAAATTCAAAGAAAAACTGGCCTATGCAACCGTAAACTTTGGTAACATACCGATTATGACGATCATCAACGGATATCTGCTGATCTTCTATACGAATATCTGTGGATTAAGTCCGGCGGCATGTGCCACATTGTTCCTGATTGCAAGAATCCTGGATGGATTAAATGATCCTCTGGTTGGATTCGTGATCGATCACTGTCCGAACACGAAATTTGGACATTTCCGTCCGACATTAATTGTAGGAACCATTCTTTGCAGTGCAAACTTCCTGATGTTGTGGTTTGGACCGATGATGGCTCCATCCGGAAAACTGGCGATTGCTTATGTTTCCTACATTTTACTTGGAGTTTTGTTCCCGGTTATGGATATTTCCCTGAACAGTCTTCTTCCGGTTATGACAGAGGATATGAACGAAAGAAACTCTCTTAGTTCGGTAAAAGGCCTTGCTTATGTGGTAGGTGCGCTGGTTGTTGGAGTTGCTGCACCGTTGATCCTCGGAGATACATCCAATAAAGATGGATATATTAAACTGATCATCATTACAGTTGCAGTGATTTTTTTCTGTTCGATTATCGGAACGCTTGGAGTAAAAGAGCGTATCAAACCACAAAAAGAAAAGAGTTATACGATTAAACAGTTATTCCAGATTTTAGCGCAGAAACCGGTATATATTACATTCCTCGTTGTATTGCTTTATACAATTGGAACCAATATTGTCAGTGCAGTTAACACATATTTTTATACTTATATATTAGGAGACTTAAGCTGGGCAGCAATTTTGTCATTAGTAATGTGTGTTACAATCTTTCCGGCAACCATGGTCGTGACAAAATTCATTGCGAAATATGGAAAGAAAAAGATGTATGCGATTGGTCTTGCAATTGCAGGTCTGATTCCTCTGATCCGTCTGATTAATGTAAAGAGTATTCCGATTCTTATTATTTCATCATTGATCACAGGAATCGGAAGTGGATTCGCAGCACCGTTGAATTATGGAATCCAGGCAGACAATACAGACTATATTGAAGTGAAAATGGGAATTCGTGCAGAAGGCGCAGTAGCCTCTCTTTCCAGCTTTATTTCCAAATGTGCAATGGGAATCGGCGGAGCAATTCCGGGATATATGCTTCAGATGGCAGGATTCAATGCAGCAGCTGAAGTACAGACACAGAGTGTAATCAATGTAATCATTTTCTGTCTGATTATCCTTCCGGCAATCATCAACGTGGTTGGAATTGGTATTTTTGCAAAAGCATATCCTCTGACAAGTGAAAAACTGGCAGAGCAGACAAGAATTCTGCAGGAACGACATTCCGCAGACAAAGCAGAATAAAATAGATTCATGGATACCGGTCATTTGTATGGGAATGGCCGGTAATGTAGTATAAGGAGAACGTTATGGGTAAGATTTACGCAGCAAAGACAAATCATATCACCAATCCGGTTGGATTTTATATGGAACAGATTGTATTTTCCTGGAAAGTGAAAGAATGTGAAGGAAAGAAGCAGAAAAATGCAAGAATTCTGATTAGTAAAGAGAAAGACTTTTCAGAAATCCTCTTTGATACAAAGGAAGCAGAACTTGACAGCTGTGGAACAAAAGTGAATTTTCAGACAGCACCGTATACGAGATATTACTGGAAAGTTATCGTGACGACAGATCAGGGAGAAGTAGTAGGATCTGATGTACAGTTTTTTGAGACTGCAAAGCAGGACGAAGCATGGACCGGAAAGTGGATTACCTGTAGTTGGAAAGAAGGAAGACATCCAATCTTTTCCAAGTTGGTTTCTACGGAAAAAGAGGTCGAGCGGGCAAGACTCTATATCTGTGGTCTGGGACTGTACGAGGCATATTTTACCTCGAATAAGATCGGAAAACCAGAAAAAATCGGAAAGGAATATCTGGCTCCATACTGCAACAATTATGATCAGTGGATCCAGTACCAGACCTATGATGTGACAGAGCAGATGAAAGCAGGGGGAGAACTTTCTGTTCTTCTCGGAGACGGATGGTACAAGGGAAGATTTGGTTTCAGTCAGCCGGAGAAGAAATGTTTCTTTGGGGATGCATGGAAGTTGATCGCAGAAGTTCATGTCGATTATGTGGATGGATCCAAAGAAGTAATTGGGACAGATGAATCCTGGAAAGTAACGGAAAGTAAGATTTCTTTTTCAAATATCTATGATGGGGAGAAGAGAGATGATACTTTACCGGATGTTCCAGAATCAGCAGCGCTTCTTGCAGAGGAGCCAAAGGGCAGACTGATGGAACGCTTATCTCTTCCTGTAATGGTTCATAAAGAAATGAAACCAATTGAGCTGATTCATACGCCGGCAGGAGAACAAGTATTTGATCTCGGACAGGAGATTACGGGAATTTTCAAGTTCCATGTAAAGGAACCAGTAGGAACTGAAATCCTGATTCAGACAGGCGAAGTGCTTCAGGATGGGAACTTCTATAATGGAAACCTGAGAACTGCAAAGTCAGAATATCATTATATTTCCGATGGAACAGAAAAAGAAATCGTTCCGCATTTTACTTATTATGGTTACAGATATGTGAAAGTGAGTGGCGTTACAAATCTGTCCTGTGATGATTTTACAGCGCTTGTTCTTTGCAGTGACTATGAGAAAACAGGACGCTTAGAGACAGGACATGAGCTTGTGAACCAGTTGATTTCCAATGTAGAGTGGGGAATGAGAGGAAACTTCCTGGATGTCCCGACGGACTGTCCACAGAGAGATGAACGAATGGGATGGACGGGAGATACACAGGTATTCTCTGCAACAGCAAGTTATCTTGCGGATACTTATGCGTTTTACAGAAAATTTTTATATGACATGTATCAGGAACAGCTGTTGACAGATGGTATGGTACCGGAAGTTGTACCAACATTTGGTCCGAGTAAGACATCTTGTGCATGGGGAGATGCAGCATGTATCATTCCGTGGAATGTCTATTTGTTCAGTGGAGATAAGACCATACTGGAACAGCAGATTGACAGCATGAAAGCATGGGTGGATTATATCAGAAAGGTGGATGGCGAGCATCACGGATGGAGAAACTCATTCCATTACGGTGACTGGCTGGCACTCGACCGTCCGGGAGCAAAAGAAGGAAATGTATATGGTGCGACAGACGAAGCTTATATTGCAGACGTCTATTATGCAGCCAGTGCGCAGATTGTTGCGAAAGCAGCAGGAGTATTAGGAAAATCTGAGTTGCAGAAGGAATATCAGGAAATTGCCGATCAGCAGTGGAAGGTAGTGAAGGACGAATACTTTACAGCAACCGGAAGATGCGCAATCAAGACACAGACAGGTCTTACTCTTGCATTAAAATATCACCTGTCAGAAAATGAAACAATGACAGCCAAGATGCTGAAAACACTGTTCCGTCAGAATAAGTACAAGCTGAATACCGGATTTATAGGCACACCACTTCTGTGTAATATTCTAACAGAGAATGGAATGTCAGACATTGCTTACCAACTGCTTTTGAATGAGGAATTCCCAGGATGGCTCTATGAGGTGAAACTGGGTGCAACAACTGTGTGGGAGAGATGGAACTCATTGGATGAGAGCGGACATGTCTCAAGTACAGGAATGAACAGCCTGAACCATTATTCTTACGGAGCAGTGCTGGAATGGGTTTACAGACATGCAGCAGGTATTGATGTAACAGAACAGAATCCGGGTGGAAGAAAGATGAAGATTTATCCAAAGATAAATGCGGAATTAGGTTATGTAGATGCTTCCTATGATTCTGCCTGTGGAACCTATCAGAGCAGTTGGAAGATACTGGATGGAAATAAAATACAGTTGCGTTTTTTTGTACCTTTCGGATGCGAAGCGGAAATCAGTCTGCCGTATGCACCGGACAGTGTATATGAAGAGAAAGAGAATCCATTGTTTGCAAATGTGAAAGATGGAGTCTGCCTTGTAGAAGCCGGAAACTATGAAGTGACCTATGAAGCAGTAGTGCCATTAAAGAAAACTTACAGTGTGGATTCCACGATGGAGGAGATCCTGAGCAATCCGAAGACGAGAAGTTTCCTTGGTTCTATGATGGATGTGGATACAATTCCGGATATCGTATATGACATGTCCTTGAGAGATGTGGCAAAGATGTTTGCAGGAGAGATGGAAGAAGAGCAGGAGAAGATGCTGAATGCGGCATTGGGGCAGTTTTGATTATAAATGAAGGAAGAGCACACGGAAAGTATCTGTGTGCTCTTATAGTGTCTGTTTGTACTTGATTTTATTTTATCTTTAATTCTACGGATTTTTCCTCAAATCCCTCACCGGATACTGTCAGAGTACACAGCCCAGCCTCATATCCGCTCTGAACAATCGCCGTTGCAACTCCGCGATAAGAAGTAAAGTCTCCTGCAGTGTAATTCTCATCCGTAATCGGATTGGCAGAACCAAACGCAGCCAGTTTACCGGCACCTTTTACATCTGCGTGCAGTTTGATTGCTGCATCAGGAACGACAACGCCATTCTCATCTACGATTTCAATCCGGATATAAGCAAGTGCATGGCCGTTTGCAGACAGTTCAGTTTTCTCCGGAATCAGACGGATTGTCTTTGCAGAAGCAGCAGTAGTCAGCGTATCACGGGAGAGTTCTTTTCCGTCTTTGTAGCTGACAGCCTCTAAGGTTCCCGGAAGATAAGTCAGATCAAAGAGAAAACTCTTTGGAAGGTCTGCTGCGAGTCGTGTTCCGGCAGTGAGTTTCCCAATGGAAGTTCCATTCTGAATCAGCTCCACTTCATCTCCGTTTGAGAAGACGGCAACCTGAACTGGTTTATGATCTGCATCTTTCCAATTCCAGTTCTTGGTAACGTCAGTGAATCCCCAACTGCTGATCAGTTCAGTTTTACCAAAGACAGAAGGATCATAGGAGTATAAATAAGTCTTGTCGCTTCCCCATACAATACTGCGATATGCTCCCTGCGGTAATAATCCACCATTGATATCTACATCTGCGTCATTGGCAAGTCTCCATGGGAACGCGGAACTGTGTGACATCAGAGCAAATGGTCCCATTTTCAATAAAGGATCATCCGGATCTAAGAAGACAGATTTTCCGATTCCGGCTTCACCGATATAATCATAAGCAGTCCATGTAAAATCTCCAATTACATAGGGAGTTGCTTCCACCATAGGCCAGCGCATGCCGATTTCTTTTGGATAATTCTCTGATCCGAGAATGACACGCTCTGGGAACATCTCATGATCTAATGGGTATTTGTCTTCCATGTAGTTATATCCAACAATGTCCAGTCCGTTTGTAAAGGCTTCTGAATATTCTTCCCAACTGGTATCATTTTTTCCAGTATCAGCATTTTGAACCGAAGCGGCTTCTCCGGAAATTTCTGCCAGGATTTTTTGGAAATTCTCTTCATTCAGTTCATCATCAAGTCCACTCCAATAAGAACAGATTGCATTGGAAATCGGACGGCTCGGATCGAGACGGTGTGCTGCTTCTGCAAGACGGGTAGCAAGTGTGTAACCATTGTTCATACCGCCGCGTTCTGGAATTTCATTTCCAGTGGACCAGATGACAATGGAAGGATGATTACGGTCACGTTTCATAAAGCGAGTCAGGTCTTTCTGCCAGTCAGAGTCGAAAAACTGATTGTAATCTCCAGGCTGTTTCATGATTCCCCAGGCATCAAATGCTTCATCATACACATACATTCCAAGGCGGTCGCAGACTTCCATAAGCGCAGCTGACGGAGGATTATGTGTTGTGCGGATTGCGTTGAATCCAATCTTCTTTAACATAGAAATCTTACGGTATTCTGCGTCATAAAGAGAGACAGCGCCCAACATACCGTTGTCATGATGGAGACATCCACCTTTTAATTTCACACTCTTTCCATTAACACGCAGACCATGTCTTATATCTGCTGTCACAGTTTTGACTCCGAAGAGAACGGAAGTTTCATCTGTTGTGTTGAAATCAGATGGAACAAAGTGGGTCTTGAACACACCAAGATCGGTAACTCTGGCATGAAGTTTGTAGAGATTTGGAGTATCTACATCCCAAAGCAAAGGAGTCTCGAGTGTGAGATTCACATAGGCTGTATCTATGGTATTCGGATTAACCTGCATTTTCTGTTTACGGCTGAGAATGACTTCATCACTTCCATTTTTTGTGAGAAATACTTCCACCAGGGCAATCTTATTTTTCAGAGTTTTGTTTTGCAGTTCAATTTCTGTATGAAGAGAAGCGTAGACAGGATTGCCGGATGCATCATATTCAATCTCTTTCGTATAACCAAAAAAGGTGTTTTTACAGAATTCTTTCCGAGGCAGAAGTTCCGGCAAAAACAGTTTTGCAGATCAATGTAGTTGTGGATGAAATTTCTTATGAATACAAAGATGGTCAAAACATTTTGGCTCTAATCTAATTTGTTTTCATTTCTCCAATTTCTTGGTGACATCCCATAGACATTTTTGAATGCACGTGAAAAATGGAGCTGATTCGGATAGCCTACCGCATTCCCGATATCTGCAATTGACAGTGAAGTGATCTTCAAAAGCTCTGCAGCCTTAGTCATACGATAACTGATCAGGAATTCCTGTGGAGAACGTCCAATCGTATCGTGAAAAATCTTTCCGAAATAACTTCGATTCAATCCGCAGAATGCGGAAATATCTTCTACAGAAATATCATTCTGAAAATTCTGTTCAATGTACGAAAGAGCTTCTTTAATATAAAAATCCCGGATACTTCCGTTTTGCTTCACATGAACTGTCGCAGCAGAACGCATGAAATAATCTAAAAATAAATAGAGATGTCCAATTAGATGAAACGGAGATTCTTCGGGATGACGGCTCAGATAAAGCATTTCTTCCATCATCTGGTTGCGAAGTTCCTTTGAACTTGCATGATAAACGGGGTGATTCAGGCTCAGACCTGCGGTTGTGACAATCTCGCGGGCCCGAAGACCGTCGAATTCTACCCACGTATATTCCCACGGAAGCTTAGAATCAGCAATATAAGTATTGACCTGTCCCGGAAAAAGCATGAAGCCTTGTCCACTTTTTACCTGCCAAGTGATGGTGTTTCCGTTTTCATCATCTGCAAGTAATGTTCCTGTTCCGGAAATTACATAATGGAAAATGTAATGATTTCTTGCTGCAGGACCGAACGAGTGAGCCGGTGCACATTGTTCCCATCCATATTGATATAATCCTAGATCAACAAAATTTTCATTTGGAAATACAGAAAAAAGTAAGTCGCTCATATAAATCACCTCTGATAGCATTATATATCAAAATGCTAGATGACTTCAATATATGAATGAAAAAATTGCATTTTGCTATAAAACTAAAAAAACTCTGATATTTATAGTGGCATAAAGATATGTTAGAATTTGATTATCAAATAGATAACCTGAATAAAAGGACAGAAATATTCCGGAATGTGTCAAAATGAAAGGTGTATGGTAAAGGAAGGAGTAAGGAAATGTATAAAAAAAGCAATCGAATCATTTGCATGGGATTGATGCTTTGTATGACTTCGGCAATGGTACTCGGAGGTTGCGGACAGAAGAGTGAAAATAGCGGAAAGATAGAAATCGAGCTTGTACAGTATAAACCTGAGGCAGTGAAAACATTTGAAAAGATTGAAGAAGAATTCAATGCAACTCATGATGATATTCATTTGACGATCGAATCTCCAAATGATGCAATGACAGTACTTAAAACACGTTTTATCAGAGAAGACGCTCCAGATA
>ERZ894217.1074-NODE-1074-length-12499-cov-11.460222_pt1 | contig 12499 bp, 12 predicted proteins | sample MGYA00380291_ERZ894217 | MGnify/ENA primary metagenome ERZ894217 (study PRJEB32331, sample SAMN06328480) | human gut metagenome | biome: human gut microbiome; feature: stool | host: Homo sapiens | collected 2013-07-05 ...
GAATTGTGTCGCAAAGGTGCTTGTCATGTCTCTCTTGTCTGCAAGGTCATAGCCTTGGGTTCTCAGCCAAATCTCCACCTTCTACTTCACAGAGGTCGTATTTAACCGTGAAACCTTGCATAAGGAGCCATGACACCTTTTGAGACGACATAATTAAATCAAGCCCGAAAGTAGTAGATGCTACAAGAGGGAAAAACAAAAAAACAATCTTAAAATTTAAGCATTATGACATTCAGAGAATTTATGAAAGGAAACGGTTACGAAGTAGAAACAACGTTTTGGGAAGATTTTTCGATAGCAGAGCGATTTGGCCTTTCAGCTATTTAGGACACGTTCAATCGTGCTTTCAAAGAGTGGAAAGAAGATTACGAATTTCTAACCGAACTGGTATTGGTGCTTAACCATAAGATATGGCAATACCACGAAAAAAGACCGGAGTTCGCGGAACCCTACAATACCCTTTGGGAACAGACCGACCAATATGCGATGGAGAATCTGAAAGATGAAGAGCTAAGTTATTTCTTTGATGTAACGGATTAAGCGTAGGAGTGTAGGAGCCGGCTTCGGTTGGGTTCTCTTCCGTGCAGATCCCTTTTTATTAGCGCGGATTCCCCTTTTATTTTACATTGTCATGTGTTACTGGCATAAAATTGTGTTGCACAATTTTCGTTTCTATCGGAATAGCCATTTGTATCTTTTGGGGTTGGATTTACCTTGTTGGAGATTACGATTGCAGAATTACAGAAGCTACGCGAAAGCGAAGACCATATAGAATTTAAAGAGGCAAAGCATAATTACCCGTTTGCCGGAGGAAAACACGTTGATCTGAAAGACAGGCGGCGGTGTGTATTGTTGCCTTGGCGAATGAAAAGGGTGGACGATTGGTATTAGGAATGGTAGATCATATGCCCCATGCGGTTGTCGGTTCGGATTTTGCAGAAAAAGAAGTGGGAGAACTCACAGATGAAATCTACGAAAGATTAGGAATAAGGATAGAAGCTACCGAACTTTACGAAGACGGTAAGCGTGTGCTTGTACTATCTGTTCCATCTCGTCCCGTAGGTAGGTTGTTGAGGTTTGAGGGCGTACCTCTTATGCATATAGGGGAAAGCCTGCGGGCAATGTCCGATGCCGAGATTTTCAGGATATTGTCTGAACAGGAACCGGATTTTTCAGCCAAGATATGCGAGAGGCTTACTATAGAGGATTTGGATAAGGAGGCCATACCAGAAATGAAAACCCAATATGCGCGAAAGCAGGAAAATCCGTTGTTTCAAAACTATCCCGACGAACAAGTGCTATCTGATTTGGATTTGTTGAAGGACGGGAAATTGAATTATGCGGCACTTATTCTGCTTGGGAAATCCGAAGCCATACGGAAATATCTCCCTCAGAACAATATCGTTGTAGAGTTCAGGATGTATCACTCGATGATACAATATACCGCTCGCAAAGAATTTCAGTTGCTGTTATTCATAGCGATTGACAAGGTATGGGATTACATCAACCAGCCTGCCAGCAATCCGCTTCTGCATTACAATGACGGCTCTTATATATTCGATATACCATCTTTCAACAAGGAGGCAATCAGAGAGGCGATATTAAATGCTTGCTGCCACCGCTCAATGTTGATTCAGAGCGATGTCGTCATCAAGCAATATCCCGATAGTATAACCATTACCAATGCTGGTGGTTTTCCGTCCGGAGTGGATATGAACAACATTTTGACAGTGAACAGCGTTCCGCACAGTAAACTGATGAGCGAGATATTGCAGAAGACAGGATTGGTGGAGTGTTCCGGTCAGGGAGTGGATAAAATGTTCTACAACTGTATTATGGAAGGGAAAGCACTGCCTGACTATTCGGGAACAGACTCGTATCAGGTAAGTCTCACGTTCAAAGCTCCTATACTTGATACGGCCTTTGTTATTTTTGTCAGGAAGGTACAGGATAATAGAACTGCCGCCGAGCAACTGAATGTCTTTGAATTGCTGGCTTTGTACAAAATGGCAATGAGGGATTACGAGGGGCTTGATGAAAAGATTTTATGAAAATTGTCGAAAGAAAACCTTATCGGTTACGAAAACGGCTCTCATCGCTTGTCCGAGGAGTATCGGAATGAGTCTGCTGAAAGATTGAAAGGAATGAATATGAATTACCTCAAGTTGGTTTCAGACTGTTTTCATAAAAATGGTTATATAAATCGTTCTCTTCTCAAAAAGGTATTTCAAGACATGTTGTCCGAAAAACAAATTAGAGGCTTGATTTCAAAGATGAAAAATACAGGGATTATACAGAAAGATGGTGCAGGCAAATATACCCGTTATGTAAAAGCACCGGATTTTCCATCGTTTGTCTAGGGCCGCAAGAATCAATTTTAGGGCCATAAGATTTCAACTGTCTGTTTATTAGCTTATTTGATTAAGGCCGCAAAAGTCGATTTTACGTCCACAAAGATTTCCGACAATAGACTGAAAAACATAAAAAATCCTTGCAATAATTTGGTGATTATCGCAGGGATTTGATTTTTTAGCACTCCTAATCAAAAGATTTAGATAAGCGGAGCCTTATGATTTACTTTCCATACAATGAGGAAATGTGTAGTTATACTGATACATGGATGGGTGAATTATATGAAAACGAGTATCCATTGGTTTCTAAAGGGGTATGGTCAGGAATAATCAATTTGAAAACTCATAAACTTCTGAATTCGAAGCCCGAATATGGCAGTTTGTATTTGCAAGCCAAGGTATGTGATAGTGGGACCTATTTCTTACTTGACAAAGACAAAAAGGCAATATGTAAAATACAGATTATGTGGCGTGGTAATTCGATATAAAATCCCCTGTATTCATCGCTACCCATTTCTACCAGTCGGGCAAATTGCTCCTGAAGTTTAACTAACATCTTCAATGTATCGTTATCAACCACGATTTCTGTATCGCACCCGCTTCCAAGTTGTTCGAATATCGCAGCATTCAAACCATATTCTTTTGCCAAGTATATGAAAAATTGCTTGGTAAAGATTGTCTTCTTATGCGGTTCTATCTTATGTCGTTCCATATCTCATTCGTTTTCAATCGTTAAAAATTTGCCCGGATCAAATCCGTTGATTATATGCTCGTTTTCAAATACATATCCCATCTGGTTGCAAATCACTTTTGTACTCCCGATTTCTGTGTCGATATTGGTATGTGAATGTCCGTAAATCCAAGCATCGATCCGGCTGTTACCGATCAGGTCTCCGTATTCACTGGCAAAGGCACTGTTCAATACGGAACCTTTATGCTGAGGAGCAACAATCTGCAAAGTAGGCAGGTGGTGAGTCACGACCACTATGTGTTTTGCCGTACTTTCGGCAAGACTCTTTTTGATATGACCTAAACAGAAGTCATGCATCTGATTATATGCTTCCGTTTGTAGCAGTTTCCCTTTATACAAGGTCTGACGGAAATCGTTAAGTCCTTTCCAAACGAAATATTCGTTTGCAGGTTCGATATGCGACCAAAGTGTGCTCATTATGAAATCGGTATCGTCTATTCTCAATACTTGATTTTGATAATAACCGACATTCTCTTTGAACATCCATCGCCATTGTAATCCCCGTTCCATCACATCGCAATAATTGTAATATTCATGGTTCCCTGGAACAATAAGAACCTGCCTATAGTTTTTAGATGCCCATTCCCAGAAATTCCCCAAAGGAGCCGCTCTGTCTTTCAGATAGAAAATGTCTCCGGCCAATACGAGTATATCGCCCGTCACAGGGAATCCGTTATGTTTTATGTACCTGCTGTTCTCCCGGAACTCAAAATGCAGATCGCTCATGTATTGTATTTTCATATTACTTATTTTTATTTGCTTGTTCAACCTGTTTTTGGATTATCCTCTTTACCTGCTCAAATGAGACCGGAGTAAAGTCATTATTATCCACTCCCACATCATATTGCATCGGGAAAATCATATCCAGCCGTGAAGCGTCTTTTCCCGTGTTATATTTGCTCGTATGCACATGCCCGAACAGTTGCCACATATTCCCGTAAGCACCTCCATAACAGAGGAACGGACAGTGGTTCAGGTAGATTTTCTGCTTGTCAACCTCTATGTGCATTTGCATGGTTGTCAATTCAAACCTACTGGTGTACCCTTGCCTGATATTTTTTAGATCATGATTACCGAGAATGAGATAGATTTTTCCATTCAGTCTGTTAAGAATCTTGGTCCATTCATGGGATCCTTCCAGGCAAAAATCCCCCAGATGAAACACGATATCATCTTGACTAACTACCCGGTTCCAATTTCCGATCAATGTTTCATTCATATCTTCTACATTCTTGAATGGCCTCTTGCAAAAGCCAATGATATTCGAATGATAAAAGTGCGTGTCCGATGTAAAATACACCTTGCTTCCGTCAAATTTGTAATTCATTTTGCTCTCTTTTGTGCACATCGCTGTGCGGTTAATTAAAATTGGTTGTTCTTGCGCTCATTGGACGGAAATGACGGGAGAGGAATTGCACGGAGCAAACAGTCACCAATGGGCATAAAACAAAATAGTTGGAATATTCGGTAAGGACTCTCCAACTATTTTGCTGTTTATTCTAATATCAAGATACGAGCATCTATCGCATCTTATCTCCTATATGTGTTCGCTGGAAAGTATTTATGAAATTTGCAGACGTTTCAATGCTCCAAACATGAAGAACATACGACCGAACTCCGAAGCATTTGTTGCCTCGAATTGTCGTTTGGGATAATATGTCTATTCTATTTTGCAGCATTGTAAATTTTCAAAAGAGGCGCAAATGTACAGAATAATTTCGCAATACTCCAAATATTTTTCAGTGAATTCTTTAAATCACCCTCTAAAAATCAATGTGAGACTTAAGAGGATGTTCAATATGCTGTTATTCGAATACTTCGAAATAATGGTTGGGAATATTTATCAAATGTATTATATGAAATCTCATTGGTGATGATTTCTGCTGTTATATTCAAATATACCAATTACTTGATTGTCAGAATCTATTTTGGCTGAAAAACAATTCAGTTCTATTCGAATATTATCTGTAATTTAGATAAGTTTTAGTGGTACTGATAAAATTTGCCTATTTATCACCGTTAAATTGTATGAGGGACAGAACTTTGTCCCTTGTATCCGTTTAGGGAACAAACGGGGGACAAAAATGCTGAAAAAATAAGCAAACAAGAGAAAATATGACTCTTGAAATAGCTTATTTTTCTCTATTTAAGTGACATTTTATCAGTATTTTACATTTGCATAGGATACAACAGGTTGATTGTCAATTAGTTACTCTACTTGCCCGAGCAAACGATATTTCTGTTATATAAAGTATTGTATATCAATATGTAAATTTTCGAAGAATATTTTTGGGGGACAAACGAGGGACAAAATTTCGCATACCAAAAGAAAGAAAAACAATAAAACCACTTCCAAAAAACCGTGCTGAATTGCAAGGGACAAAATTTGTCCCTTGTCATATTATTGTTTGTTCCTCGCTTCCCTCGGATTGCAAGTTAGATTCTGTATTGTTTCCGAAATACTAAAAACCTTCATTATAAAGTTTAGTTTGTTTTTTGTATATCTAATCAAGTTCTAAACTAAACCGCTCCTTCATCCATGCGTTCTCTTGTTTTTCTTTTCGCCAGCCCAAATGCTACTTTTAATCGTTTTTGCTCTACTTTAATGCAGGGTTAAAATAGAGCAACATTCATTGTAGTTGATAGAAAAGAAAGAATATTGTGTACGAATTTGAGATTATTTCTCAAATTCGTACGCTAATTGGGTTTTTATTATTACCTTTGTACTTGAAATATTATTCTATATAAAGACTTTAAGGTTTAATTATATGATACTTGAATTTACAGTTGAGAATTACAGGTCGTTTTACGGAAAGAAGACCTTGGTATTAGAAGCGGATAAGGCGTTGAAGGAATGCTCTGAGACTAATCTGTTTGCATGCAACAAGCATATTTTGCTCCGTACCTTAGCGTTGTATGGAGCTAATTCGAGTGGAAAGTCTAATCTTGTCAGTGCTATGCACACGATGGCAAGATGCGTTCTGTTGTCTGTGAAACTGAACGACAATGAAGAATTGGAGTATGATCCATTTCTTCTCTTGAAAGATAATGAGCGTCCTACTATGTTTGAGGTAATTTTTCTCAAAGGTGAATATTGCTATAGATATGGATTCAGGTACAACCTTGAACGAATAGTTGATGAGTGGTTGTTCCGTAAGACTACGCCTCGTTCTAAAGAGCAGATGCTATTTGTTAGGAATGAGGAGGGAATCTGCGTAGAGGAGAATAATTTTCCAGAAGGTGTTGGTTATGAAGAAAAAACCAATGACAACCGCTTGTTCTTGTCCTTGTGTCAACAGTTGGGAGGAGAAATGTCACGTCAGGTTATCTCCTGGTTCCAATCAGATTTTAACGTGATTTCCGGATTAAACAATCAGCAGTATAGTTCATATTCAAAGCTGTTCTTCCATAAGAAAGAACAATCTAGTGTTGATGCACTTAAATTTTTCCAAAAGTTGAGACTTGGATTCAATAGTATTCTCACTCACGAAGAAGAGCCTAATATCCCATCGGATTTACCTACAGAGTTAAGAGCCATGTTTCAAAAGGAGATACAAGGAAAGAAAAGTATCGAGTTGGATTCTGTGCACAACATATACTCGGATAAAGGTAAGGTCGTAGGTTCCGTTAATTTTTCGTTTGAAGAAAGAGAATCATCAGGAACAAACAAATTGTTAGACCTTTCTGGTCCAATCTTCGATACCCTGTATACTGGAGCCACGCTTGTTATTGATGAATTGGATGCTAAGATGCATCCTCTGATTTCTCAGTATATCATAGAGTTGTTCAATAATCATGAAACAAATCCAAAGAATGCGCAGCTGATATTTACCACTCATGACACACACTTGCTGTCACAGAAAATTCTTCGTCGCGACCAGATTTGGTTTACAGAGAAAGACTCACAAGAGCAGACAGACTTGTATAGCCTGATGGACATAGTCCTTCCAGATGGGACGAAACCTCGCAACGATGCAAACTACGAGAGAAATTATATTGCGGGGCGTTATGGAGCTATTCCTTATATTTTTAACGATTAAAATAAAGGTTATGGCTGCAAAGAAAATAAAGATAGACAATGCCTCTTTTAAGTTCAAGAAGCAAACACAACGGAGAGAACAGAAGGTTATACGATGTTCTGTTCTTATCGTGTGCGAGGGTACGAAAACGGAGCCTAATTATTTTGATGCATTCGCTCAGAAACAGCAAGGGATAATTGTATATGACATAGAAGTTAAAGGTCTTGGCAGAGGTACAAAAGATGTTGTAGAGAAGGCTATCGCTTTGAAAAATAAGAACAACTATGACCGTGTTTGGGCTGTATTTGATAAAGACGAATTTCCTGCTAAAGATTTCAACGAAGCTATTGCATTAGGAGACAAGAATGGGATAGAGGTGGCATGGAGTAATGAAGCTTTTGAGCTATGGTATCTGTATCATTTTCAGAATGTAACGACAGGTGTTCCTAGAAAGGATTACGAAGAGAAGATTTCTGCTGCTGTAAATGCTTCTCCAAAATACAAGTCTAAGAAGAAATACAAATACGCCAAGAAAGATCCGAACAACTATGCTGTAATGACAACATACGGTTCAATGGATTCCGCAATGCGATATGCAGAGTCAAAGCATCTTGAATACACCGATTCACGATATGCCAATCAGAATCCCTGTACGACAGTTTATCGACTTGTAAGACAATTGTTAGGTAAGGATGAGGGGTTAAATAATGAGCTGATATCTAAAATAGATGAGAATTAACAATTTAATCAAATAAACAGTTAACTTTTTATTTTAGTTTAAGATATTGAAGTCCCTTCAAATGAAATAGTGAGAGGCATTTGGGAAAATTAAAGGTTAAAAAATAGAAGAAATATGAATCACGATCAAATAAGACATTTGAGAAGTTTAAGATTGTTATTGTCACAAGATAAGTCTCCACTTGGCTTTCTTCTTGCGGCAGGTTGTCCTTTGTCTGTTAGAATAACAGGAGCCTCCCTGTTACCAGATATGGCGGGTTTAACCAAGATTATCAACGACGCACATGCTACAGATACTCCTACCACACCATATAAGAGACTGATTGAAGAGTTGAAAAAGGCTGATAGAGATACTTCTAATTTGGAAGATATTCTTACTTATATTCGATCTATGAAAGAAGTTTCAACAGGTGGTGGCACAGTAAGAGGGTTTACGGAAAGTGAATTAAATAACTTGGAAACAGAAATCTGCAATACAATAGCAGATGCGGTGACAAAGGACTTACCTGATGGAGATAATTCGTATCGAAGACTTGCAAGGTGGGTGAGTTCTATCGATCGTGTTGTTCCAGTGGAAATATTTACAACCAACTATGATTTGTTGTTAGAGCAGGCTTTAGAAGAGCAAAATGTACCATTCTTTGATGGATTCTCTGGTTCAAGATACCCATTCTTTGATATTCATTCAGTAGAAGAAAATGAGTTACCCAATTATTGGGCAAGAGTGTGGAAATTGCACGGTTCAGTAAATTGGAAAACTATGTCGGGAAGAGTTTATAGAGTGTCTAAAGGCATAGCAGGCTCTCCAGAACTGATATACCCTTCCAAACTGAAATACGATCAAAGTAGAAAGATGCCATTCTTAGCTATGTCTGACAGATTGACAAGTTTTCTATTAAAACCTCATGCCGTATTATTTGTTTGTGGTTATTCATTTGGTGATGAACATATCAATGACACTATTATTAATGCTCTGAAAGTAAATCAGAGTGCAAATGTAGTGGCATTAATGTATGGGAAGATGAAAAAAGATGCTTCTGGTACATTGGTAGCACCAGAAGCTGTAAAAAGAGCATTGGAGCGTCCTAACCTCAGTATTTGGCATGATGAAGAGGCTGTGATTGGTGCTCAGCGCCGTGAATGGTCAAAGTTTATAGATGAAAAGAATGAATTTGTGAATTTTAACTTTAAGAAGGTTGATGATCGCGTATCTTTCGGGGATTTTGCCTCTTTTACTTCCTTCCTTTCAGAATTAATAGGAGATCATCCAGATGCAGACAAAAAGTAATCCTGCAATTATAGGAGCTGTTAGAAGCATTTCTGGCACAAATGTTTCTGTACAGTTATACCCGTCACTCAACTCAACTATTTCTTATATTTACGGAAATGGTTATAAGGTTGGACAAGTAGGTGGTTTTGTGAAAATACCACAGGGCTTTGTTAACTTGTATGGCTCCATTGTACAGGTAGGGGCTGATGCAGTACCCGAGTCCATGAAGGACGATACCAACACGGGATTAAGGTGGATGACTGTACAACTCGTGGGAGAGGGCGCAAAAGGTCAGCCATTTGAAAGAGGTATATCACAATACCCTATGATAGATGACGAGGTACATATTGTTACAGAAGAAGACCTTGTGAATATATATGGTCGTGATAAAGGCGTTGAGTTTGTGCCTGTAGGCACTATTTCTGGAGCGGAGAATATTCCAGCTCTAATAGATATCAATAAGTTGGTGACTAGACATAGTTGTATTGTTGGTTCTACAGGAACCGGTAAATCAACAACTGTGGCAGGGCTTGTTAACACTCTAATAGATTCTACTGTTTTTCCCTCTTCTAGAATTATTCTTGTTGATATTCATGGTGAGTATGGTAGAACCTTTAAAAGTAGAGCTAATATATTTAGGACAATACCGGAAGATCGTACGGACAAGAAACTTGTTGTGCCATTTTGGGCCATGAGCTTTGATGAATTCGTAAGTTTTGCTTTTGGTGATATTCAAGATAATGACCGATTTCCGCTCTCAGAACTTATTCTCAAACTTAAGAAGCTTACAATAGAGAAGAACCCATGCTTGTTCTCATATCTTAATGCTGATAATATAACAGCAGATACACCTGTGCCTTTCAGTTTGCAACGTTTATTTCTTTATTTATATAGGTCGATGTTTGCAACACATTCCTGTACGGGAACAGGACAGAAAATATGCGCTATTGATAAGGATTTTGATGAGGTTGCGACAACAGAGGCTTTCGCAACGAAAGAAGACGGAAGTAAAATGACAGGATCAATAACCCCATTTGTACTACCCCAATATAAGGAGCAACAGCAATCAAAGATATTCTTATCTGCAGCTACAATGAATTTGAGAAGGCAGTTGCTTGCATTACAGGCAAAAATGGCAGATCCTCGTTTTGATTTTGTCTTAAAACCGGAAGGTTTTATTCCAAGTTCAGATGGAAATATAACAAATGATATCCATTCACTGCTGAAGCTTTGGATGGGAGAGAAAACTCTTTCTGTTTTTGATGTTTCAGGAGTACCAAGTGGAATTTTGCATGATATTATAGGAATTCTTTTGCGTGTCATGTATGACTCTATGTTTTGGGCGCGCAATCTTAAACAAGGAGGCAGGAAACGTCCTCTATTGATAGTAATGGAAGAGGCTCACAATTATCTTGGAAGTGACAATAATAGCAGAGCATCCAAAGTAGTGCGTCGTTTGGTAAAGGAAGGACGTAAATATGGCATCAGCGCTATGATTGTAAGCCAGCGTCCTTCGGAGATTGACCCAACTATTTTATCTCAATGTGGTACAACGATAGCTTTGCGCTTGACAAACTCTAATGACAGAGGTATAATAGCAAATACTATTTCAGATAATCTTTCTAATTTGGTGAATATGCTTCCAATCCTGAAGACTGGTGAATCCATTATTGTTGGTGAAGCGGTAAGGATGCCTATGAGAGCAATTATTACATTCCCTGACAAAAAGAATAGGCCAGACAGTAATGACCCTATTGTGGCTTCAGACGAAAAAGGGAAAGGTGCTTGGAATAATAACTTAGATATTACAGATGACGAGTTTCAGAACATTATAAAAGCATGGAGATTACAACAAATTAATTTATAATATTTTAAAGTATATGGAAAGACAATATGTATCATCTTCGAACATTGCTTCGATTGGTTATGACCCTGACAATCAGGTTTTAGAAATTGAGTTTTTAAGTGGCGCAGTTTATCAATATTATGATGTACCACAAAGTGTTTATGATGGATTGATGGCTGCTGATTCACATGGTAAATTCCTTGATGTTTATATAAAAAAAGGTGGCTACCGTTACACTAAAATATAAGGTATGCGTATAGATCACAAACTTCAGCGCATCCAAGTTGATAGCTTTGAGATCTCGGATGAGCTTGTTTATCGTTTTTTTATCTCCCTTCCAGAGAATGAAAGAGAAACAGCTTTATTGCGTGCTATTCGTATAGGTGTACTAGCAACAATGGAGGATAGATTTTCGGCTTTCCTTTCTAAGACAACTGATGACCTGGGGGTACAACTGGAAAATTTAAAACTTCTATTTGATATGAAGCAAGAGATTTTCCATAAGACTGCAATTAAGGGCGTTGCTGCCGAGAATGATATCTTAGAGTTTCTTGAAACCTACATCGATAACTTCCATCTTGGAGATGTAGTTTCATTATCTGGAACATCGAAAGGTTTATTGAAGAATAACAAGACTGGTGATATTCTGGCTTATGTAGGTGGCGAAAATAGTGGAAAGAAAGTAGCTATAGAATGTAAGTTTGACAAAAGTATCAAATTGGGTGATGTTGATTCACTAGATATTGCATCTAATAAATATGATACTGCATGGAGCCAGTTGCTAGAGACTACAGTGAATCGTGGTGCTAATACGAGCATTATTGTTTTTGATAAGACACTAGCAGATGCTTCTATTCAGCGGGCTGTGGATGGGGTTTCATACATTGATAATATCGGGTTTATTTGTATTATTGATTATGAGGCTTCAGATTATCATAATTTAGCTATTGCTTACAATTTTGCTCGTAGACTAGCTTTAAGAAAGGATGGGAAGAATATAGAGGTAGATTTTGTAAATATGCTAATACAGCGTTTGCTGAAAGACATCCGTGATATACAGAATATTGAAATGCTGGTAAAAAACAATATCAAGAATAATCTTCAGATACTGAAAAATATAGAGAAGAGCCTTTTGTCAATTGAATTTAATCAGCAGTACTTAATGAAATATTTAGAAGACGGCTACCTCAGTAAGGTAGATTTGTTGGATTTCTATCAACGAGAAGAGATACGGGCTAAGTATAAATTAATTTCAAAGGAGATAGAGAGTCTTGGAAACGAATAAAATAATTAGATGTTATCAAAATGACTAAATCAACGCTAACGATGAGTGTAAGCGTCCGAAGAAGTACACATTGACAAAGTGAGATGCAACTGGCACGGATGAGATGTCAGTTGCATTTACAGAAATAGCAATAAGAATATTATTCGGATATTCTAAATTGTAATAGTCAAGACTTGTTCTGACGTTTGTTTTACTATCGGACAAAAAAACTGTCAGATGTTTGTTGCGAAGTTACACAC
>ERZ894217.1082-NODE-1082-length-12454-cov-14.671264_pt1 | contig 12454 bp, 10 predicted proteins | sample MGYA00380291_ERZ894217 | MGnify/ENA primary metagenome ERZ894217 (study PRJEB32331, sample SAMN06328480) | human gut metagenome | biome: human gut microbiome; feature: stool | host: Homo sapiens | collected 2013-07-05 ...
GTCATGGCTGCCGGCATGGGCAGCCGTTACGGCGGCATGAAGCAGATCGACCCGGTGGGCCCCAACGGACAGGTCATTATGGACTATTCCCTCTACGACGCCCGCCGCGCCGGCTTTGAGACCGTGATCTTTGTCATCAAGCACGAGATCGAGGACGCCTTCAAGGCAGCCATCGGCGACCGTGTGGCCAAGGCGATGAAGGTGAAGTATGCCTTCCAGCAGCTGGAAGAGCTGCCCGCAGGCTTTGCCGTGCCGGAGGGACGTGTAAAGCCCTGGGGCACCTGCCATGCCGTGCTGGCTGCAAAGCCCCTGATTGACGGCCCCTTTGCGGTCATCAATGCGGACGACTACTACGGCCCGGAGGCGTTTCAGGTGATGTACGACTACCTGTCCACCCACGCCGATGATGATTTCTACCGCTACTGCATGGTCAGCTATCTGCTGAAGAACACCCTGTCCGAGAACGGCAGCGTGGCACGCGGCGTGTGCATCAAGAACGAGGACGGCACCCTGCAAAGCGTGACCGAGCGCACCCGCATCGAGCCCTGCGACGGCGGCGCACATTACACCGAGGACGGCGGCGAGAGCTGGGTGGACCTGCCCGGCGACACCCCTGTGAGCATGAACCTGTGGGGCTTCGGCAAGAGCTTTCTGGACGAGGCCGAGCGGCGCTTTGCAGGCTGGCTGACCGAGAATCTGCCGGTGAACCCCCTGAAGTGCGAGTATTTCCTGCCGCTGGTGGTGACCGAGCTGATCGAGGAGAACAAGGCAAAAATTCAGGTGCTGCGCAGTACGGATAAGTGGTTCGGCGTCACCTACCGGGAGGATAAGCCTTTGGTGGTGGAGGCCATTGCCCGCAAGACCGCCGAGGGCCAGTACCCCGAAAAGCTGTGGGAGTAAATGCTTCGCAATAGCGGAAAAATATTTAGATCATAGCAAAGTCGGGCAGCCTGCGGGCTGCCCGACTTTGTGTTTTTATGGGGTGGAACGTATTCACAAAAACCGTTCCAGCTGGATGCGGTTATCCTCTTCAAAATCCTGCAGCCGCTGGGCAAGGCGCTTTGCGCCCGGGGCGGCGTTGGGGTAGTCCTTGCAGCTTTTTACGCAGTCCACCACCCCCATGCCGCTGCCCTGTGTGAGCATCTCGGCCAGATTGCGGGTGGATTTGTCCGTAAGGGTCTTGAGCCCGATGCCCATTTTCGTGTTCAGCTTTGCCATGGTGCTCTGCCCCTGTGCGCTGCCGCCGCAGGCTTCTATGGCGGTGTGCGCCTCCTGATTCAGCTGATGGTAGATGTTGCGCTGGCGCAGCAGTTCGGCCTTGAACTGCACATCGTTGGTCATGGGTAAGATCTGCTCCAGGGTGTTCTTGCCCATCTCGGTGTTCTGCACCACCGCCTCCAGCAGGTTCAGGTTATCGTTTTTCTGGTTTTCCATACAAAAAATCCCCCTTTGGCACCTAGTATGTGCCCAAAGGGGGATTTTATACGGTTGTTTCAGATACACCCTAGCAGATCTTATTGCCGCCGGAGATCTGGATGCCGCGCAGCCGCTCGTCACAGATGGCGTACAGGCGCTGCCAGCAGTTGGCGGCGCTGTCCAGCTCGTCCAGCCCTGCCACCGCGACGCTCAGGGTAAAGGGCACCCGTTTCATCATGCCCATGGAGGTGATGCACTCGTGGGGCATTTCGGCGTAGATGTTCCGCATCTGCTCGGCCAGCTGGCCGCCGTCCAAGTCCAGACAGCCCACCACAAAGGTGGTGCCGGTCAGGCGGCAGACGATCTGACTGCCCGGGATATCGAAATATTTTTTCCACTGGTTTGCCACAAAGCAGATCAGCTGATCCATTACCGGCTGACCGTAGGTGTCCCGCAGCTGTGCGCCGTGATCCAGCGATATCAGCGCCACAGCGGCCTTGCGCCCCTGCTCTGCCCAGCGATCCAGCTCGGCGGCGATCACGGTCTCAAGGTAGCGGCGGTTGTACACGCCGGAAAGAAAATCGTGGTTCAGGTCCTCGCGGCACAACTCCCGCTCGCGGGCGCTCATGCGCTCTTCCGGCAGCAGGTTGCCTGCCAGCGGGGCAGACATGGTGATCCGCCACAGCTTGCCGTCTGCCCGCACCGTGCGGCGCAGTACGCAGCTTACCCGGCCGTTGCACAGGCTATAACTCACCTGCAGGCCTTCGTCCTGCCAGCCGGTGTCCTGTGGCAGCTCGTCCAGCAATACCGTTTCAAACGCAGCCTGTGCGCCCTCGGCAAAGGTACGCAGATCCTGCTCTGTCCATTCTCTGTCCATCTGTAATTTCCCCATCATCAGTACGCGCCGCCGCTTCCGACGGGCGAAATTCCAATTTTCCCACAAATCCGGGAACTTACGGCTATTATACCATTGAAATACAGATTTTTCCAGCAAAACGCACAAATTTTTACGGCAGTTTTTACAATTTTGTCAAATTGCTGATTCTTTCACATTTTGAACGTCTGCATTGCAGCGGCAGTACACGGCGCACTCGGCTTCGATCTGTGCGGCAAGGGCTTTGGAGTCAAAACCGGCCTTGGCGCGCCATGCCCAGTTGCCGCCCAGTTTGCCCGGGGTGTTCAGGTGCGCCTCGGCACCCAGCCCCAGCCAGTCGTACATGGGAATGATGGCTCTGTCCGCCACCGAGCCCAGCGCTGCCCGCAGCAGCGCAGTGCGCGCGGCGGCAGTCTTGACAGCTGCCACCTCCTTGGCGGTGGGCTTGCAGGGGGTCAGGTGCAGATAGGCCGCAGCGGTGGCCTTTTCCTTTTCGGAAGCGCCGTTCTCCCACCAGTCGGTCAGGGTGGTGTTGTCGTGAGTGCCGGGGTAGACCACACCGTTCTTGACGTGGTTATGGGGCAGATACTCGTTGTCCCCGCCGCCGAAGGCGAATTGCAGCACCTTCATGCCCGGGAAGGTACTGTCGGCCAGCAGCTTACGCACGCTGGGGAACAGTTCGCCCAAGTCCTCGGCAATGATGGGCAGCTTGCCCAGTGCGGCCTCCAGTGCATCGAACAGCTCCATGCCGGGGCCGTTCTCCCACTTGCCGGTGCGGGCGGTGGTGCTGGTGGCCGGGATGGCCCAATAGGTGTCGAAGCCGCGGAAGTGGTCGATGCGCAGCAGATCGTAGATGCCCAGTGCGTGGCGCACCCGCTGAATCCACCATGCATAGCCGGTCTTTTTGTGGTACGCCCAGTCGTACAGGGGATTGCCCCACAGCTGGCCGTCTGCGGAAAAGTAGTCCGGCGGGCAGCCCGCCACCCGGGCAAAGCGGCCGTCGGCGTCCAGCTCAAACAGCTTGCCGCCCACCCATGCATCCACCGAGTCCGCAGAGACGTAGATGGGGATATCGCCCAGGATCTGCACGCCCTTCTCGTTGGCGTAGGTCTTGACTGCCTGCCACTGGACGCTGAACTTGTACTGCACGAACTTCCAGAAGCCGATCTCCTCTTCGTTTGCAGCAGCAAAGGCAGCCAGCGCGGCCTTGTCGCGGCGGCGGTAGGGGGCGTCCCACTCCACCCAGTTCTTCATCTTGTTGGCTACCTTCAGCGCCATGTACAGGGCATAGTCCTCCAGCCAGTCCTCGTTGGCAAGGGTGAAGGCGTAGTAGTCGTCGGGGTAGTAGTAGGCACAGCCGTGCAGCCCGGCGCACTGGCTGCGCCATGCGGCGTAGGCCTTGCGCAGCACCGCAAAGCGGCTGACGTACAAGGTGCCGTAGTCCACCTCCAGCGGGTCTTTCCCCCAGCTTTCCGCCTTGAGGTCTGCGGCGGTCAGCAGGCCCTCTTTTTCCAGCGCTTCCAAGTCCACAAAATAGGGGTTGCCCGCAAAGGCAGAGCAGCTCTGGTAGGGGCTGTCGCCGTAGCCGGTGGGGCTGAGCGGCAGCAGCTGCCAGATCGTTTGCCCTGCCGCAGACAGGAAATCCACAAATTGAAATGCCGCCTTGCCAAAGCAGCCGATCCCGTAAGGGCCGGGCAGACTGGATACCGGCATCAGAATACCACTTTCACGCATGATCCGTTACCTTCCTCGCTGTCAATTTTCGGGAATATTCGTTGTTTCCTATCATAACATAACTGTAAACTATTTTCCACAGGCAAAAATCGTGGTATACTGGTTTTTATGGGATACCCCCTCAGCTTCGCTGCGCTCAGCAGTTCCCCCAAGGGGGCGCCTTTGGGCATTGCCAATCGTTCTATTTTACAGGAGGTACTCGCGCGATGCAGCGCACAGAAAAATACTTTGAGCAGGACGCTTTCCGCACCGAATGCGAAAGCGTCATTCTTGCCGCAGAACCGGACGAAAAGATCGGCGGCGGGCGCATTGCGCTGGACGGCACGGTGTTCTACCCGGAGGGCGGCGGTCAGCCCGCCGACCGGGGCACTCTGACCCTGCCGGACGGCACGGTGCTGCGGGTGTCGGACGTCCACGAGCAGGCAGGCGTCATCTGGCATACGGTGGATGCCCTGCCCGCTGCCGCCGCGCCCGGCGCAGCCGTTGCCGGCTGCATCGACTGGGACTGGCGTTTCGATAAGATGCAGCAGCACACCGGCGAGCATATCCTTTCCGGCATTTTGCACCAGATGTTCGGGGCGGAGAACGTGGGCTTCCATGTGGGCACCGAGGCCGTGCGCATGGACACCAGTGTGCCCATCAGCCCCGAGGGGCTGCGGCAGGCAGAGCTTGCCGCCAACCGCATCGTGTGGCAGGATGTGCCGGTGCTCATCAGCTACCCCACCCGGGAGGAGCTTGCCGCCCTTGTTTACCGCTCTAAAAAAGAGATCGAGGGGCAGGTGCGCATCGTGACCATCCCGGGCGCGGACGTCTGCGCCTGCTGCGGCACCCACACCCGCACCACCGGTCAGGTGGGGCAGATCAAGATCCTTGCCAGCGAGAACTACAAGGGCGGTGTGCGGCTGAGCGTGGTGTGCGGAGCCCGTGCGCTGGCGGCGGCGCAGGCCATGCGCGCCCGGCAGGCGGAGATCGGTGCGCTGCTCTCTGCCAAGGCCGACCAGACCGCTGTGGCGGTGCACCGAGTCTACGACGAGTATACTGCACTCAAGTTTACACATTTTGGACTGTGCAGCCAGCTGTTTGACGCCCTTGCGCAGCTGACCGCACCCGATGCGGATGCCATCCGTACCCTGCCGGGGCTGGACCCGGACGGGCTGCACCGGCTGGCTGTCCGTCTGACCGAAGCCACCACCGGCCTGTGCGCCGCCCTGACCCCCACCGAAAAGGGCACCGGCTACTGCCTTGCCCGGCGGGACGGCGATGTGCGCGCCCTGACCAAAGCACTGAACGCCGCCCTGAACGGACGCGGCGGCGGCAAGCCCGGCATCTGTCAGGGCAGCTGCGCCGCCACCCCGGAGCAGGTGGAGAGATTTTTGAAGGAGAACAACAAACTATGAGAATGCGTTTCAAACCCTATGCCCACGACGAACTGATGGCCGCGGATTTCCATGTGCACGAACCCCTCATCTGGGGCGGCAAGTGGCACGGCCAGTATGCCCGCCCGGAGCAGCCCTTTATTCTGGAGCTGGGCTGCGGCAAGGGCGGCTTCATCTCTCAGCTTGCCTGCGCCCACCCGGAAAATAACTATCTGGGCATCGACATCACCGATAAGGTGCTCATCCTTGCCAAGCGCAAGATCGAGGCCGCCTATCAGGCAGCGGGGCGCCCCATCGACAACGTCAAGATCATGAGCACCGATATCGAGCGCATCAAGGGCGTCATCACCCCGGAGGATGAGGTCAGCCGCATCTATATCAACTTCTGCAACCCGTGGAGCAAGAACGACTCCTCCCACAAGCACCGCCTTACCTACCCGCGCCAGCTGATCGCCTACCGCGAGTTTTTGAAGGACGGCGGCGAGATCTACTTCAAGACCGACGACGATGATCTGTTCCGGGACAGCGTGGAGTACTTCCCTGCTTCCGGCTACGACATCGAGTGGATCACCTACGATTTGCACGAGAACGAGCCGGAGTGGAACATCCGCACCGAGCACGAGGGCATGTTCACCGAGATGGGGATCAAGATCAAGGCACTCATTGCCCGCAAGAAGCCCGGTGCCGACAGCGTGACATGGGTAGACCCCAAGGTGCTCAAGCGGATGGCACGCGAAGCTGCCGCTGCCGAAGCCGCCACGCAGGAAGGCGAAGGAAATGTCTGACCCCTGTGAGCTGTGCCTGAATAATGTTCAGGACGAATACGGCAGCTATTACTGCGCGCAGGGCGCTGCGCTGGACGAGGACGAGATGGCACGCTATCTTGCGCATAATACCGCTGCCTGTCCCTTTTTTGAGCCGGGGGACGAATATAAGATCGTATCCAAACAGAACTGAAGAACGGAGGTGCCTATGGTAAGCTTTCTTACCGATACCGTGGTATGTGGCTTTTCGCTGTACCATATTCTGGCCTATTTCCTGATCTATTCCTGCATAGGCTGGTGTCTGGAGGTCATCTATGCCGCCGCCACCACCGGTCAGCTGGTGAACCGGGGCTTCCTCAACGGCCCGGTCTGCCCCATCTACGGCTTTGGCATGATCATCGTGCTGTTTGCCCTTACGCCCTTGCAGCACAGCATCCTGCTGCTGTATATAGGCGGCGTCATCCTGCCCAGTGCACTGGAACTGGTGGGCGGCTGGGCACTGTATAAGATTTACCACACCCGCTGGTGGGATTACAGCGATTTTCCCTTTAATATCGGGGGCTATATCTGTCTGGAATTCTGCCTGCTGTGGGGCGTGGGCACGCTGGTGGTCATGCGTATCGTGCACCCGGTGGTGGCTGACCTTGTAGACCTGATCCCGCCCTTTGTGGGGGTTATCCTCATGTGCTTTTTGTACGCCGTATATGCGGTGGACGTGGTGGCTACCGCCATTGCTGCTTCTGCACTGGCTGATACGCTGGACACCATGGAGCAGCTGGGCGACAGTATCCACGCCGTCAGCGATGCCATGACCCAGCTGCTGGGCACCACCACCCTGAACGCCGACAAGAAGCTGGACGAGGGACGGCTGCAATTCAAGCTTGCCGCCGCCGAAGCGCGGGATGCTGCCGGAAAGCGCCCCTCTGCCCGTGAGACCATGGCTGCCATCCGCGCCAAGGCCGCTGAGGCTACCGAGGCTGCCCGCCGCGCCAGCGAGGACGCCCGCCTGAACGCTGCCGAAGCTGCCAACGCCGCCCGCCTTGCCGCCAAGGGCACTGCCGGGCGCGCCGCCGAGCTGCTGCAATTGGAACAGCTGGCCGCAGAGCTGCAGCAGCGCAGCGAGGAGATGCAGGCGCAGCTGCTGCGCACCCCCCGCATCGTGGGCCCGCGCCGTATGCTGCGTGCCTACCCGAAGCTCCGGCACGGCAGCAAGCTGCGCAGTCTGCCCACATTGCGGGAGATGCTGCACCGCGCCGAACAGGAAAACAAGGACGACAACAAGAATACCAAATGACCCCGAATGCCGCACCGGCTCCGCCGTGTGTGGCATTTTTGTTGCACTTCGCTCGAATAATGTTGTTAAAAAGTGTGAAAAAACTATTTCAAAACGACTTAAACCGTGTTATACTGATTATAAAGTATACAAACCGACCGCAATCGGCTTATCCGTATTGAAACTATCCAAATTGTGAGGAATCGTTATGTCAGAGGAACGAAAGACCAAAACAGATGCCGCCGCACCGGCATCTGCTGCGTTGGGGCGGATCGACCGCAAGGACGCATTTTTACAGGCCCTGCATACATTCCTGACCGCGCATCAGGGAACAGAATGGGCTGTTGCCGCTGTGGATATCCAGCACTTCAAGCTTTATAACGAGCTTTACGGCACCGAAAAGGGCGATGCTCTGCTGGAAACTGTGGCAAACTGTCTGCTGGGTTACAGCAGGCAGACCGGCTATCCTGTGGGCTATTTTGGAAACGATGACTTTTTCCTGTGCCTGCCGGACGAAAAGGCCGAGCAGACCGCTGTGCTTGCTACGCTGCAGGCCTGCATGGCTGCCGGAAGGCAGGATGTCACCTTCTTTATGGTAATGGGCGTGTGCCCTGTGCAGGCAAACCCCGGTGCAGATGCCGCCACCCTGTGCAACTACGCGCAGATCGCCGGTGTGACGACAGACAGCGGCTACCTGCACCGCTTTGAGCCCACCATGCTCAACGAGCTGAAAGAACAGCAGCAGCTGCTGGGCGAGCTGGAGCACGCACTGGACAACCACGAATTCTGCTTCTTTTTGCAGCCCAAGTGTAACAGCATCACCCGCGCCATCGTGGGCATGGAGGCACTGGTGCGCTGGAACCATCCCACCCGGGGCTGTGTTCCCCCTGCCGAGTTCATGCCGCTGCTGGAGCGCACCGGCCTTGTGACAAGGTTGGACCAGTACATCTGGGAATCCGTCTGCCAGACCCTGCAGAAGTGGCAGGAGAGCGGCAGCAACCTTGTGCCGGTGTCGGTGAACGTTTCGGTGCAGGATATCCTCAATCTGGATGTGCCGCAGATCTTTGCAGATCTGGTGGAAAAATATAAGCTGGAGCCCAAACTCCTGCTGGCTGAGATCACCGAGACCATGGTGGCCGAGGACACCCAGATGGTGGAAAACGCCATTCAGGGCCTGCACCGCAAGGGCTTTGCGGTGATGATGGACGACTTCGGCAGCTGGTATTCCTCGCTGAATATGCTCAAGGATACCAACGTCGATGCCATCAAGCTGGACATGAAGCTCATCGACATGAATCAGGAGAACCGCAGCAAGGGCGTGCAGATCGTGGAGTCGGTGGTGGATATGGCACACCGGCTGAACCTGCCCATCATCGCCGAGGGTGTGGAGACCCCGGAGCAGGTGTCCATGCTGCAGGCGGCAGACTGCCTGTACTCGCAGGGCTACTACTTCTTCAAGCCCATGCCGGTGGAAAACGCCGAAAAACTGCTGGCAGATCCCACCAATCAGGATTACTGGGATCTGCGCCGCGACCTGATGCGCCGTGACCGCCGGGTGGAGAACCCGGGCACCGAAAAGACTGCGCTGGCCTTGCAGGCCTACCAGATCTTTACCGATAACGTGCTGGTGATCGCGCTGCTGAACCTTGCCACCGGTGCGTACCGGGTGATCAAGCGGGACGCCCGCCTGCTGGATCCGGATCTGGAAAAAGAAGAAGATTTTGTCAACTACTGCGACCGTCTGGTGAACGAGAAGATCGTGCACGAGGAGGACGCAGACCTGTTCTTGGAGCAGACCGATCTGGAGGCCTTGCGCTCTGTGCTGTACCACGCCACTGCGCCGGAGTTCTACCGCTACCGCGAGAACGTGTCCGGCCAGTATATCTGGGTCACCACAGAGGTGCTGCCCTGCCGGGGCTGCTGCGCCCAGAACCCGTGGGCGACCGTGCTGGTGCGCAACGACGCACAGGCCGACCAGCTCAGCGAGGAGCTGGACTTCTCTTACAGCCACGATACCCTGACCGGCCTTGCCAACCGCAGCCGGTACGAAGCCGACCTGCGGGAGCTGCCCAACAGCGGGTACGAATCCGTGGTGTGCACCTACATTGATGTGGTGGGGATGCACGAGGTAAACGAGCATCTGGGTCACCGCAGCGGCGACACCCTGCTGTGCTGTCTGGCAAATGCCGCCCGCAAGTTCTTTGCCACCAGCCGGGTGTACCGCATCGGCAGCGATGAATTTGTCATCCTGACCCCCAACGAGCCGCCTTACAGCGTGTGGAGCACTGCGGACCGGATGCGCGCCTTTTTGAAGGAAAAGGACTATGTTATTTCCGTAGGCATCCAGCAGACCGCCGACCTGCGCCATGTGGACGAAGCCGTGGCCAAGGCCGAGGCTGCCATGCGGCAGGACCGGCAGACCTACTACGAGCACAACGGCCGCGCCCGCCAGCTGGAAGGCCTGAACGAAAAGATGGAGCGCACCCTGCAGGAAAAGCGGGATGCCGAGCACTTTTTGAAGGTGCTTGCCCCCAAATACAAGACGGTAATCGTGGTGGACCTGCAGGAGGACACCGTGCGCCCCGTTATTGTGCCGGACGACTTCCAGTCCGTTCTGGACACCTGCGGCGGCTCTTTCCGCGCTGCGTTGACCAACTACCGCGACACGTTGGTAGCGCCCGAGGACAGAGAAAACTTTGCAAAGTTGTTCGATTTCGGCCTTGTGCGCAGCACCGTGTTCAGCAGCAACCTGCTGGAGCACCGCTACCGCAAGACGGATGGCCGCAGCTTCTGCATCCGTGTGACCCCCTACTCCCGCAGCGGCTCCCATATCAACGAGGTGCTGTGGATCTTCGCGGATGAAGATGTAGAGTAAAATATTCTTGTATGCTATAAAAGCAGCCAGACCGCCCGGTCTGGCTGCTTTTGCGTTTAACGCTCGCAGGAGCGCCCGGGAATTACCCCTTCCGTCTTGCCGCTTCGCGTCAAGCCACCTTCCCCAAGGGGACGGCTTTTGGTGGTGGCGGCAAGGTTTCCGGCATAGCACAAAGGCGTCCCCTTGGGGGAGCTGGCTGCGAACGTAGTGAGCAGACTGAGGGGGTGCCCGCCGCGCGGCTGTTTCCGCAGGAAACAAGCGCGGTAGCTGCCGTTTCCCTCCACGACCCCACCCGTGAAAATGCGTTTGGAGCGGCCAGCAGGCCGCGACAAACGCGAAATATAAAATATTCTTTCCGCTGATTATGGCCAGAGCGCAGCGGAGGCCATTCCAAATCGTCCCGGCAGCAAGAAGTCGCTGCCTTGCAAATGCGCCGGGATGTGCTATAATAGAAATCACTTATTTCATACAATATATGTGGGTATATGGGCGCACCGCCCGCTGAACCTGCAAAGCAAGGAGCTTTTCTATGCAGCATCTGTCCCGAACCGTTTCTCCCGCCCTGCCGCACCCCTGCCTGCGGGCGCTGCGGGCGGCTTTTCCGCAGACCATCCCGGTGCTGGCAGGTTATTTTGTGCTGGGGCTGGGCTACGGCATCTATGTGCAGTCCTTGGGGCTGCCGGTGTGGATGCCCATGCTCATGGGCACTGTCGTGTACGGCGGCTCGCTGGAGTTCGTGCTGGCAAGTTTGCTGCTGGGCGCGTTCTCGCCGCTGTCGGCCTTTTTAATGGCGCTGATGATCCAGGCGCGGCACCTTTTCTACGGCCTTGCCATGCTGGAGCGCTATAAGGGCTACGGCTGGCGCAGCTTTTACATGATCTTTGCCATGAGCGACGAGACCTTTTCCATCACCTGCTCGGCAACGCCGCCGGAAGGGGTGGACAAGGGCTGGTTCATGTTTTTCATCACCCTGCTGGATCAGCTTTACTGGGTGGGCAGCGCCGGGCTTGGGGCTGCGCTGGGCACCGTACTGCCCTTTAGCACCGAGGGCGTGGATTTTGTCATGACCGCAATGTTCACGGTCATCTTCCTGAACCAGTGGGAAAAAGATCAGCAGCACGGCAGTGCCCTGATCGGGCTTGCCGTGCCGCTGGTGTGTCTGATTGTATTTGGTTCCGGCAGCTTTCTGCTGCCGTCCATGGCTGGCATTCTGGTGCTGCTGCTGGCTTTGCGCCGTCCGATGGAAAAAGCAGCCGGGGAGGTAGAAGAATGACAGCAGTTCAGATGGGGCTTACCATTGCGGTGTGCACCGCCGCCACCATGCTTACCCGTTTTTTGCCGTTTCTGATCTTTTCCAGCAAGGAGCAGCAGCCGCCGGAGGTGGTGCGGTATCTGGGGCGGGTGCTGCCCGCCGCCATCTTCGGGATGCTCATCGTCTATTGCCTGAAGGGCGTCACCCCGTTCTCCGGCAGTCACGGCATCCCGGAAGCGCTTGCGCTGCTGGCGACCATCGCGCTGCACAAGTGGAAGCACCAGACCCTGCTCAGCGTAACCGGGGGCACCCTTTGCTATGTACTGCTGGTGCAGCTGGTGTTCTGAAAAAGTGGCTCAGTGATAGAAGGTGTCAAAGTTCACCTGACGGTAGAACCGCTGCTGCAGCTGGTCAAAGCTTTCGCAGTTCTGCGCCAGCAGCCACATACTTTTGGTCACTACGGCCTCGATGGTCATATCGTGGGCCTCTAAGAAGCGGAAGCGGTTGCGCACCCGCTTGCCCACTTCGTACACGCCCACGTCGCTGCCCTCGTAGGTGACTTGCGTGGTCATGATGAGCACTTTGTGGGTGGTCTCGTAATCGCCCAGCCCGGCGGCAAAGGCGTCCATCAGCTGCTGCGGGATGCCGCCCACGCCAAAGCTTTCCACGATGACGCAGTCGTACAGGTGGAAGATCTCCGGGATGAGCGCCGGGGACATACCCGGGGTCAGCTTGAGCAGGAACACCCGGCTGTCCAGCGTGCGGCTGAACTCCACCGGGCCGGTGGGCCACGGCGAGGGGATGTACCGCACCAGCCGGTCGCCCTGCACCAGCGCCAGCTCCGGGAAGTTGACCGAGGCAAAGGCGTCGTAGCTGATGGTCTTGTTCTT
>ERZ894217.1092-NODE-1092-length-12340-cov-15.350346_pt1 | contig 12340 bp, 9 predicted proteins | sample MGYA00380291_ERZ894217 | MGnify/ENA primary metagenome ERZ894217 (study PRJEB32331, sample SAMN06328480) | human gut metagenome | biome: human gut microbiome; feature: stool | host: Homo sapiens | collected 2013-07-05 ...
AGGAATTTCGCTACCTTAGGACCGTTATAGTTACGGCCGCCGTTTACCGGGGCTTGGCTTCGGGGCTTCGCCTTGCGGCTAACTCCTCCGCGTGACCTTCCGGCACCGGGCAGGCGTCAGACCCTATACGTCGCCTTGCGGCTTCTGCAGAGTCCTGTGTTTTTGGTAAACAGTCGCTTGGGCCTCTCCACTGCGGCCCGCCTCCGCTCCCCGGGCGAGCCGGTTCACGTACGCGCGGGCACCCCTTCTCCCGAAGTTACGGGGCCATTGTGCCGAGTTCCTTGACCATGGTTGACCCGATCGCCTCGGTATGTTCTACCCACCCACCTGTGTCGGTTTGCGGTACGGGCGCGCACGCGCCTGCCTAGGGGTTTTTCTAGGGACCTCGGGCTCACTCGCTTCGCTCAGTCGCTTCGTCCGGAGCCTCGCCCTGTGTGCGGACCGGATTTCCCTGGTCCGCGGGCCGCGCTCCATCACGGGGACGTCCAGAACCCCGCCGAGCCACCCCCATCCGTCGCCCCGTCGGTCGTAGCGCCGCGTGCGCGGTGCAGGAATGTCTGCCTGCTGCGCGTCGGCTACGCCTCCCGGCCTCGCCTTAGCCCCCGACTGACCCTGGGAGGATTAGCCTTGCCCAGGAAACCTCGGGTTCACGGCGGACGAGTTACTCTCTCGTCTCTCGCTACTCATGCCAGCATTCTCACTCCCATGCGCTCCACCGTCGGTCGCCCTCCGGCTTCTCCGCCCATGGGAAGCTCCCCTACCGATTCTAATGAATTAAAATCCCGCCGCTTCGGTGTCCAGCTTAGCCCCGTGTATTGTCGGCGCATGTCCACTCGACCAGTGAGCTGTTACGCACTCTTTGAATGGATGGCTGCTTCTAAGCCAACATCCTGGTTGTCTGGGCGGACGCACATCCTTTGCCACTCGGCTGGAACTTGGGGACCTTAGCGGGCGGTCCGGGCTGTTTCCCTCTCGAGCACACAGCTTAGCCCACATGCTCTGACTGCCGCGCTCTGGGCCGCCGGCATTCGGAGTTCGGTTGGATTCGGTAGGCGGCGAAGCCCCCTCGTCCATCCGGTGCTCTACCTCCGGCGGTGAACGCGCGACGCTAGCCCTAAAGCTATTTCGGGGAGAACGAGATATCTCCGGGTTTGATTGGCCTTTCACCCCTATCCGCAGGTCATCGCCGCCGTTTTCAACCGACGTGCGTTCGGCCCTCCACGGGGTCTTACCCCCGCTTCAGCCTGCCCACGGATAGCTCACCCGGCTTCGCGTCCGCGGCGCGGGACTCAAGTCGCCCTGTTAAGGCTCGCTTTCGCTCCGGCTCCCTTTCGGTTAACCTCGCCCCGCGCCAGCGACTCGCTGGCTCATTCTACAAAAGGCACGCCGTCACAACTAAAAAGTTGCTCCGACTGCTCGTGGGCGCACGGTTTCAGGTACTGTTTCACTCCCCTCCCGGGGTGCTTTTCACCTTTCCCTCACGGTACTGGTGCGCTATCGGTCACAGGGTAGTACTCAGGCTTGGATGGTGGTCCACCCAGGTTCGGACCGGGTTTCACGTGCCCGGCCCTACTCAGGGACCGCGTCGCGCCGTCCGGTCTGGGTTCGCGTACGGGGCTGTCACCCGCTGCGGCCGGCCCTCCCATGCCGTTCCGCTCCCCAGCCGGACCTGCGCCCGGGGGCGGCAGCCCCCGGATGCGCGGCCCTGCAACCCCGTCGGCGGAACCCCTGCCGGGTATGCCCGCTCGACGGTTTGGCCATCGGTCCCCTTTCGCTCGCCGCTACTCGGGGAGTCTCGAGATTGATTTCCTCTCCTCCGGGTACTTAGATGTTTCAGTTCCCCGGGTTGTCCTCCCCCCGCCTATGTGTTCAGCGGGGGGATATGCACACTGCTGTGCATGGGTTCGCCCATTCGGAGACCCCCGGGTCGAAGGATGTGTGCTCCTCGCCGGGGATTATCGCAGCTTGCCGCGTCCTTCATCGGCTCCCTGTGCCAAGGCATCCGCCGTGCGCCCGTGGTATCTTGCGGGACCGCATCGGGCCCGCGGGATATCCACGTGTCGCTAAATTAAATTAATCGATATCATGAATAGCGCTCGTATGTCGCAATTCGGGTATCTCATACCGCGGCACAGTGTCTTCACTGTGCTCGCGATCAGATGCTCCTCACTCATATATAAGTGAATTCTTCTTGTTTGGATCGGATGAATGATTGCTATCATTCTGTCTTTAAATCGCAGAAAAGAATCGAGTCTGGAAGAGGATACTCTTCCATCTCTCTCCTATCGCTATGCGGCTCTCAAGGTACGCGGGTGCGACCCCGGGGACCGGGTGCTGCGGGGACTTATCCTGGCGGACATCTACCGGACGGGCTCCTGCCCTCCATTCGAGTTAAAGTTTGTCTCTCTAAGAACGTATCTCCCTAGAAAGGAGGTGATCCAGCCGCACCTTCCGGTACGGCTACCTTGTTACGACTTCACCCCCCTCACCCTCCACACCTTCGGCGCCTCCCCCCTTGCGGTTGGGCCGGCGACTTCGGGTGCAGACGACTCGGGTGGTGTGACGGGCGGTGTGTACAAGGCCCGGGAACGCATTCACCGCGGCATGCTGATCCGCGATTACTAGCAACTCCGACTTCATGGGGGCGGGTTGCAGCCCCCAATCCGAACTGGGGCCGGCTTTCCGGGATCCGCTCCCCCTCGCGGGGTGGCATCCCTCTGTACCGGCCATTGTAGCACGTGTGCAGCCCAGGGCATAAGGGGCATGATGACTTGACGTCGTCCCCGCCCTCCTCCGCCTTGACGGCGGCGGTCCCGCGTGGGTTCCCGGCATCACCCGATGGCAACACGCGGCGGGGGTTGCGCTCGTTGCGGGACTTAACCCAACATCTCACGACACGAGCTGACGACAGCCATGCACCACCTGTATGGGCTCCTCTCGGCCACGGGGTCTCCCCCGCTTCACCCATATGTCAAGCCCTGGTAAGGTTCTTCGCGTTGCTTCGAATTAAGCCACATGCTCCGCTGCTTGTGCGGGCCCCCGTCAATTCCTTTGAGTTTTAGCCTTGCGGCCGTACTCCCCAGGCGGGACGCTTAATGCGTTGGCTGCGGCACGGGGGGATCGTCCCCCCACACCTAGCGTCCATCGTTTACGGCTGGGACTACCAGGGTATCTAATCCTGTTCGCTCCCCCAGCTTTCGCGCCTCAGCGTCGGTCTCGGCCCAGAGGGCCGCCTTCGCCACCGGTGTTCCACCCGATATCTGCGCATTCCACCGCTACACCGGGTGTTCCACCCTCCCCTACCGGACCCAAGCCGCGGAGGTTCCGGGGGCTTCGGGGGGTTGAGCCCCCCGCTTCGACCCCCGGCCTGCCGGGCCGCCTACGCGCGCTTTACGCCCAATGAATCCGGATAACGCTCGCCCCCTACGTATTACCGCGGCTGCTGGCACGTAGTTAGCCGGGGCTTCTTCTGCAGGTACAGTCTTGACTCTTCCCTGCTGAAAGCGGTTTACGACCCGAAGGCCTCCGTCCCGCACGCGGCGTCGCTGCGTCAGGGTTCCCCCCATTGCGCAAGATTCCCCACTGCTGCCTCCCGTAGGAGTCTGGGCCGTGTCTCAGTCCCAATCTGGCCGGTCGGTCTCTCAACCCGGCTACCCGTTGTCGGCACGGTGGGCCGTCACCCCGCCGTCTACCTGATGGGCCGCGGAGCCATCCCCTCCCGTCGGGGCTTTAGCCGGGGTGCCATGCGGCACCCCGGGGTATCCGGTATTACCCGTCCTTTCGGGCGGCTATCCCGGGGGAGGGGGCAGGTTCTCCACGTGTTACTCAGCCGTTCGCCACTCGCTTCTGCCCGAGGGCAGGTGCCGTTCGACTTGCATGTGTTAGGCGCGCCGCCAGCGTTCATCCTGAGCCAGGATCGAACTCTCCGTCCAAAATATATGGGCCTCGAGCCCGTCCGGTCCTCTCAGTTCATCGCTGATCGGTTCCGTTCGATTCATATGGTTCTATTAGATAGGAAAAGGAATTTCTCGGGGCCGCCTCTCGGCGGCCTTGCGAAAAACAAATCCAAGTTAGACCATTTCAAATGGTTCGATGTCTGCCCGGATGCGACACTGAAGTAAGTGTCCATCCTCGCAGTATCCGGTTCTCAAGGTGCACGCCCCGCGGCTGATCCGGTTCGACCGGGCCGCGCGGCAAGGAGATATATTGCCAGACCGGAGGGGCCCCGGGGGCGGGAATCGCGCACTCCATATTTTGTTCACAAATGAATAGATCCCTCAGTCGCGTCACTGAGGTTAAAACTGAAGCATTGGCTTCTGATATTGGCGATGACCAGCTGTTTTATGAGTATTGAGACATCGGTCATCTCTGGAGCGCTACTTTACTCCAAAGGCATCAGCAATTTGTTTCCCATCGGTAAAAGGCGGGTTTTGTTCGCCAAGCGTTCTTATATATAGATAGATACGGGTTCGAACCCGTGCACCGGCAACAAAAAAGACGGCCAACCGAAGTTGACCGTCTCAACAATCTTTGGGTGGGCCGTCAGGGGTTCGAACCCTGGACCTTGGGATTAAAAGTCCCCTGCTCTGCCAGCTGAGCTAACGGCCCGCGGGTGGCATTGTACCACGGTCTGGGACTATTCCCAACTCCATTGGCCGTTCTGGAAAATCACAACTTCACGTCCATCAGGCGTAATGCCCGTAATATCGATATCGTCCGTGCCAATCATAAAGTCGACATGCGTGCTCGAGACGTTAACGCCATGCTCCAGGAGCTCCTCTTTGGACATATCATATCCACCCTCGATGCATTCGGGGAAGCCGACTCCCAGCGCAAGATGACAGCTGGCGTTCTCGTCATAGAGCGTATCGTAGAACAGAACACCACTTTCGCGGATCGGCGTGTTCTTGGAAATGAGCGCGACCTCTCCCAGGTGAGCAGCGCCCTCGTCCGTATCGATGATACTTGCAAGCGTTGCCTTGCCCACGCGGGCGTCGTAGTCCACCACGCGGCCGCCCTCGAACTTAATCCAAAAATCGTCGACCTTATTGCCGTGGTGGATGAGCGGCATGGCCGAGTACACGATACCGTCGGCGCGCATGCGATCGGGCGAAGTGAAGACTTCCTCGGTGGGAATGTTGGGGAAGAAGGGGTGCCCATCGGGCGTCTTGCCCTTGCCGCCGGCCCACTCGTGACCCTTCGTCATGCCAATCATCAGATCGGTTCCATTTGCCGCGGTGTAATGCAGGCAGTCGAAACGATTGTCGTTCAGGAAACGCAGGTTCTTTTCGAATGCGGCGTCGTGGAGCTCCCAGTCGCTCTCTGGGTCCTGGCCATCGGCGCGAGCGGTGTGCAGAATCGCATTCCACAGCTTATAGATTGCAACCTCATCGGCGTCTCCCGGGAACACCTCGCGCGCCCAAGCCACGACCGGAGCGCCGGCGATGCACCACGGATTGATGTTGTAATCCAGTCCACGGCGGAAAACTTTGCACTGCGTGTTCTTTGCCTTAGAAGCTGCAGCGGGCTTAGCGGGATCGATGCCCTTAAGGGCGGCGGGGTCCGCACCCTCGATAAAGATAAAGCAGGCACCGTCCTGGGCCAGGGAATCCAGCTGCAGGCGCTTCCACTCGGGCGTCTGCTCAAAATAGCTTTTCTCGACATGCTCGTACGTGAGCCTCGTCACGGCATCATCGGCCCAGATGACCGTCACGTGGCCGGCGCCGGCAGCATAGGCCTCCGCGACCACCACGCGGGCAAAGGGCGCGCACTCAACCGGAGACTGAACGACGACTTCCTGGCCGGGCTTAACGTTTACGCCCTTGCGGACAACCAGGCGCGCATAGTTTTTAATCTTGGGCTCCAGGGACTTCATACCCTCCAGGGCCTCTTCGACCGTCAGGGCAGCTCGAATCATGTGCCACTCCATCTATCTATAGAACAGTAAAAGGGCGCGCCGCAAAAACGACGCGCCTTATATCTTAGCGATAAGTATGTATGCAAACGCTACTTCTTCTTGGAGTCCTTCTTGTCCTCCTCGGCAGCTGCGCGCTCGATAAGAGCGTTGAGCTTGTTCTCGGACATGCCCTCGGCCTGCGCGCGGTACATGTTGCGCAAGGGACGAATACGAGCGAAGTCGTAGATAAAGTCACCTAGGATGATGACATAGGACAAAACGATGCCGACCATCTGGACAGGGCTGGACACCATGCCAGCGGGAGCGAAGTACAGCGAGGCCCAAATTGCCACGACGAGCACCATGCCAATGGCGAGCACAATCCACCAGATGCGACGGCGCTTGGTGTAGTCCTCGTCCTGCTTGAGGAGGATATTCGACACCGTATAGATGCGGTCCTCCTTGGCGCGCTGCTTAGCCTTGCGGGCGCGCTTCTCCTCTTTAGAGAGGCCCTCGAGGTTCTCGCCCTTCTCGAGCTCTTTGCGGCGTGCCTTAGACGAAGCCGGCACGACGCGAACGGAGCTCGCTGCTTGGCGGGCGGGCTTAGCAGATGCGGCAGACTTGCGCGCAACCCCGGTAACTTCGTGGGATTGCGTGCGCTTGTTCGTGGCGCTACGGGTACTCACTTATGCGTTCTCCTTCATGCTTGTGAACTGGGAGCCCGTGATGATCTGGAAGGCCTCGCGATAGCGCTCGGACGTGCCATCGATGACCTCGGCGGGCAGGTGCGGGGTCTCCCCCGTCATATCCCAGTTGGCCTTGAGCCAATTGCGGACGAATTGCTTGTCGTAGCTAGGCTGGATCTTGCCCTCCTCGTAGCTGGCAGCAGGCCAGAAACGGCTGGAGTCGGGCGTGAGGCACTCGTCGATCAGCGTGACCTTGCCATCAATAACACCAAACTCGAACTTGGTGTCGGCAATGATGATGCCACGGGTCGCGGCGTACTCGGCGGCAGCCTTGTAGATCTTGAGGGAAAGGTCACGAATCTGCGTGGCGATGTCCTCGCCCACGATCTCGCAGCAACGCTCAAACGAGATGTTCTCGTCGTGGTCACCGATCTCGGCCTTCGTGGACGGCGTGAACAGCGGCTCAGGAAGCTTGGAAGCCTCGGTCAGGCCCTCAGGCAGCTGGATGCCGCAGACGGTGCCGTTCTCGTCGTAGGTCTTCTTGCCCGAACCGGTCAGATAGCCGCGGACGATGCACTCGATAGGAATCGTCTGGGCCTTCTTAACCAGCATGGCGCGGCCAGCGAGGTAGTCACGATACTCAGCAAACTCCTCGGGGAAATCCGCCGGGTCGATGGAAACGAGATGGTTGGGGACGATGTCGGCAAACTTATCGAACCAGAATGCCGAGATGCGATTGAGTACCTCTCCCTTAAACGGAATCTCGTCGGGAAGAATGAAGTCAAACGCAGAAATGCGGTCGGTGGCGACCATCAGCAGGTTTTCACCGGCATCGTAAATATCACGAACCTTGCCACGGGAATCCGGACGACGCTCCATCGTTGTCACGTGAGTCACTCCTTACCTAAATACGACAGAAATGCGGGTTCTTTCCCGCATGTTTTCGCAAACTCGGAGCGGCAGGGACGCGGCCCCTCCTTCACCGAATAGCGAAAAGCTAGTGTTCCATTGTAGTAGATGCCGCGTCTGCCGTGTGCTCGCGGGGCAGATGAATTGTAAAAGTCGTACCCTTTCCAAGCTCCGACTCCACGGATATGTAGCCATGGTGACGCTCGACGATCTGCTTGGTCACGGCGAGGCCAACGCCCAGGCCGCCGGCTTCGCGGGCGCGGCTGGCATCGGCGCGCCAAAATCGTCCGAAGATACGCGACAGATCGTCCTTGGCAATACCGATACCGGTATCAGAAACGGCAATGCTGACGTGCTTGCGGTCACTGAGCACCGACACCACGACCCAACCGCCCTCGGGGGTGTAGCGCATGGCGTTGCTCATGAGGTTGATAACACATTGCGTGATCATGTCGGGATCGGCCTCGACGACATCGTCGTGACCCTGGGTCTCGTCCGCAAAACGCAGGCGCAGATCGCGGTCGACAAACAGGCGCTCCTGGGCATTGACGATGGAACGCACGAAAGGAACCATGTCCACCGGCTCAAGGTTGAGCGGAGCCGCGCTGTTTTCCATGCGCGACAGGTCGAGCATCTGCTGCACCAGACGAGCCAAGCGACGCGTCTCGGAAGCAACGGTCTCCAAATGCTCATCGTCGGTGGGATACACGCCATCCTGCATGGCCTCGACCGTTGCGAGCATGGCCATAAGCGGCGTGCGAAGCTCGTGTGCAACGTCTGAGGTCAGGCGCTTCTCGTGTTTCATATCCTTCTCGAGAGAAGTGGCCATCTCATCGAAGGTCTCACCCAGCTGATCGATCTCGTCATCACCGCGCAGTCCCGTGCGAGCCGACAGGTCGCCGTCACGGATTTGCTTTGCGGTACTGGTGATGCGATGAATCGGCTTGGTGAGCATGCGCGACACGAGCGATCCGATAACGACCGAAATGCAAATTGCAACAACCGCGGCGAGGGCCATGGCGTTAAAGGTCTTCTCCCTAAACGCAGAGTCCGCCTTGGTGAGCAGAGCGTCGGAGCCGATGGCCCACAGCTTTACCTGTCCGACATGCTCGCCGGAAGACGTTACAATCTCGACGTTAGCAACGCTATCGGAGTCGGTTGGAGCAGACGAGACCGGGCTATGCGATGCCCTCTTGCCGCTCGTGTCGTCGGTCGTAGCCTGGTTTTCGCGTACATCGGCGGTGGCGCTTGCCGAGGGCCAGGAATCGTCATAAACGATCACGCCCTTTTTATTGACGACCTGCATGCCCAGATCGTCGGAAACCAAACTCGACGTTGCGACCGTGCGCAGTTCTCCCGCGGTCCAAGAGCCGTTTTCCTCATATGAGGTCGCCAACTTCTCGGCAGCGGAATTTGCGATTTCGACGATATTGGAGCGTGTGTAATCCGAAAAGACCGTGCCCCACACAACAGAGACAACGCCCACCAGCACCAATACCGTCATGAGTGATGTCAGAGCAAAAGCAAGTGCCATGCGCGAGGGATAGCTCATCGTTGGCCGTGAATCGGAACGAGGCGTGTTCCAACTAGCCTTGGAACCCGCCTCGCTCTCCTGCTTGTGCTTTTGTCCGATTTCAAAGCGCGCAGGTGTCATATGTGATTTCCCTATTTCTCGTCCGACTTATCGGTCTTAGCCGGAGCCTCGAAGCGATAGCCGACACCATGGACGGTGTAGAGCCACTTGGGCTTCTTGGGATCATCGCCCAGCTTGGCGCGAAGGTTCTTCACGTGGCTATCGATGGTGCGCTCATAGCCCTCAAAGTCGTACCCGAGCACCTTCTCGACCAGCTCCATGCGGTTATACACACGGCCGGGATGGCGGGCAAGCGTGGTGAGCAGCTTGAACTCGGAAGCCGTCAGATCGACTTCCTTACCCTCGACCAAGATCTTGTGGCCCGAGATATCGATGACCAGATCGCCGAAGTCGAGTACCTCGACGGCGGGCTCGTCGGCCTGATGGGCACGGCGGAACAGAGCGCGAACGCGGGCGACGAGCTCGCGCGGCGAGAACGGCTTAATCAGATAGTCGTCGGCGCCGAGCTCAAGACCGATAATACGGTCCTCAATCTCGCCCTTAGCCGTCAGCATGATGATGGGGACATCCGAGGTATCGCGAATGGTGCGGCAAACGCGCTCGCCGGGGATCTTGGGGAGCATAAGGTCGAGCACGACCAGGTCGAACTGATGCTTCTCGAACTCCTCGATCGCGGACTGGCCGTCGCCGACGCCCACAACCCAGTAGCCTTCGCGCTCGAGATAGGCAGCGACGGCGTCACGGATTGCCTTCTCATCCTCGACCAGCAGAATCTTTTTTGCATCTGAAGCCATAACACGGCCCCCCTGTCTCAATTAGCTAAGAACAAGCCCATTTTAACGCACCTGAGCCCGCCGGATGCCGCTATGACGCGGCAGCTCGGCGGGCGGTACTCACAATTACAACGCGTTTATTCCCCTGTTGGCGCCTTTTTAACCCCTCTAAGCTTAAAGAGAAAATAGGCGTGCAGTGACCGTCTCTGGTATACCCTGGCTGTTGCGCACCGTGGCGTACGTAAGGAATGAGTCCGATTTTCCCGCCGTAGCTGGATAATCGCCATACTCCAAAGCGCGGTCGGGCGACAGCAGCGAGCCATAGGTCTTGGCAGAGGTGTCGATCAGGAAATGCGACGCCTGTACCTTAACAAGGTATTTATTCTTCTTGCCAGCCGCACATGCGAGCGGCTCGCGTGACAGGAAGAGGTACGGCCCTCCCTCATTACCGATATACGTGCCCATATTGCCCAGGCTGCCCACGCCACTATAGGCCGCCTCGATAGAAAACACGAAGGTATCGCCCATATACACGGCCTCGAAAGGCGAAACTGACGAAGGGAGGACCAGCTGGGCACGCTTGGTGTTGTTGCCGTCGGTCAGATCAATTGCCGTTATGCCGTAGTAGACGCCCTCGTCGTTGCGGACACGCGGCGAGATGGTCAAAATGCCGTCGCTCGCGCGCGGGGCCGATGCAAAGCGGCCCGTCGATTTCCAAATTGCCTCGGCCTTGGATTCATCAAGCGAGCGACGATAGCAAAACGAATCACTACTCGTTTTATTGCCGCCCGCCGAAGGCATTTTATACCAGATAACCGATGACCCAAACGCCGTAAACAGGGGCGGATCATAGTCCTTGCCACCTCGATCGAGCTCAACCACATCGCCAGAGAGCGAAGCGCCCGATAGATTTTGAGCGTAGAGTTTCCACGATGAATTGGCAAAGTTCATCTCAACCCACGCGAATACGCCGTCGCCGGCACGGACATCGTAGAATGCATATCCCGTGCCCTCGATAGGATCCTCGATTAATGTGGTAAGCGAGCCATCGCCCAGGTTAAGCACACCGAGTGTGTTGGCGTGCAGTGCCGATGCGGGCGCCATCATCGCCGCGGCGTAATCGCCGTCGCAGTAGTACAGCAGCGTACCCAGAGGCAGCGTCCACGACGCCGCCGGCTCAAGATCGATGTCGACTGCCTCGTACTCATCCGTAATCGAGATGATTTTGGAATCGTCCTTGATAACCTGCGGCTCGCCGGCGGCATCATCGCTGGTGCCCGTTTTTTTCGAGCATCCGGCAAGCACCGTGGCAGCGCCCGCGGCAGCCCCACCGAGTACAAAGCCGCGACGCGATATTCCGTTCTTGATGTGATCGGCGATACCCATTAGGCGATCTCGGCGCGAGCGGCCTCGATAGCGCGCGTAAGCTGGTCGGCGCAGGAGGTCTTTTTCATACCGCAGGTATTACCGGCGAGAACCTCGATTACCCGATCGGCAGGAGCACCCTCGACCAGCCTGGAGATGGCCTTGAGGTTACCATCGCAGCCGCCGGTAAACTCAACGCCCATCACCTTGTTGCCGTCATCGGAAAGGTCAAGGTGAATATTGCGAGCACACACGCCCTGAGGCTTGTAATCAAACGAAATCATGCGATCCCCTCTCAGAATGTTATTCGAGACGACTATTATCCCCGTCTTTCCCTAAATGCAACGAGGCGCTTTGCCGGCAACACACATTACCAGCAAAGCGCCCTAAAAAGCTAACGTTATGCTCGAACCTACTCGAAGCTCAGCTGCTCCAGACGATCAAAGACTGTGTCGATACGGGTGAGGAAGTCCCACGGATCAAAAATCTCGTCGAGCTTCTCCTGGCTGACGGTGCAGCGCGGGTCGGCCTCGAGACGCTCCTTAAAGGTGGGGCCGGAGACACAATCCTGTACCTCGTGCCAGGTTGCCATGGCGTTCTCCTGCACAATGGCGTACGCGTCCTCGCGGGTGATACCCGTGTCGACGAGGGCGAGCAGCACCTTGGAGGAGAAGATGAGGCCGCGGGTCTTATTGAGGTTGGCCATCATGCGAGCGGGATACAGCTGCAGGCCGTCGATAACGCGGATGAGGCACTGGAACATGTGGTCGAGTGCGATGAAGCTGTCGGCCTGGGCGACACGCTCGGCAGAGGAGTGCGAAATGTCACGCTCGTGCCACAGGGCGACGTTATCGAAGGCAACCTGGGCGTTGGACTTCACGACGCGCGACAGACCGCAGACCTTCTCCATGGTGATGGGATTGCGCTTGTGCGGCATGGCGGAGCTACCCTTTTGGCCCTTACGGAACGGCTCCTCGGCCTCGAGCGTATCAGTCTTCTGCAGGTTGCGGACCTCGGTAGCGATGCGCTCGCAGGTGGCTGCGGTGGTGGCGAGAACGCCGGCGAGATAGGCGTGATGGTCGCGGCTGATAACCTGCGTGGACAGCGGGTCGTGAAC
>ERZ894217.1096-NODE-1096-length-12306-cov-9.136479_pt1 | contig 12306 bp, 8 predicted proteins | sample MGYA00380291_ERZ894217 | MGnify/ENA primary metagenome ERZ894217 (study PRJEB32331, sample SAMN06328480) | human gut metagenome | biome: human gut microbiome; feature: stool | host: Homo sapiens | collected 2013-07-05 ...
ACCTTGGCTTCCGGAAAAATCTGCTTGATGTCATCCTCAATTTTTTCCGTGCCGAATCCGCGGTTCATAAGTTCCACTCCTCCACAAGCCGGACAGGCTGTAGGCACGGCGTAGGTATAGCCGCAATAATGACACGTCAGCTGGTGAAGTCCCTTGTGATAGGTCAGACTTACGTCGCAGTTTTTGCAACGTGGTACCCATCCACACGTGCGGCATTCAATCATCGGGGCAAAACCCCGTCGGTTCTGGAACAAGATGACTTGTTCTTTCTGCTCCAAAACTTCCCGTATTTTCTGTAACAAAAGCGGAGAGAACTGTGCCGTCATCCGTTTCTTACGGGCCAGTTCCTTGATGTCCACTAACTCAATGTGTGGCAACTGAATCTGCTGATGGCGTTCGGTCAGTTCTACCAGACCGTATTTCCCATTTCGGGCATGGTAATAACTCTCCAGGCTGGGCGTGGCCGTACCTAACAGGGTTTTGGCACCGTACATGGAAGCCAGCATGATGGCGGCATTCCGTGCATGATAGCGTGGGGCAGGGTCTTGCTGCTTGTAGCTCGTTTCATGTTCCTCGTCCACGATGACCAGTCCCAGTCGCCGGAACGGAAGGAATACCGAGGAACGGACTCCCAATATCACGTCGTAACCTTGTTCGGTCAGTTGCTTTTGCCAGATTTCCACCCGTTCCGCATCCGGAAACTTGGAGTGATATACTCCTAAGCGTTTGCCGAATACCCGTCGTAACCGTTCGGTAATCTGGGTCGTCAAGGCAATTTCCGGAAGAAGATAGAGCACCTGCTTTCCGGCTTTCAGCACTTCTTCTATCAGGTGGATATAGATTTCCGTCTTTCCGCTGGCCGTCACGCCGTGGAGCAGGCATACGTTCTTGGTCTGGAAGGAAGTCAGGATTTCATAAAACGCCCGTTGCTGTGCGGAGCTCAGGGTGTGTAGTGGAACCGTTTCGGCGTGGTTTCCCGTAAGTCGGCCAATCTCATGCAAGTACGTCTCCAGTATTTGTTTGTCTACTAAGTTCTTGAAGACGGATTGCGTCTGTCCGGAGGCATCGAGCAACTCCTTCTTGCTGACTTCCCGGATATTTTTCCCTTCGGTGTTCCATCCCGACAATTCAAGGTATTTCATCAGGATGGCCTGTTGCTTGGGGGCTCGTGCTAGTAAATCAAACTGAATGTGCAGGTGATGTTCGTTCTGCAACACTTCTGTCAGTCGTACCCGTACTTCCGTACGCGGTTTATAGCTTCGTTTGATTTCTTCCTTGATGCAGATAGCCTCTTTCTCCAGCAGCGATTTGATGACTGGCAACAAATTCTTCATGCCGCTGGCCTTTTCTAGTTGCGTAACGCATTGCTCCGGGTCGGCACTGAGCAAGTCCAGAATACGCTGTTCCCGTGGAGGGAGTGGTTCCGAAGCCACAAAGTCTGGATTGTATTCCACCAGTGTTTCGCTTTCCAGTTTCATGCCCGAAGGAAGGGCTGCCTTGTACACGTCTCCCAACGTGCAGAGGTAATAGTCGGCCAGCCATTTCCAGAAAGAAAACTGTTGTCCTAACAAAACCGGGCGTGAGTCGAGCACTTCCGAGATGTCTTTGGTTTCATACGCCTCCGGAGCCGTTTCGTGTACCTTGGTAACAATGGCTGTATAAAACTTTTTAGGTCCGAAAGGTACGATGACCCGGCAGCCAGGCTGTATGCTCGCTTCCATACCTTCCGGAAGCGAATACGTGTACTGGCTGGCAATGGGCAGGGGTACTATGACATCCACGAATTTTTTCATATTGCAAAGTTACAAAAAGCCCCTCACATAGCTGGTTCCCTCCTGAAACTTTTATAGATTTGTACCTGCTGTTTTTAATCTTTAATTCAAAATGAAAATTTACAATATTGGAATCATCGGATGTGGTAGCATTGCGGCAAAGATGGCGGCCACGCTTGGAGGAATGAAAGGAGTGAAACGCTATGCCGTGGCTTCGCGCACGGTAGAGAAGGCAAAGGCTTTTGCCGAGAAATGGCAGTTTACGAAGGCTTACGGGAGTTATGAAGAACTGGCTTCCGATGCGGAAGTAGATTTGATTTATATTGCCACTCCTCATGCCATGCACTATGACAATGCCCGTTTGTGTATTGAGAAAGGAAAACCGGTGCTATGTGAGAAGGCTTTTACGGCCAACGCCCGTCAGGCAGCTGACCTGCTGAAACTGGCTGAAGAAAAGAAAGTATTCCTGACCGAAGCCATCTGGATCCGTTACATGCCGCTTTCGTTGAAGATTCGTGAGCTATTAGAAGAAGGAGTGATTGGTACCCCTCATATCTTATCGGCCAATTTAGGGTATGTAATTGACCGGAAGGAACGTATTTTGCGTCCGGAACTGGCGGGCGGTGCCTTACTCGATTTGGGTGTGTACCTGCTCAACTTCGCTGCCATGTATTTCGGAAAGGAAGTAGCTTCCGTGTATTCCGTCTGCCAGAAAACGGATACGGGAGTGGATGCACAGGAAAATATTACATTGCTGTATAAGGATGGCAAGATGGCTGCCTTGCAGGCAAGTATTCATGCCGCTACCGATCGCATGGGTATCATTTCGGGAGATAAAGGTCATTTGATAGTGGAAAACATCAACAATCCGCAGTCGGTCAAAGTGCTGGATACGAATTATCAGACTGTAGCCGTGTACGATGCCCCACAACAGATTACGGGGTATGAGTATCAGGTATATGCTTCATTGGAGGTAATTGAAAAAGGCTGGCTGGAATCGCCTTACATGCCGCATGCCGAGACACTCCGCATCATGCAGCAGATGGATGCACTTCGCCGGGAATGGGGAGTGGTGTATCCTTGCGATAACGAATAACGGCTTGTATGATAAAAAGGAAACCTCCTTTCAAAGTGAATATTCTATATCACCTGAAAGGAGGTTTTTATGGTTTTCTATGTGTTTTTAGAATAGATAAGCAACAGAAACTTGCCAAGTATTTTGTTTGAAACCGATAGTGGCCAAATCTTCTATGTCATCATCATGTATTTTTCCATTGTCTTTTAGAGCGAAGTTGTAGTTGGCACCTACCTGCAAATGGCCAAGGAGTTTTAAACCTGCACCGACATTGAAGCTAGTCGTATTTTTCTTGAATTCGCATACATTGTCGATAGAACTAAACCAGCGGTCACCTATATTGAATCCAAACTGAGGACCTACAGCTACGTATGCACCTACCAGGCTACTGAATCCGACAGTCCATCTCAGGTTGATAGGAATTTCAATGCTCTTCTTTGTAGAAGTTCCTTTTTCTGAGTCTACGCCGAACTGGTTGTACAATACAGAACCATCAATACCTAATCCCAAAAGTGGCAATGTAAACTCGGCAGTCGGACCGATAAAGAATCCGGCTCTGTTGTCTGAACTTAGAGTCTCTTTAGAAAGATGCAGTTTGGAAACGTTCAAACCTGCTTTTACTCCAAATTTTATTTGGGCTTGTGCCGGAATGGCAAGTGCCAGACAGGCAATTACCATCAGTGTAGATAATAACTTCTTCATATCTTGTTTCGTTTAGAGTTTCTGCAAAGGTAGATATTAATTGGAAATAGAAAAGAGGGTATTAGCAGAAAAGTGTAATTTATATTGGAATATTTATTATTAGACAAAAAGGACTTTTAGGTTTTCTGTGGCGGAACTGTATGTTTTTCATGGCAGAGCCCTATGTTTCCCATAAGAAAAACATAGGGCTTCGCGGTGAGAAACGTAAAAGATAAGGATTTCTTTGTTGATTAATTCTTTGTCCTTATTATTGGAGAGAGTCTGTTTTTTTAATTCCCAAACCGTGAGGTATCTACTTCCTTCACTTCTTTTTTCTTGTAGCCACCAAAACGATAACTGAACGAAAGGGTAATGCTCTGCATGTAGCTTTTGGTATTCATGTCGAGATGTTGCGCACCGTTCCGGACTTTTGTTTTGGGATTCATCGTATTGAATAGGTCACGTCCTTTCAGTTGAAGCATGGCTTTGTCTTTGGCAAAGGTGTAGCGCAGGGCTGCATCTACGAAGGCCACTGGCTGAATGTCGTAACTGCCTTGTATGGATTTTGTTTGTCCGAAAGCGGTAACCTCCATTTTCAGGTTGGGTTGGCGGCATAGCTGGAAGGTATGTGTCCAGTGTCCTACGCCGACCCATTGCTTCTGATTGAAAGGTGCATCGTAATATACACTGGCCTTGTCGTGTTTCAAGGTAGCCTGTAGGGTGAGACGGCTGTCCCACCAGCTTCCTGCCTTGAAAGGGAGAATGGCCGTGAAAGAAAGGTCCTGAGCGTAATCCCAGTTCTGCCAGTTGTAGATGGCTTTCAGACGGTTGGAATCTAGGTAGACGGTCTGCATGAAGTAGTCGGGTGTATAGCTGTAACTTGCCTGGAAGATGTATTTACTTTTCAGGATGTAAGTCAGATCGACGTTGTAATCGGTGTAGGGACGAAGGAATGGGTTGCCCAGACTTTCGTTGTAACCGTTCAGGTAGCTGGTGGCGCCACTCAGTGTCCAGTAATCGGGATAAGTCTTGTCAGAGCTGAAAGACAACTGGAGAATGTGCGAGGCAGACGGCATATAGTTCAACTGGAGAGTGGGGTAGACTGCCCATTTCCGGTAATCTTGCATCTGGTAATATTCCAGGGTGGCAGAGGCACTCAGGGTCCATTGGGAGTTGAACGGCTTGTCGAATCCGGCGTAGACGTTATAGGTGTATTCACGGATACGGCTGTGCAGGTTGTTGCCTTGCATTTCCGGCAAATCATAGTTTTGGGTGTTCCGGTTGTTGACGTAGGTAAAAGAGGTTCCGTAGTTCAATGTCCAGTTTTGTGGCAGTGTGTGGTGCTGGTCGGCATAGATTTTCCAGCGGTCAATGTGCTGGTCGGAACAGCTTATGAAGCGGGTTTCTACCTTTTCCGGACTTCGGTCGAAGAAGTTTTGCGTATCGGTCGAGGTAAAATACGTGTAGTCGGCTCCTGCCTGAAATCCGAATCCGGAGGTATAATACAATGCGGCATTGTGCATCTGATGGTGAGCCTGAGAATGATTGAATGATTCGGAAATATTCCCGTTGGAATGGCTGTCGCCGGTTTTGTCCGGACTGAACTGGGTGGTATAGGACAAGTTCAGCGAGTTGTCTTTATCAAATTTATACGTTCCTCCGGTGCGCAGGGTGTGCGTTAGGCTACGTCCTTCATTGTCCGTCACTTGATTCACATCATATACCTGCTCCTTTACCGTATGCCGGGCGATGAAATCAATGTAGCCACGAGTATAGTTGCTTTGAAGATTGTACATGAAATCAAGGTCAATTTTAGGAGAAGTATAGGCCAGTGTGACGCCTCCGTTGCCCCCGGCTTCCTTCTGCTGTTTATATTCACCGTTGACTTCTCCTTGCAAGCCTCCTTCGCCGGGTTTATATCCTTTCAGTACGAGGTTGATAGCCGCACCGCGCACGTGGTACTGCGGAGGAGCGCTGTACATCACTTCCGCTTTTTCCACACGCGAAGCCGGCATACCCTTTAAGAGAGTGACGAGTTGTTCGTAGGTCATGGACGAGGGACGTCCGTTCAGCAGCAGACTGACTCCGCCTGCTCCGGCCAGCGTCAGTACATCATTCTGTTCGATAACCCCCGGAAGCTGTTTGAGGGCTTCGTACGCATTGGTGACCAGCCGCTGGGAGGTCAGCTGCGGCATGTCATAGGTCAGACGGCTGCCTTCCACGGTGACCAGCGGGCGTTCGCCTTGTACCACGACTTCCTGAAGGGCGTAGTCTTTCGGTTGCAGTGTAAACGTGCCGGCATCGGTCCCTGTGCCTTCTTTCTCCTGCGGTTCATATAGCAGGTGTTGGAACAGCAGGCGGTAGCGCGCCGGCTGGTGATTCAGCAGGAAAGTACCGTCAGCATTTGTAATGGTAGCTTCTACAAATATGGAATCGGGTGTTTGGAGCACGACCGTAGCCCCGTCAATAGGTTGACGGGAAGGGTCGGTAACTTTGCCTGAAATGGTTTGTGCGGTGGCTGTTCCGAGCATCGTACCGAGCAGTAACAAGATGCTCACTAAAAAATACTTTTTCATATCGTTCGTGTCTTTATCTTTCATTATCTTTGACACTGCAAAACTAAAAAGCCCGTTTCGCTTTTTGGGTTAAGGCAAGGTTAACGCAACGTTAACGGCTTTCATTTACGTGAAGAATATACGCTTATGAAGATGAAACATATTCGCTGGATTGCGGTAGTGGGACTGATTGCGATTGTCGAACTACAGTATGTCTGGCTGGTCAACACTTACAAGCTGACCCGTGAGAACGTCATGCGGCAGAGCCATGAGCTTTTTAAAGATGCAACACTTCAGGAGGCTTTTGATCGGATAAGTCTTTGGAAACAATTGTATGGAAAGAAGGATTCTACCTACACTTATCAATTTAAGTTTGAGGCGGATGTGGTGGACAGCGATACGGTGCAGATTGAGGAGACTCCGGAAACGCGTCAGTATATCGAATCGGCTGTGTTTATCGCCATACAGGAAGGGGTATCGAATACGTTCAAGATGGATGTGTCCTTGCATAATTTGGATTCTATTTATGCTCACATGCTGGATTCGGTTGGTATCTCGGCCAAGGTGTCGACTTGTATGACGGATTCGCTAGGTAATGTATTGCGGGCATCTTCTCCACAGGCAAAACTGGAAGGACAAAAATACTTGAGAACAAGGCTGGTGCCTATTAATAAGGCATATACTCGCTATCTGCAAGGGGTGATTCTGAATCCTTACTGGGTGATTTTCCAGCGTATGACTCTGTTGCTGATTGCCACGGTGCTGATTATGGTACTGGTCATTATCTGTATTGTGTATCAGATTCGTGTCATTATCCGGCAGGATAAGATAGCCAAGATGAGGGAGGACTTTTCGTATGCCATGATTCACGATATGAAGACTCCACTGAGTTCCATCCTGATGGGAACGGAGATTCTGGAAAGCGGACGTCTGGACGGACAGCCGGAAAAGAAGGAACGTTATTTTCGTATTGTGAAAGAGGAAGGAGAGCATCTGCTGGCGTTGACCAACAAGGTGCTGACGCTTTCCAAGCTGGAGAATCATGCATTGAAGTTGCAGCAAGCGGATTGTTTGCTGCGGCCGATTTTGGAGGACTTGGCGGAGAAGTACAAGGCAAAAACTACCAAGCAGGTTGCGTTTGTATGGGACTTGCAGGAAGATGTGGTTTGGGCAGATGAGGAATTTCTGAAAGAAGCGCTCAGTAATTTGATAGACAATGCATTGAAATATTCGGGCGAAGCAGTGGAAATCACATTCCTTTCGGAACGGAAAGCGGATGGAACGGTCTGTGTAACGGTGGCCGATAATGGTTTCGGTATTCCGTTGAAAGACCAGCGGAAGATTTTTGAGAAATACGAACGGGCGGCAGCCAGTGAACGCAGTCGTTCCGGTGGAGCATCTGGTTTCGGACTGGGACTGAATTATGTGCTTCGGATTATGGAGGCGCACGGCGGACGGGTTACGTTGGAAAGCATGGAGGGGGAATACAGTCGGTTTACCTTGGCTTTTCCTCCGGAGAGTGCCCTGGAAAATAAAAAAGAGGAACAATGAAATGGAAGAGATAATCAAATTGTTGTTGGTGGAAGATGACGCGAATCTGTGTTATATCATTCAGGGTGGTCTGGAGGATATGATTGGAGGGTATCAGGTGCTGACGGCATCCAATGGCGAGGAAGGACTGGCCGTATGGAAGGCACAGCAGCCGGATGTCATCGTAGCCGACATTGAGATGCCGGTAATGGACGGATATGAGATGGTACGGCGTATCCGGGAACAGGATGAGTATGTGCCCATCTTGTTTACTTCCGGGCGTGTGTCACCGAAAGATGTAGTGAAAGGTTATGAACTGGGTGTGAATAACTATGTCAAAAAGCCATTTCTGGCCGAGGAATTGCATGCGCATATCACGGCATTACTGAAACTGACGCGAGGGGTATCGGCGCAGAAAGAAGTCCGGGAGGTACCCATCGGGAAACTGTTCTCGTTTGATACGGTGCGTGGCGTATGGAAGCAGAAAGGGGGAGAAGAACGGATGCTGACGGTGCGGGAAGCCGATTTGCTTCGTATGTTGTGTGAACACAAGGGACAGGTCGTGCGGCGGGAAGTCATCTTGTCGCGTCTATGGAATACGGAGGAAGATTATTTTGCTTCGCGCAGTTTGGATGTATTCGTGTCTCGCTTGCGCAAACTGTTAGCGGCCGATGATACGGTGGAACTGAAGACCGTAAAGGGAGTAGGTTTGATGTTGGAAGAAAAAGTATAATTTAAAATACAAAACGAATATGCAATATTTTAAAAGTGATTACATGGAAGGAGCGCATCCCTTGATTCTGGAGCGCTTGTGTCAGACGAATATGGAGAAAACTTCAGGCTATGGCACGGATGAGTATTGTGCATCGGCTCGCCGGAAAATTGCAGAAGCTTGCGGATGCCCGCAGGCAGAAGTACATTTTATGGTGGGAGGTACACAGACCAATTCCACGGTCATTACGGCCTTGCTTCGTCCGTATGAGGGAGTGATTTCAGCAGAAACGGGTCACATCAACCAGCATGAAGCTGGGGCGGTGGAAGCAGGAGGACATAAAGTGCTGGCTTTGCCTCACCATGAAGGAAAGTTGGATGCGGAAGAAGTAGACCGTTATGTGACGGCTTTCTACCAGGACCCGAGCTGGGAGCACATGGTGGCTCCAGGAATGGTGTATATATCGCATCCTACAGAATACGGCACACTTTATACGCTGGATGAATTGAAGGCTTTGTCTGCCGTGTGCCGTAAGCATAAGATTCCGTTGTTCCTCGACGGGGCTCGTCTGGGTTACGGACTGGCGGCACGGGATACGGATGTGACTTTGAAAGATATCGCTTCTTTGTGTGATATTTTCTATATTGGCGGAACCAAGGTTGGAGCCTTGTTTGGCGAGGCAGTCGTAATTCCTCAGCCCGGACTGATTCGTCAGTTTGATACGATTATCAAGCAGCGGGGTGTGTTGCTGGCCAAGGGACGTCTGTTAGGCTTGCAGTTTGATACCTTGTTTACGGATGGCTTGTACTTGAAAATTGCCCGTCACGCCATTGATATGGCTGACCGGATTGTGGAAGGACTGAAAGCAAACGGTTATACATTCTACATTCGTCCGCAGAGCAACCAGTTGTTTGTACAGCTTGAAAACAGCTTGTACGAGAAACTGGCACAGCGTATCGGCTTTGAGGTGTGGGAGAAACGGGCTGACGGTACGACAGTGGTACGTATCGCGACTAGTTGGGCTACACGTGAAGAAGATGTGGCTGAATTGCTGGAAGAGTTGAAAAACAAGTAATCTTAGGCAAAGATAAAAAGGAACAGCCTCGCAACATTTACGGAATTAAATGCCGTAAACCTTGCGAGGCTGTTTTTTATTTCTCGGTTTCTTCCTCTTTGAACCAGGAAGCATACATCAGATACCCGTTGGCAATCTTCTGATTCAGTTCCTTGCTCTGTGTAGGGTCAACTTTCTTGATAAACTTGGCGGGTACGCCGCCCCAAAGCGTATGTGGTTCAATGACGGTATTGGCAAGTACCAGTGCGCCGGCAGCTACGATGGCTCCTTCACCTACTACGGCATGGTCGAGCAGGGTAGACCCCATTCCAATCAGGGCATTGTCGTGCACACAAGCTCCGTGAAGTGTCACGTTGTGGCCGATGGATACGTCATTGCCTATTTCTACGGTTGATTTCTCATATAATGTATGAAGTACGGTACCGTCCTGAATGTTCACACGGTCGCCGATACGGATGGAGTTTACATCTCCCCGAAGTACTGCATTGAACCATACGCTGCAATCCTTTCCCATTACTACATCGCCGATGATGGTGGCATTGTCGGCCAGATAACAATTTTCACCGATTTGAGGAGTAAACCCTCTTACTGATTTGATAAGTGCCATAGGTAAATCATTTTTAAGAGGGGCTAAGTTAGCGGATTTTTCTGAATATCAAAGAAGCTCCAGAATTCTTTTTTCCCGTTTCAGGTCCTCTATGTTTTTATCGGGAGAGACTAGCATCATGCTTTTGATTACGTCTCCAGTGTGGCAGGTATAGTCATAGTAGTCAGCTTCTTCCGGAGTCAGCTCTTCTTTAGGAATGACTTTGGTAGGCTTCGGACTTTTGGAAGCACCTTATAATGTAGCTGCCATGTTTGTCAACGGACTTTCATTAGGTTGTACGTGGGGAGTGATTTTCAGTTTTATCGAAGGACGGAAGGTGACGGACATCTTGGCCAGTCTGTTCGGGGTGAGCATGGTGTTCAGCTCGGGAGTTGCAAAAAGCTTTGGCTTGTTTGCCATGAATGAAATGCAGATAGACCAATTCTGGATGCCGGCAGTAATCGGAGGTTTTGCCTTGCCTTTGCTGGTCTTTATGGGATATATGCTGAAACGTTTGCCCCAGCCTACGGCAGAAGATATTGCGTTGCGTAACGAGCGGGTAGTGCTTGATGGAAAAGGACGTGTGGCTTTGTTCCGGAAATATGCTCCGATTCTTACGCTGCTTTTCATCGGTAACTTCATGTTGCTGGTCTTGCGTGATATTAAAGAAGATTTCCTGGTGAACATTCTGGATATGAGCAATCAGTCTTCCTGGTTGTTTGCTCGCATTGATACCATTGTCACATTGATTATTTTGGGAATATTTGCCTTGTTTGCATTTTTCCGTAGTAATATCAGAGCGCTGTTGTGGCTGATGACGCTGGTAATAGCTGGATGTCTGACCATGACATACGTGTCTTTCCATTATGAAACGCTGGACTTGAAACCGGTCACCTGGCTGTTTATCCAAAGTTTGTCGCTTTACATAGCTTATCTGACTTTCCAGACCATTTTCTTTGACCGTTTTTATTGCCTGCTTCCGCATCAAGGGAAACGTGGGATTCTTTATTGCGCTGATTGATTTTATCGGGTATCTGGGTACGGTAACCTTACTTTCTACCAAAGAAATCCTGAACATCGAGTTGGAATGGTTTGCCTTGTTCAACCATATAGCCGGTTTTGTAGGAGCCACTTGTTCGATTCTGTTTATTGTGGCCAGCATCCTGATTCACCGGAAGTACATGCAAGGCTTGAAACTCAAGAATACAGATTTTTATATAAACCCTCAATATAATACGATTTAAGATGAAACAAGATTATGACATTATTATTATAGGAGGTGGACTGCTGGGATGTGCTACCGCATATCAGTTGGCAAAACGTCATGCAGGGAATATCCTGTTGCTGGACGGAAATGAAATTGCCTCTCAGGCATCGGCCCGTGCGGCTTGTCTCCTGACGCGTGCTCGTACTAAACCGGCATTGATGGAGCTGGTACAGGAAACATACGATTGTATCGAGGAGATAGAATCTCTTTTAGATGAGTCGCTGGAACTCCAGATGTGCGGAAGTATTACAATTGCTTCATCAGAAGCTTCTTTGAAAGGCTTGGAGGCGTTGGAAGAAGCGGCCTGCCGTTTTGGAATACCCAATGAACGGATTGGAAAGGAACGGGTAAAGGAATTACTTCCTTGGATTGAGGAGGAAGCGGTAGATGTGGCACTTTATATGCCGACGGATGCGTTCATTGATTCAGCACTTCTTTGTTCGGGTTATGCCAAAGCTGCCCGTAAGCTGGGAGTAACTTTACGTTCAAATTGTAAGGTAAAGGAAATTCTGGTGGAAGACGCTGAGGTGAAAGGTGTCAGACTGGCAACCGGAGAAGCGGTAACGGCTCCGGTGGTAGTAAATGCAGCAGGTTCATGGGCTAATTTGCTAATGCGTCCGTTGAAAGTCGGTTTACCGTTTACTCCTGTAAGAAGCCATTTCTGGATTACTTCCATTGATGCTACACGCTTCCCTGCCAATCATCCGTTTACGATCATTCCGGATGCACGTGCCTTTACCCGTTCCGATGTGGGGGGCTTGATTATCGGTCTGCGCGAAAGCCAGTGCCAGGCTTTTGACCTTTCTACATTGACTGAAAAGCTGGAGGATTTTGATTTTAATAAGGCGGCAAAGTGGACTGTGCTGGATGAATGTGCCCCGCTGTTAAAAAAGTATTTGAAAGATATTGACGACCTCCCGATTGCACACTATATGTCTGGACCTTCCTGCTATGTGCCGGATGCAAAATTCATTATTGGTCCGGTAGCACGTTACAAAGGATTGCATACGGTGACTGGATGCTGCGGAGGTGGAGTCGCTGCCGGAGGTGGTA
>ERZ894217.1119-NODE-1119-length-12091-cov-9.070954_pt1 | contig 12091 bp, 8 predicted proteins | sample MGYA00380291_ERZ894217 | MGnify/ENA primary metagenome ERZ894217 (study PRJEB32331, sample SAMN06328480) | human gut metagenome | biome: human gut microbiome; feature: stool | host: Homo sapiens | collected 2013-07-05 ...
CCTTTATGGAGCGTTATCCCCAGGCGCAGATCGTGGCCAGCATGGGCGCCTTCCGCATGATGGTCAACTACTTTGGCACTGATTTCCCCGAGCGCAAGATGGTCGTCAAAGAGGGCGACGTGCTCGATCTGGGCGGCCACAGTCTGACGTTTGTCGGCGCCCCCAACGTTCACTGGCCCGAGGTGCTCTTCTCCTATGAGGCCACTGACAAGGTGCTCTTTAGTGCCGACGGCTTTGGCAAGTTTGGCGCCAACGACATTGAGGATCCGGAAGGCTGGGCCTGCGAGGCGCGTCGTTACTACTTTGGCATCGTGGGCAAGTTCGGCAAGTTCGTGCAGGCCGTGCTCAAGAAGGCTGCCAATCTGGACATCCAGATCATCTGCCCGCTCCACGGTCCTGTTCTTACCGAGAACCTGGGTTATTACCTCGACACCTACAACACCTGGTCGAGCTATCAGCCCGAGGACGAGGGCATCACGATTGCCTATGCGAGCGTGTACGGCCATCTGAAGACCGCCGTTGAGGAGCTCGCATCTGCGCTCGAGGCTCGCGGCCAGAAGGTTTCTGTCTTTGACCTGACTTGTGACGACATGGCCGAGGCCGTCGAGGATGCATTCCGTTACGACCGCTTGGTGCTCGCCTCCATTACCTATCAGGGCGAGATTTTCCCGTGCATGAGCACCTTTATCCACACGCTCGCCGAGCACGCCTATCAGAACCGTACCGTGGCACTTGTCGAGGCTGGCTCCTGGGCGCCTGCCGCCGCCAAGGTTATGACCAAGGAGCTTGAGGGTATGAAGGATATCACCTTGGCGCAGAACAAGGTGACCGTCCTGGGTTCGCTCAACGACGCTTCGCGCGCTCAGATCGAGACGCTCGCCGACGAACTCGCGAAGTAGCAATACGTTCACTTTTGACGCGCAAACCACCACAAAGGGGACAGGTACCTTTGTGGTGGTTTTTGTTTTAGGCGGTGGCGAGGATGAGGGTTGGGACGTCGACGTCGGTGGCCTCGGCGATTGAGGTAGCGACGGAGCCATCGGGATCACGGTCCATCACGATGGTGTCGACATCGGTAAGTTCGGCGAAGCGGTACATGCCGCGTCCGTTGACCTTGCTCGCGTCCATCAGGGCGACGCCTCGACGCGCAGCGGCGATCATGGCCGTTTTGGTTTCGGCCATCTGCGGAAAGTCGGTGGTAAAGCCACAGCCCGGGACAAAGGCGCCGGGGCACATAATAGCGAGGTCGGCGTGGACCATCTGCAACGCCTGCATGGCGAGCGGACCGTACAGATAACGGTGGCCCTTGCGCAGTGCGCCGCCCAGCATGACGACGTCGACCGAGGGCATGCTCTCGTCGATGTAATCGGCGATGGTGATGTCCGCGGTAATGACGGTGATGCCGTCGCGCTGATCGAGCAGGCGGACAAATTCGAGTGCCGTGGTGCCTGAGTCGACGAGCAGGGTGTCGCCGTCGCTGACGAGCGCAATGGCGCTTTGGGCGATCGCCTGCTTGGCGGCTACGTTGACGTTAATACGCCGGTCTTGCGTGGAGACGGTCAGGCGCTTGTGGAGTGAGACGGCACCGCCGTGCGTGCGGCGCAGTTTGCCAGCCTCGGCGAGCGCGTCCAGATCGGCGCGGGCCGTGACGGAGGACACGCCAAAGGTCTGGGCTATTTCTGCCACCTGCACCGAGGCATTATGCTCGAGCATCTCCATGATGGCGGCACGACGTTCGTCGGCGAAAGCACGGGTTGTTGCGTGGGCCATGGCTACTCCATTCTCGGCAATATTTGCAGGAATTGTGTTGACTCTATTTTCGTTCATTTTCTTTTTGAGTAAGAAAACGCCTTTCGATTACTTATCTTTTCTATAAAAGAAAGACACTCAACGCTCAAAACTCAATATTGAACACATGCACTCGGCCTCGATCCCTTCCGTTTGCTTTTCAAAAATGAAGGCTCGACCTCGCGCGACGACAATATCTCGCACATTCAGACCCGTCGATTTTCATACAATGGGCGCAGCAAAACGCAAGGTGAAACGCCTTGTGAACGACTACGCCCGATGTCCAGATGCGGGCGAGGGAGAGGAGCAAACGCTCATGGCACTTGTTACCACCGAAAAGATGCTCAAGGACGCTCAGGCCGGCCACTACGCCGTCGGCGCGTTCAACGTCGAGAACCTCGAGTTCGTTATGGCCGTTCTGGCCGCTGCCGAGGAGACCAAGTCCCCCGTCATCATGCAGACCACCCCGGGCACCATCAAGACCGCTGGCCTGGACTACTTCTACGGCATGGTTAAGGCTGCCGCCGAGCGCGCTTCCGTGCCCGTCGCCCTGCACCTCGATCACGGCGATGGCTATGACCGCTGCATGCAGGCTTTCCGCACCGGCTATACCTCTGTCATGATCGACGGTTCGCACGAGTCCTTCGAGGACAACATTGCCCTGACCAAGTCCGTCGCCGACGCTGGCCGCGCCATGGGCGTGCCCGTCGAGGCCGAGCTCGGTAAGGTTGGCGGCAAGGAGGACGACGGTCCCGCGGTTGAGGGCGAGAGCCCCTACACCGATCCTGCCGAGGCCAAGGAGTTCGTCGAGCGTACCGGCTGCACCTCCCTCGCTATTGGCGTTGGCACCAGCCACGGTGTGTACACGAGCGATCCGCACATCGAGCAGTCCGTGGTCAAGGCCATCCGCGACGCCGTCGACGTGCCGCTGGTTCTGCACGGCACCTCCGGTGTGCCCGATGAGCAGGTTGCCGAGGCTGTGAAGAACGGCATCTGCAAGGTCAACTACGCCACCGAGCTGCGTCAGGCCTACACCAAGGGCTTCATGGCCTACATGGCCGAGAACCCTGCCTGCTTCGACCCCAAGAAGCCGGCCAAGGAGGGCATGCGTGAGATCACCGAGCTGGTTAAGATCCGCATGACCAACCTCAACTCTGTGGGCAAAGCAGAGTAACAGCAAGGGTACTCCGACTCGCTACATATCCCGGGGAGGGACGAGGGCTTAGTTCCCCAATCGTCCTCGGGCATGCAAAAAGCCTCGCTGCGCACTTCGTGCGGCGAGGCTTTTTGCCCCCTGCGGAAAGATTGGGGAACTAAGCCCTCGTCCCTCCCAAGTTGACCTGCTTGAGGTCGTCGCCCTTGTGGCGTTGGGCGGAAAAATTGGAGCGTGAGGGCTACTTTGTTGATGAGGGATCAGTATGCCCGGGCTTGGTTGGGGAAGGTTTTGTCTAGAGATGCTTGGAGCTTTTCGAAGGATGCTCGTAAGTTGAGGCTCTGATCGGCTGAGCGCTTGGTTTTTGTGGTGGGGGAGTCGAGGAGACCGTTTCTCTGTGTCGGGGGGAAGGAGAAAAGGTTTGCATGTTTTAGGGATGGCTGCTGTACTGCGTCATTGGAAGAATGCATGCTTATGCGGCCTCCTCGATGTCCACCAAAAGGTTGCGCACAGGGTGTGCTGCTAGGTCCCGTGCGTTGGCAGTATTATGCAGCGGACCGTTCAAAGAAGCGCTAAAGAAAGGCTTAACCTGGTTTGGTGTTACGATGAAACCGCAGGTCAAGGCTATTGAGTAACACTCTTGAAAGGTTTTGAGCTTAAGGGCTTTCTAAGGTTTGTGGCGTAGACGTGGCGCGGACGTGCGGAGCGTGTGAATGCTCGCTGTTAGCGTTGCGGTGCCGCGGCACGCACCTGATCGATGACCTTTTCCATCGTGGCGTCGATGCGGTCCTTTTTGAGTTCGCATTCCCAGATGGTTATGGGCGTCCAGCCCATTTGAGTGAGTGCTGCCACGGCGGCACGGTCGCGCTCGACGTTGCGACGGAACTTTGCCTCCCAAAACTCAACATTGCGCTTGGGCTGGCTGGGGTTGCACTTGGGACAGCGGTGCCAAAAGCAGCCGTTGACGAAGATGGCGATCTTGCGCCCAGGAAAGGCGATGTCAGGCTTGCCGGGAACCTTCCATTCCAGGCGATAGCCGGTGAGGCCCGCTGCGCGCAGGCGCTGGCGAACGAGCAGCTCTGGCTTGGTATTGGCGCGCTTGTTGCCCTTCATGGACTTTTTGATGGCGGCGCGACGGCGGACCAGTTCGCGCTCGTCAGCGGAGAGGTCCGAGGTATCGATGCCGTCGAGCAGACCTGGTTTGGGGCGTTTTTTGCTACGGCGCTTAGGTGCGCGCTTGGGTTTGGTAGCGGGGTGTTCGGTCGTGGCGGCCTCGGCGTCGTTGACAGTGCCGTTGGCCTCGAGCCGGTCTTCCTTCAGCTCAATCAGGGCATCGATGAGCCCCTTGTCTGCGGGCATCCATTCCACCGTGGCAAGCGAGGTGCGCGGAATCCAGCGGATATCGAGCTGGCGGTCGTGCTTCTGAGGCTCATCGGATTCATTGGCGAGCGAGCAGTAGTAGCACTCCATGGAGAGATGAAAATCGGGGTAGTCATACTCAACGGTATAAAAATCGCGCAGGTTGGTGACTTTGACCTGCAGCTCTTCCATGAGCTCGCGGCGTACGGCGTCCTCGGGTGTCTCGCCGCGCATGAGCTTGCCGCCGGGAAACTCCCAAAGTCCCTGCATGTCGCCGTAGCCGCGCTGCACGGCAAGCAGCTCGTCAGATCCTTCCTTGCGAATGATCCCAGCGGCAACATGAACAGTCTTCAACAGGAGTCCTCTCTCAACATCAACACGTGACAGGGTAGCTACCCGTACCTTACACAACGGTAAGGCAAGCGTAAGCCATATCGATGGTAGCCGACTCGGCTTCTTGCGACTATAGATGCCGTAGACTAATCGCAAGAAAGGACTCGGTATGCAAACCACGCACATGGCGACCCCGGTACTGGAGGTCGCGCATCTCGAAAAGGTGTACGGAGCGCTGGGCAACGTGACCCGTGCACTCAACGACGTCAGTTTTACGGTCAACCGCGGCGAATTCGTTGGCATCATGGGCGCTTCGGGCTCGGGCAAGTCGACGTTGCTCAACTGCGTCTCGACCATCGATAGCGCCACGAGCGGCACGATCCGCATTAACGGTCAGGACGTGACGCGCATGAAGCAGGCTAAGCTTTCGCAGTTCCGCCGCGAGGAGCTCGGCTTTATCTTCCAGGATTCCAACCTGCTCGATACGCTCACGGCACGCGAGAATATCGCCCTGCCGCTCACCATTGCCCGCACAAACTCGGCAGAGATCTCGACCCGCGTGCAGGATGTGGCAGCGCGCCTGTCCATCAGTCAGGTGCTCGACAAGTATCCCTACCAGATGTCCGGCGGTCAGCAGCAGCGCGTTGCCGCGGCTCGCGCGCTCGTCACCGACCCCACCATGATCATGGCCGACGAGCCCACCGGCGCCCTCGATTCCAAGAGCGCTCGCCTGCTGCTCGAGAGCCTGGAGGCCCTTAACCGCCGCCTACGCGCCACCGTGCTCATGGTTACGCACGACAGCTTTGCCGCCAGCTACACGAGCCGTGTGCTGTTTATTCGCGACGGCAAGATCTTCACCGAGCTGCGCCGCGGCGACACCGACCGCCGAGAGTTCTTCGACCGCATTATGGAGGTCGTTGCCATGATGGGCGGTGAGGGCTCCGATGCTCTGTAAACTCGCTTGGGGCAACGTCCGCCGCGCCGGCCGCGACTACCTCGTCTACCTTTTGACGCTCACCCTGGGCGTCACGGTCTTCTATGCCTTTAACACCATCTCGATGCAGGTCGACATCGCCGGAATCGATGAAGAGGGCTTGGCGCAGGTTATGGGCAGCATACTCGGAGACCTGACGTACTTTTTGGCCGGTGTCATGGCCTTTTTGATGGTGTACGCCAATAACTTCATCATGAAACGCCGCAAGAAGGAGTTTGGCCTGTACCAGGTGCTCGGCATGGGGCGCGGGCGCGTCGCCACGATCATGGCGCTCGAGACCGTGATCGTATCGGTCGTGGCCTTTGTCGCCGGCATTGTGCTGGGTGTGGGACTCTCCCAGCTCATGACGTTCTTTACGGCCTCGCTCTTTAAGACACAGATCGCCAATTTCCACTTCTTTTTCTCGGTGCATGCGTTCAATCTGACCCTTGCCTGCATGCTCGTAATGTTCGTGCTCACGCTACTGCTGAACCTTCGCGCCGTGCGTCGTACCAAACTCATCGAGCTTATGGGTGCCGAGCGTCGCAACGAGAGCATCAAGACACGCAACCCTTGGATCGCGATTGCCATCTTTGCCGTGGGCGTGGTGCTGGTGGGCGTGGCCTATTACCGTCTGCTACGTGATGGGTTCCCGCTAACCGCGACGGACAGCAAGCTGCAAGAGGCCATGAGCCAGTTTGGCATTACGACCGCTATGGTTACCGTGGGCACCTTTGCCCTGTTCTGGGGACTCTCGGGCATGCTCATCAAGCTGCTGCAGAGCCTGCGCGGCGTGTATTGGCGCGGCCTCAACATGTTTACCGTGCGCCAGCTTGCGGCGAAGGTCAACACGGTGTGCTTTTCGATGGGCGTCATCGCGATGCTCCTGTTTTTGGCCATCACCTCGGTGACGTGCGGTATGTCAATTGCCAACGTGATGAATGAAAACCTGGAGCGCTATAACCCTGTTGACGTGTCTCAGACGTATGTCTATTACACGCCCGATACACTCGACTACTACAAAGGGTACAAAGGGTATGCCAATCCGTCTGAGGTCGATCGCATGGTGTTGGCCGATACAACGGTCGATTTGTACCCTGCATGGCACGGCAAGGGCAAGTCGGCGGACAACAACGTCGAGACCGGCAAGAAGGTCGATATCTCCGATGTTGCCGGTGAGCATGTGCAGATCGATTCGTATCTGAGTTACCCATTTGGCGGCTCGAATCCTTCGGTGACCCCAAGTGAGATGTGCAAGATTATGGGCGAAAAGCTTCCCAAAGCGTTCGGGGGTAGCAATGCCGATACGATGGGTCTGTTTGTGACGCCGGCGAGCCAGTACAACAAACTGCGTCAGATGATGGGCGAGGAGCCGGTGCACATCGGTCACGACCAGTATCTGCTCACATGTGATATGGGCGGCGAGCTGGTCGACCTGTACACCAAGTATATGGCTGGCGGCCATGCCCTTACCTTGGGCGGGCATACGCTCAAGCCCGCAACCGATAAGTCGGACGAAGATACGGCGGCCATCGCCAACTCGGCGATGGGCAGTAATCCGGGTACCGTCGTCGTTGCCGATGAGCTGTTGTCCCAACTTAATCTGCAGCCGTATTCCAGTAGCCTGCTCGTTAACTACAAACAGGGGATGGATACGACCGAGGCAGACGAGAGCATTAAATACACTCTGCTCGACAATCTGCTCGTTGACGGCAAGGAGCCGGGGTCGTGGGGAATCTTTATCACACGCTCCGAAATGTACACGCAAGCAGCGCAAATGAACGGTCTTATTAGCTACCTAGCCATCTACATCGGCTTTGTATTGGTCGTTGCATGCGCGGCGATTCTGTCGATCCAGCAACTCTCCAACGTGGCCGACGGCAGCCGCAGTTATCGTGTGCTGGCACAGATTGGCTGTGACGACCGCCAGATTCGCCATTCGGTGATGGCGCAGCAAGCGGTATTCTTCCTGTTCCCGCTGGTAGTGGGCCTGGCGCACTCCTTTGTGGCACTTAAGGTGATCATCGAGATGGTGAGCATTTTCGGAGCTATGAGCATCGGCGGCACCGTGGGCCTCACCTGCGCGATCTTCCTGGCAGCCTACGGCGGCTACTTCCTGGTGACGTACCTCATGAGTGCCGGCATGGTACAAGCTGCCATCGCCACCCGCTACAGCGAGTAGCAAGCGGGCAAAACCGTCACAAAACCAGCGTGAATAGCCGCCGCGAGGGAAAGCAACTCCCTCGCGGCGGTCGACGTTTGCCCAGATAAAACCTACCAAAATAAACCTGTCCCTTTTTGGCAGGTTAGCGCTTCCAAAAGTGGAGGATGAGCGTGGTGCGGTTTTGCTGTTCGGTTTTGACCAGGATGTTGTGGATGTGGGTTTTGACGGTGCCCACGGCAAGGAACAGCTCGTCGGCGATCTCTTGGTTCGACTTGCCCAGCACAACCAGGCGCATGACCTCGGTCTCGCGGTTGGAGAGCTTGTAGGCGTTGCGATAGAAGGGCATCTGCTCTTCGATGTGTCGATCAAGATCGCTGACGTTCTTTTCCTCGGGAGCCTCCTGCATGCGGATCGAAAGCACGTGATAGGCGTAGATGATCAGCAGGATGGCAAAGTAGCAAGCGAAGACGTTCTCGCTAAAGTTGCGCTCGGACAGGTACAGCTGCAGCCAAGAGGGCGCCAGGCTCATGGGAACTACCAGGATGTTGTAGAAGTCCTCGGCAACGATGCAGCCAACCAGAATGGCGCCGATAATCAGGTGTTTCTTTTGGTTGTTAACACGTGCCTTCAGCTCAACCTTCGTACTCTTGCGAGCCGTCCAAAAGATATACAGTCCCACAAAGACAAGGAACACCTGGCGCATGGTGTAGTAAAGCCACTGGTGCATGGGACCATAGGGGACGGCGACGGTAATCAACAGCTCGCTTACCAAGAACGTTGCGACGGGAATGACGAACAGCTTCTTAGAGTGCTTGTCGAGCAAATCCATGGCAATCAGCCAAATAAAAGCCTGTGAAGCGGTCGCCACAAGGGTCCGCAACACAGGCATGGTAATTGAGTAATAGTCGCTGGCTGGAAAGCTCTGGTTTTGCAACGTGTATTCAAAAAAGAAGATCTCGGTCATCTCGATGGCGTAGCAAATAAAAACGCCGCTGCCATAGATAAAGAAGCGTCGACGAGACGAGGCATAGGCGGCAAGCGAAAGCACCGCCGTCACAATACAGATAACGAGTATCGCTAGGGTGTAGAAGAACATGAGCGTGTTCATCTGTCGCCGTCCCATCTCATCTGATCTTTGGATAAGCTCCGTAAACCCTACGGATATACCGCCCTCAACCGTATGTCCCGTTGCGGATTAGAGGACGTGATACAGGATACCCGTATACCGTTCACGGTTCTAGATAGTAAACCCCCTGCAAGCCAGCTACCTGCGGGTTTATATTGGTTTAGAGGGGGTGTAACTCCGTGAACGGTCTTTAATCCCGAATAAACTAGGTAAAAATTGCATACGGGTGAATGATGGTGTTGTCAACACGAGGCGTGATGTACGAGCGCCTCTCAGTAATAGTCGGCAAGACCGGCGGAAAGGAAATCGACATGGCACTGCCTAAGGATTTCATCGACACCAACGACTTCACCAAAGAGCAGATCCTGGCTATCGAGGATCTTGGCCTGGCAATGAAGAAGGCCATCAAGGTTGACGGTTATTATCCGCACCTGCTCCGCAACAAGAGCCTTGGCATGATCTTCCAGCAGGTTTCCACCCGCACCCGTCTTTCCTTCGAGACCGCTATGACCGACCTCGGCGGCCACGCTCAGTTCTATGGCCCTGGCACCATCCAGCTCGGTGGCCACGAGTCCCTGGGCGACACCGCTCGCGTCATGGGTTCGCTGCTCGACATCATGATGGCTCGCGTTGACCGTCACAAGGACGTCGTCGGCCTTGCCGAGGGCTCCGCTGTGCCCGTCATCAACGGCATGTCCGAGTTCAACCATCCCACGCAGGAGATGGGCGACCTCATGACCATGCTCGAGAACCTCCCCGAGGGCAAGAAGATCGAGGACTGCACCCTGGCCTTCATCGGCGACGCCACCCAGGTCTGCGTCTCTCTCATGTTCATCGCCTCCAAGGTCGGCATGAAGTTCGTCCAGTTTGGACCTAAGGGCCACCAGATCCCCGACGGCGGCCTGCACGTTGGTACCGTTGAGGAGCGCGCCGAGTTCGGCAAGCAGATGATGGCCATCGCCGAGGAGAACTGCAAGGTTTCCGGCGGCTCCATCGTCATCTCCGACGACATCGAGTGCATCAAGGGTGCCGACTTCATCTACACCGACGTGTGGTATGGCCTGTACGACGAGGAGGTCTCGGGCGAGAACTACATGGACGTGTTCTATCCCAAGTATCAGGTCACCATGGACATGATGAACTTCGCCGGCGCAGACTCCAAGTTCATGCACTGCCTGCCGGCCACCCGCAACGAGGAGGTCGTCGACGAGGTCATGGACGACCCCGAGCGCTCCCTGTGCTGGGTCGAGGCCGAGAACCGCAAGCACTCCATCCGTGCTCTCCTTGCCGCTCTGGGCAAGCGCACCCCGCTCAACGACGAGGGTGTCGAGTACTCCGCCAAGGCCGAGCTCCACGCCGCTCTCGAGGCTCTCGAGCAGCTCTAAGCCCCAAGGCTTTTAAAAGCACGTTTGCGGGCGGCGGATGCTCGTCTCCTGTCGCCCGCTCACCGAGGCCCAAGCGATTGCCTTAGTGCCTTGGGCCTCGGATCTGTCCAAGACTGAGCAAAGGAGCTCATCATGAGCGACGGAAAGAAAAAGCTTTCCTTCTTGACGGTCATTTCGACCATCATCTGCGTCGTCTTCGTCTGCGAGGCCGCCGCGCCTGCTGCTGCCATTGGCAACCAGCAGTTCTTCTGGTGGATCTTCCTGATCCTGACCTTCCTGCTCCCGTATGGCATGGTTGTCGCCGAGCTCGGCACCACCTATGACGGCGAGGGTGGCATTTACGACTGGGTACGCGATGGCCTGGGCGACAAGTGGGGCGCCCGCATTTCGTACTACTACTGGGTTAACTACCCGCTGTGGATTGCCTCGCTGGCTACCATGTTCCCCGACATTCTGGGCATGGTCTTTGGCGTTGAGTTCAATCTGATCGCCAAGATGGGTATCGATCTTGCCTTTGTGTGGATCGTCTACCTCATGGGCCGCTCCAAGGCGGCTGACTCCGAGTGGGTCCTCAACGGTGGCGCCATCATCAAGGTCGCCGTTGCCGTTATCGTCGGCGCTCTGGGCATTTGGTACGCCATGGAGAATGGTTTTGCGAACGATATGTCCGCCACCACCTTCCTGCCCGAGCTCACCAACACTAACGCCCTCGGCTATCTGTCGATCATCATCTTTAACTTCATGGGCTTCGAGGTCATCTGCACCATGACCGACGACATGGCCGATCCTGCTCGCGATATCCCCAAGGCAATCATTGTCGGTGGTCTGTCCATCGCCGTGATCTACCTGTTCGCCGGCTTTGGCATCGGTGCCGCCGTGCCGGCCGATGCCATCGACCCCGACTACGGCATGATCTTTGCCGTCCAGACCATGGTGGGCGACTCCATGATCTTCAAGGTCATCTGCATCGCCTTCCTGATCACCCTGTTCGCCAACATGGCTGCTTGGTCCTTCGGCGTCAACTCCGTCGCTCGCTATGCTGCCGAGCACGGCAACATGCCCAAGGTCTTTGCTTCGATGATCTCCAAGGACGACATGCCCAACGGCGCCAACCTGGTCAACGCTATCGTCGCCTCCCTGGTGCTGTGCCTGCAGCTGGTTCCCATCGATGCCATCTCCAACGGCGTCTTCTGGATGCTCTTTGGCACCTCCGTCGTCTTCCTGCTGCTCACCTACATCCCGATGTTCCCGGCGTTCCTCAACCTTCGTAAGAACGACCCCAACCGTGAGCGCATCTTCACGTTCCCGTTTAAGGGCACCATGATGAAGGTCATGCTGGCCATTCCTTGCATCGAGCTGGTCCTGGCCATCGTCGCGACTTTGATTCCGTTCTCCGCCGCTGAGATTAGCGACAAGGTTCCGATGATCGTCATCTTCATCGTGCTCTTGCTCATCGGCGAGGTCGTCCGCGTCGTGAGCGCCAAGGGCCGCGAGACCGAGTACAAGGGTCTCACCCCCGAGCTGGCTGCTCAGCGTCTCGCTGAGGAAGCCGAAGAGGACTAGAGCACCTGGATTCGGGGCTCCAACCCTCCTCGCGTACCAAAGTACGCTTCGTCGGGCTTGTCGCTCCCGACTCCGGGCACTCTAGCCTCTTCGGAGGCTTGCCCAAGCGACAGGTTTGCCAACCACTCCCTGGGGTGGGTGTGAGCGATAGCTCCGGTAACCACCGCCCGCCCCAATCTCTCTTCCGTATCCTTCGTGCGTTTTGTCTCCGCGCACCGGGTTACGTCGTCGCTCGCCGGTGCGACTC
>ERZ894217.1171-NODE-1171-length-11630-cov-7.273434_pt1 | contig 11630 bp, 10 predicted proteins | sample MGYA00380291_ERZ894217 | MGnify/ENA primary metagenome ERZ894217 (study PRJEB32331, sample SAMN06328480) | human gut metagenome | biome: human gut microbiome; feature: stool | host: Homo sapiens | collected 2013-07-05 ...
GGACTGCTGGACGCTTATCCATTCCAGAAAGAATAACTTTACAGACAGTTACCATATAAACAACTTACATCTGGAGAGTCAATACGATAGCATATTCACTTAAAAAAGAATTGAACTATGAGCGTACACAGAATGATAAACAACATTTTTAAGGTTCTTCTTAATCTCCTGCTCTTCATGATGGCTGGGGTAGCAATCATGAATGTATTTATGAGCAACTGCACGACAGGAGAAATCTGCTATCAGCTACTGATAGCCATTCTATGTATCGCAACGATTTTCTGCAAGAAATACAGATATATCGGTTTGTCCATCATCTTGGTATTGATGTTTACTGCTTATCTTGTCACTAAATAATAACCATAATGGGAACATTAGGATGCATCCACGACATGATGCGGAGGGACAAAGAAAACAGGGAACTCCGTCAGCACAACCGGGAGCGTATGAAGGAAACGCGCCGGCGAATGACCGAATGCCGGCACACGGAAATACCTCCTACTCTTTCCGTGGAAAAACTGGAGGAGATAAAGAAACAGACACAAGAAAAAGAACAAACCGATCAAAGCCGTGCCTTCAGAATCAAACTGATTATAGGGGTGGTCATACTTGTCCTTCTGCTGTTATGCGGATTCTTGCTCTGAAGCTTCGTACACGTGTTTTTCAAATCTGCCTAACACAAAAGTTTTTTCAGGCTTTCAGCCGAAGCGTAAAGCAACTACCCTTACCTATCTCGCTTTCCACGGTCAACGTACCGCCATGTGCTTCTACAAAATCGCGTGAGATGGAAAGTCCAAGTCCGCTGCCCTGCACCTTAGTACCCGGCACCCGGAAATAATGTTCAAAAATACTGTTGTGATAGCGCGGGTCAATACCCTTTCCGAAATCGCGTACATACATCTCTATTTCCTTGTTTTCATTCACCTGTCGCGCACCAATAATAACCCGGCTGTTTTCCGAAGAATAACGAATGGCATTGCTCAGCAAGTTAGTCAGCACCCATGCTATCTTTTCACTGTCTACAAAGAGCTTACCAATCTTGTCTTCCGGATATTCCACCTCAATCTGAATACCAAACTTCTCTGCCTGCACCCGATTAGCCTTGATAGCATATTCTATCAGTTCAATTGGCTTGGTTATCTTCGGTTTCAGTTGCAGTTTGCCGCTTTCCACCTGTGTCATGTTCAGTAATTCACCCGTAATACTCAGCAAACGTTCGCTGTTTTCCCTGATACTGTTCGAAAGCTCCTCCTGCTCCGGATTCAGATGTCCCACTCGTTTGTCTTCCAGCAATTGCAGACTCATCATGATGGCGGAAATAGGTGTTTTCAGTTCATGCGAGATAGTAGAGATAAACGTGGTTTTTGCCGTATCCAGTTCTTGAAACTCAGTGATGTTTTTCAGCAGCACTACATTGCCTCTCTTCTCCATTGTCACCCCGTCTGTTCCCGGCATCGTGATGTCCATGTACTTCACCTGAAAATAACTTTCCTTATTGTCGGCATAGATTTTCAGCGGCTCCTTCTTCACCTTTCCACCCTCTTCTATCAACCCTCTTACCAGACGGCGCAGCAAGTCGTTGCTCATGGCTATTTCCTGAGCCGACTTCCGGATGACGTTTTCCCGCTTCAGGTTCAGCACATTCAGTGCCTCATGATTGATAAAAAGGATATTCATTTCATTGTCCAGTCCGATAATCGGTTCATTAATGGAGTTGATGATAGTTTCCATGTAGCGTTTGGAAGCCATCAGGTCGGACAAGGTACTGTTATGATACTCGTTCAGCCGTCTGGCCATCCGGTTAAAGTTCTTCGAAACTTCCACCAGTTCTTCGCCTCCTTTCAAATTCAGAGTCACATCGTAATTATGGTTGGCTATTTCCAGAATGCCATCGGCCAGCTGTTTGATAGGTGAGTTAATAGATGCAGGCAACTTGATAAGCATACCGATACCTATCAAGATGCAAATGCCTCCGATTACCGTAATCCATATCAAGGCCCGGTTCAATCCCGGACCGGCAGCCGGGCTATCCGGTTCCGTAGCCGTAAGAATCTGCAGATTAGCCACAGAGAGTGCTACCAGCAGCACAATCATAGATACCAGCACGCCTATCGTAAGCGCGATTTTTGCTTTAATATTCATACCATTCATTTTCATTGAATTTTATGCAATTATAATCAAATCTATTTTCATCTCGGCCAAAGCCTGCAAAAACTTTTTGTATTTCCCTATCTGAAAGATGGTCTGAGGCATTTTAAAGGCAGGATGCCCCATGCAGATGGTTGTAATCTGTTTTTCCCTGCAGGTTTCTATAATGGCTTCAGTTATACTCTCCGAAAATACCTGCAGCACATCTCCCCCCAGTTCCGTCACCAGTTTGAAGTGATTCAGCAGGTAGCGTTGTGAAGCCAGACTGATACGCTCTGTACTCTCACGGGGAGTCTGCACATAAAGTACCGTAAAAGACGTGCTGTAGCGGGAAGCCAGACGGTAAGCCTTGCGGATAATGTGACGCGGAGTATGTTCATTGCTGCTGATACATGCCAGAATACGCTCCCGCCGGGCCGGCTGTGACACTACCGGAAGCACTTCGCTTTCCACTTTTTTCTCTACACGGAAAGCCACTTCCTTCAAGGCCAGTTCACGAAGTTGCAGAATATTCTCGGTCTTGAAAAAGTGGTGCAGGGCCGTCTGAATTTTCTCCGGACGATATATCTTTCCCGATTTGAGCCGCTCAATCAGTTCCTCGGCCGTGAGGTCAATGTTGACCACCTCATCGGCTTCCTGCAGTACACTGTCGGGCACCCGTTCCTTGACTTCGATGCCGGCAATTTCCTTTACTTCATCGTTCAGGCTCTCAATATGCTGAATGTTAATGGCCGACACCACATTGATGCCCGCATCCAGCAGTTCCATCACATCTTGCCAGCGTTTTTTGTTGCGGCATCCTTCCACATTCGTATGGGCCAGCTCATCTACCACAACCAGTTCCGGATGAAGCTGAAGAATCGTCTCCAGATCCATCTCCTCCAGCTCCTTTCCTTTGTAGAAAATCTTCTTGCGAGGAATTACCGGCAATCCTTCCAACTGCGCCTCTGTGCCGGCACGCCCGTGAGTTTCCACATATCCTATCTGTACGTCAATGCAATTGTCCATCATCTCGTGTGCTTCCTGCAACATCCGGTAGGTTTTTCCCACACCAGCTATCATGCCAATGTATACCTTGAATTTACCACGGCGGGAACGACGGATTAAATCCAGAAAATGCGGTACGTTATGCTCTCTTTCTTCCATTTTTTCGTCAAACTTTTATACAATATAATTCCCAGCCTCATAACCTGTCTATCAATTATCTTCCCAGAATCCACGATAGAACAACAACAGGATACCAAAAATCTCCAAGCGACCGATGAACATCAGTGCCGACAATATCCATTTGGCTGCATCGGGTAAGGCGGCCCATGAAAACACCGGTCCAAAAGCACCCAGCCCCGGGCCTACATTACCTATAGCCGACACAACTGTACTCATTGCCTCTGTCAGTCCTACCCCAAAGCACATCAGCAGCGTCCAGCCTATAAAAATGCAAATCAGATACGTTGCAAAGAAAGTGTATACTGTGGCCGACACTTGCGAGGATATTAGCTCCTTATTGACACGAACCGGCAACACCGCCCGCGGATGAAGCATCTGCTTGAACTGGTTACGGATGTTCTGGGCAATGATAAGCAAACGCAGGTTTTTGATACCTCCGCTTGTAGAGCCCGTACAGCCTCCTGACAGCATGGCAAATATGAGTAGCATCCAGGTGAACTGAGGCCACAGGTTATAGTCGTCCGTAGCAAACCCGCAAGAGGTATGCGTAGTAGCCACCTGAAACAAGGCTTTGCGGAATGCCGTTTCCAGGTCATAATAATCTGTCACGAACAAGGCTATGGTAATGATTCCCGTCAGTATGCCCACAGATTTGAGAAACCAATGAAGTTCCCTGTCTTTCAACAAGTTTTGATACTTTCCCTTCAATGCCATATAATACAAAGAGAAATTCACGCCTGAAAAAATCATGAAGATAGAAATCACATATTCTATAAATGGAGAATGCCAGTAAGACACACTATCCTGCTTGGTAGAAAATCCGCCTGTAGCCGTGGTAGTAAAAGAGTGGCAAACAGCATCAAACAGGTTCATTCCTCCACACATCAACAGAATGGTTTCTACCAGTGTCAGCCCGATATAAATCAGCCATAGACAACGGGCCATGACTTTTGTCTTAGGATGAATCTTGTCGTGCGTCACACCTGTAGCCTCCGAAAGAAAAAGCTGCTGGCTGCTACCGCTGAAAAGCGGAAGCAAAGCAATCGTGAAAAGCACAATGCCCAATCCGCCAATCCACTGCGTCAGACTACGCCAGAACAGCAGGCCATAGGGTAATGATTCAATGTCGTCCAGAATGGTAGCTCCTGTGGTAGTGAAACCAGACATGGTCTCAAAAAAAGCGTCTGCTACCGAAGGAATGTACCCGCTAAAATAAAAAGGCAGCATCCCCAATACCGTAAACAGCAGCCACGACACACTGACAATGCAGTACCCGTCGCGACGGCTAATCAGGTTGTCGGTTCGTTTGCCCAGCAGCACCATACTACCTCCAAGGACAACATTGATTCCCATGGTTTGTACAAAATAAATGTAATCAGGTTCTTCATACAAAAGTGAAACCCCGGCACATAAGGCAAACAGTCCAGCTTCGACCAATACCAGCACTCCTAAAATATAGACAATAAGCCGGGTATTTATCAACCCCTGTTTCCGGCCTTTCCTACGAGGCACATCACATTCAAAAATATTTTCCATAACCCTGTCGTTTTTTATCCCTAAACAGACAAATGTCGTGCCGTGGAATCAGCCAGAATCATAACCCTATAAAAATCAAGAAAATAAATTCGCACAAAGAGAAAATGCTCTCCAAGCAACCTTCTCATTTTGAGAAAAGCCCATCTCATTTCGATAGAGCTCATATCCAAGTCCCCCGAATAAAAATCCCCGACATTCCATGCCAGGAATGTCAAGGATATGTTTTAGAAACCTATGCTGAAGCCTGCCACAAGATAAGTACGGTCATAAACCGGGGCTACAATGGCCTGCACAAACAAAGGAATAGAGAAATTTTCGGTCACCCGGATGTCCTTGCTTGCCTTCAGTGAAATGTCTGTAAAGGCTGCCTTATGATGATACATACCCTTCCAGGGAGTAAAACCGATGGCAGGTGTCAAAGTCACATCAGCCGGCAGTGTCACAGGATAAGATGCAGTGATATAGGTTGAAGCCCGTAAATCACCGTCTTCATCCTTGTCGGCTCCTGCAAACATAGTGCTCCATGACAAAGATAGCGGAAAAGATTCACCGAAGTTATAAGCTAATGTACCTTCAAAATAATGCCCATTCTTGTAATGTCCATACGGCTGGTTTACCCCATTCCACCAATAATCAGACACGGTCACTGAGAAGTTATTGACTGCATAGCTCAGGTTTATGTCAAATTCCTTAGCACCGCCTTCTTCCCATTTTGTCAGCGACTGGCTTCCCCATACATTGAGTGTAAAACCTGCGTAACCCAGTGTCAGCGAAGGCTGAACAGAGAATCCGGAATTCTGGTCGGCACCACGCCAAATATAATCAGTCACGAAATCAGCTTTTCCGTTTACGGTAAATTCATTTTGTGCATTTGCTACAGCAGGACACATCAGCGCAGCTCCAAGCACTGCCAGGCATCCTTTCATCATCTTTTTCATACGTTTTTTCGAGTTTAATTTTTTATTATATTACCTATTGAGTTTTTCTTTCTGTCCACTTATGAAAGACAGATTGTCTCTTTTTTAGCTCACTTATTTCATTGTGGGATTTGCTTCCTCTAAAGCCACGTTCAGTTTCAGCACATTGATTTTTTCTGTTCCGAACAAGCCGAGGAAGGGTTTCTCAACCATCTTGTCGACAATAGCCTTCACTGTTTCCTCACTCATACCACGTGCCTCGGCCACACGTTTCACCTGTACATACGCACAAGCCGGAGTGATGTTCGGATCTAGTCCGGAACCGCTGGCAGTCACCATCTCGGCCGGTACATCCTTACGCTCCAAGTAAGGATGATGCACTAAAAATGAATCTACGCGTGCTTCGACTTCTGCCAGATATTCTTCATTCGTAGGACCTTTGTTGGAACCTGCAGAGGCATCTCCCTTATAATCGGCTGCCGAAGGTCGTCCCCAGAAATAAATATCCTTTGTAAAGGTCTGTCCCACATTGGCAGCACCTACTACCTTTCCATTCAGAGTAACTGTTTCCGCGTTTCCTTTTCCTGGACCGAAAAACTGCCCGAACACCCATAGAATCAGCACGTAACATACTGAGAAAAGAATGCAAAATGCAATGGTAATGCGAATTGATTTTATAAAGTTTTTCATAACTGTCTGTTTGTTTTTATTAGAAGAATAATCCTACAAATAAGTCTATTAATTTAATTCCGATGAAAGGTGCGATAAGACCGCCCACTCCATAAATCATCAGGTTACGACGAAGCAAGGCACTCGCGCCAATCGGTTTATAAGCCACTCCCTTCAGAGCTAACGGAATCAGAATCGGAATAATGATGGCGTTAAATATGATGGCAGAAAGAATGGCACTTTCAGGGCTGTGCAGCCCCATGATGTTCAGCGGAGCCAATTGCGGAACGGTCACCATGAACAAGGCCGGAATAATGGCAAAATACTTGGCCACGTCGTTGGCAATAGAGAAAGTGGTGAGCGTACCGCGAGTCATCAGCAACTGCTTGCCGATTTCTACAATCTCAATCAGTTTAGTCGGGTCATTGTCCAGATCGACCATGTTACCGGCTTCTTTGGCAGCCTGCGTACCACTGTTCATGGCTACTCCTACATTGGCCTGTGCCAGCGCCGGCGCATCGTTCGTACCGTCGCCCATCATAGCCACCAGCTTACCGGCAGCCTGTTCCTTCTTGATGTAGTTCATCTTATCTTCCGGTTTAGCCTCGGCAATGAAATCGTCCACTCCAGCTTTTTCGGCAATGTATTTTGCAGTTAGCGGATTATCACCGGTCACCATTACCGTTTTCACACCCATCTTGCGTAAACGTTCGAAACGTTCTTCAATACCCGGTTTGATAATATCCTGCAATTCAATGACACCGGCAATCTGCTTGTTGATGCTGACTACCAACGGAGTTCCGCCATTTCCTGAAATCTTCTGAATGATATCCTCTGTTTCTTTCGGGAACTCATTGCCGGCTTCCAGTGCAATACGACGAATGGCATCGAACGCACCTTTACGGATTTCCGTTCCATCTTTCAGGTCGATACCGGAACATTTGGTTTCGGCCGTAAACTTAATCATGTGGGCACCTTCTGTATTCAGTGTACGCATCCGGACTCCTTGTTCACGTCCCAAATCAATGATAGATTTTCCCTCTGGCGTATCATCGGAAACAGAAGACAGCAGACAGGCTTCTACGAAAGCATGCTTGTCCAGACCTGCCACCGGATAGAAAGCAGTAGCCTTACGGTTACCGATAGTAATGGTACCGGTTTTGTCCAGCAACAGTGTATCTACGTCACCGGCGGTTTCTACCGCTTTACCCGACTTAGTAATTACATTGGCACGCAGAGCACGGTCCATTCCGGCAATACCGATGGCAGACAGCAGTCCTCCGATGGTGGTTGGAATCAGACACACAAACAAAGAAAGGAAAGCAGCAATCGTAATCACGGTATGAGAATAGTCAGCCATTGGTTTGAGCGTGATGCAGACAATCAGAAACACCAATGTAAATACAGCCAGTAAAATGGTCAGGGCTATTTCATTCGGTGTTTTCTGACGACTTGCCCCTTCTACCAGCGCAATCATCTTGTCCAGGAAACTTTCGCCCGGCTGTGTAGTCACCACTACCTTGATGTGATCCGACAGCACCTTCGTACCTCCGGTAACTGAACTCTTGTCACCTCCTGCTTCGCGAATAACCGGAGCAGACTCACCAGTGATGGCGCTTTCGTCAATGGAAGCCAATCCTTCTACAATTTCACCGTCGGCCGGAATCACATCGCCAGCCTCACATTCAAAGATATCACCTTTCTTCAATTGAGAACTGCTCACTGTCTTTACCTTACCATCAACAATCAGTTTGGCAGGAGTTTCCTCGCGTGTTTTTCGCAAGCTGTCGGCTTGTGCCTTACCACGAGCTTCGGCAATGGCTTCTGCAAAGTTGGCAAACAGCAAGGTGAGAAACAAAATGATGAAAACCCAAAGATTGTATATAAATGAACCTTGTGATGTGTTAGTGGCCGAATAGATTGTAACAACCAACATGATTAGTGTAGAAACTTCTACCGTAAACATGATGGGGTTCTTCACCATGATTTTTGGATTCAGCTTGACAAACGACTGTTTCAAGCTTTCCATTACTTGATCCTTCTGAAACAGGGAAGTATTATTATTATTTTTCATATCTTTTATTCTTTCATTATTACCGTATCCGCCAGGGGCTAAAGACTCCCCTGGGTAATACGATGGGCTTATGTCAGTATTTTTCTCTTATAAACTAAAGTGTTCTGCAATTGTACTCAAAGCATGTGCCGGGAAGAATGACAGAGCAGCTACGATGAAAATCACGGCAAATGTCATCACTCCGAAAGTCACGGTATCTGTTTTCAATGTTCCGGCACTTTCCGGAATGTATTTCTTCTGTGCCAGCAAACCGGCAATGGCTACCTGACCTACTATCGGAATGAAGCGGCTCAGAATAAGCACGATACCGCAAGAGAAGTTCCAGAACCAAGTATTGTCGCCCAGACCTTCAAAGCCAGAACCGTTATTAGCTGCCACTGAAGTAAATTCATACAGCATTTCGCTCAGGCCATGGAATCCGGGATTGTTCAGCCATCCCCCTTCGCTTTCCACCCATTCAGGTGCATGTACATACAGGTAAGCAGCCAGTGCCGTACCCACCAGAATCACAAACGGATGAAGAAGGGCCACCATGGAAGCCACTTTCATTTCACGGGCTTCTACCTTATGGCAGAGAAATTCAGGCGTACGCCCTACCATCAGGCCGCTGATGAACACTGCGATGATGATAAAGGTGAAATAGTTCATCCAACCTACGCCTACCCCGCCAAACCACGTGTTAATCTGCATATTCAGCATTTCAATCATACCAGAAACCGGCATGGTAGAATCATGCATGCCATTTACCGATCCGTTGGAAGTCACCGTGGTAGCCACACTCCACAAACCGGTGGCTCCGGCTCCCAGACGTACTTCCTTGCCCTCCATGGCTCCGTTATCCTGTGCAATACCCATAGCATCAATACGTGGGTTACCTCCCATTTCTGTAGGCACATTAATACATACGCCAATAAGGAATGCAGCCAGCATGACACAATAAATGCTGTACCCCAGTTTCCTGCGGTTCACATAGAAACCAAAGGCAAATGCCATAGCCATAGGCAGAATCAGAATAGACCAGCATTCTACCATATTAGAGAAATAGGTAGGATTTTCCAACGGATGTGAAGAATTCACACCATAATATCCACCTCCGTTCGTTCCAAGTTGCTTAATAGGAATAATGGCGGCAGCAGGACCTTGTGACACATTCTGCGTAGCCCCTTCCAAAGTGGTAATTTCCATTTTCCCATCGAATCCCATCGGAGTCCCCTGCGTAATCAGAATAAAACCTACCACCAGCGAAAGCGGCAGCAAAATACGTGTGCAGCTCAAAACGAGGTAGTTCCAAAAGTTTCCGATTGTCTTGGTAGTCTTTTCGCCCAAAGCTTTCATAATGCCTGCCATAGCTGCCATACCGGTAGCAGCTGTAATAAACTGGAAAAGCATGATAACAAACAATTGTGTGAAATAAGTCAGATTGCTTTCTCCGCTATAGTGCTGTTCATTACAGTTCACCATGAAAGAGATACAAGTGTTGAAAGCCTGATGTGCTGTCTGACCGATATTTCCATCAGGATTGAGCGGAAGATAGCCCTGGACTACCAGCAGAATCATACCCCAGATAAACCAGAACAGATTCACCACCAGCAAGGCTCTCAAAAACTGCTTCCAGTTCATTTCTTCCTGTGGATTGATGCCAGAGAACTTAAAAATCATATTCTCCACCGGCTTCATGAAATCCGACCAAACCTTTTTACCTTTATATACTTTCGCCATATACTTTCCAATCGGATAGCTCAGCGCTACCATCAGAACAATCTGCGCTATAACACCTAAAATTTCTGTGTTCATAATACCTTATTTATATAAATATCTACTTTATCAGAATTTCTCCGGCTTCACAAGCACATACATCAAATAGCCGAACATGATTACACTCACAATAAATAATGCGGTATACATAAATCTTTCTCCTTTCAAATTTTTTCAAACCAGTCAATACATTTATAAAAGAGCCAGAAGCAGGCGAAGCCGCTCAACAAACAGATTAAAAATCCCATTGTAAATAGTTCCATAGTTTTCGTTTTTTTGTTTTTCTTTTTTACGATAAATAATTATTTAATTTCACGGCATACATAAGGCAAAGGCCGTGCCACAATCCGAAGAAAAACCTTAAATAACTGATTCACTGCAAGATATTTTATCAACAAAAGAAAAAGGCACAAAAAAAGCCTTCTCAAAATGAGAAGGCCCACTATTATTTTGAAATATCAGAACGATAAAACAGTTCTATACGGGAATATGATATGCCTCAATTTTACGGTAAAGCGTAGCCAAACCGATTTTCAGCAAGCGTGCCGCTTCCGTTTTATTGCCTTTGGTGTATTGCAGGACTTTCGTGATGTGCTTCTGTTCAATTACCGCCAGTTCAAATTCTTCTCCCCCCTGCTCTTCGTAAATCTCAGCACATTGCAGGTCTATCGGCAAATCCTGAACAGTCACTTCCTCATCACAGATGATGGCACTACGCTCCATCACATTCTTCAGTTCACGGATATTTCCCTTCCATTCAGCCCCCTTCAAAATGCGTACTACCTCAGGAGTCATCCCTTTAATTTCTTTTTTCAGCTTTGCAGAAAAACGTTTCAGAAAGACTTCCGCCAGCGTTTCGATATCTTCTTTCCGCTCGCGTAATGGAGGAAGGTGGATTTGAAACACCGACAAACGAAAATAAAGGTCTTCACGGAAATTTCCGTTCTCAATTTCCTTTTTCAAATCGCGGTTAGTGGCCGAAATAATACGCACATCTACCTTGGTCGGCTTCGTGTCGCCTACCTTTATATATTCTCCGGTTTCGAGTACGCGCAACAGACGTGCCTGAAGGTCGAAAGCCATTTCACCGATTTCATCCAAAAAAACCGTGCCGTGATTGGCCACTTCAAACAGACCGGGCTTGTCTTTCATGGCCCCGGTAAAGGCTCCGGCCTTGTAACCAAAAAGCTCACTCTCCAGCAAGTCTTTACTGAAAGCCGAACAGTTGATGGCCATGATAGGATACTGACTACGAGGACTCGCGTAATGGATGGCGTGGGAGAACACTTCCTTTCCGGTGCCGGTTTCACCCGTCAGCAGTACCGGTACATCCGTATCGGCCACTTTCCGGGCCAGTGCAACCG
>ERZ894217.1191-NODE-1191-length-11490-cov-8.062702_pt1 | contig 11490 bp, 10 predicted proteins | sample MGYA00380291_ERZ894217 | MGnify/ENA primary metagenome ERZ894217 (study PRJEB32331, sample SAMN06328480) | human gut metagenome | biome: human gut microbiome; feature: stool | host: Homo sapiens | collected 2013-07-05 ...
TTTAACGCCTTCTCATCCCCGATGCCCGCGAAAGAATCAAGACGGGCGCGATTCGCTTTCCGATAGGAGCCTTTGAATACATAGGGTATATGCAGTCTTTCCGTGATACCCACTATTTTGTCGGCGATACGTAACGCCATATCTTCCCCCTCGATTACGCAAGGACCTGCCATCAAGAAGAAGTTCTCGCTTTTATTTAGACCGTTTATTGTTATCATAGCTGATTATTTAGAATTCGCATTGTTGTCGCTATTTTTTCTTCGGTCGGTAGGGTGGCGTCTATCCAATGAATCTCGCAACCCCGGCGTTCCATGCCCCGGAACCAAGTCATTTGCCTCTTGGCGAATTGATGGATAGCTATCTCGAGTTGCGAGACCATCTCCTCAAAAGAAAGTTCCCCGATAATATATAAAGTAAGAAACTTATATTCCAATCCGTAATAGATCAAGTCTTCCGGTTTAACACCCGTAGCCAAGATCGTACGAACCTCATCCACCATTCCTTCGTCCAACCGGGTCCGCAAGCGTCTGGATATTTTTTCCCTACGTAATTCCCGGTCGATATGGATACCGATGATCAGGCTGTTGATCGGATTATATTCATTTACGTCTGGTGCCTGAGTCTTATAATACTCCTCGATCTCGATCGCACGGATAGCCCGCTGGGCGGTGTCCACGTCCGTTTTATTATGTAATATCTTATAAGAGGCGAGGATGGTTTCCAGCTCCTCCAAGGTTTTATTCCTCAAGGATTCCCTTAGCTCAGGATTTTGAGGCACGTCTAATAGCTTATATCCTTTTAGTACGGCCTCTATGTACATCCCGGTTCCTCCGCATAAGATCGGGAGTTTACCCCTCCGCTTCATATCCTCATAGACCCGGAAAAAGTCATGCTGATACTCAAATACGTTATATTTATAGCCGGGCTCGCAGATATCGATCAAGTGATAGGGGATTTGTTTTCCATTCACGTTGTAATCGGCCAAATCCTTACCCGTCCCGATATCCATAGAACGATAGATCTGCCGGGAATCAGCGCTGATGATCTCCGTATCCAACTGGGCGGCGAGAGCGGCGGCGAAGGTCGTCTTTCCGGAAGCCGTAGGCCCTAGAATCGTGATAAGTTCATATGATTTCATGATACAAACGTACGAAAAAAAAGGCCATCCTCAAAGAGGATAGCCTTTTCTATGTAGAGTGGTAATAAATTACTTACCAGCGATAACGCGAGCCATCTCACAAACTTTGTTTGAATAACCCCACTCGTTGTCGTACCAAGATACGATCTTAGCGAAGTTAGAATCCAAAGAGATACCAGCTTTAGCGTCGAAGATAGAAGTGTTAGCACAGCCACGGAAGTCAGTTGAAACAACTGCGTCTTCAGTATAACCAAGAACACCTTTCAATTCGCCTTCAGAAGCTTCCTTCATTGCAGCGCAGATGTCAGCCATAGAAGCCTCTTTCTCAAGAACTACTGTCAAGTCAACAACAGAAACATCAGAAGTCGGTACACGGAAAGCCATACCTGTCAATTTGCCGTTCAATACAGGTAATACTTTACCTACAGCCTTAGCGGCACCCGTTGAAGAAGGGATGATGTTCTCAAGGATACCACGACCACCTCTCCAGTCTTTCTTAGAAGGACCGTCTACAGTTTTCTGAGTAGCTGTAGCAGCGTGAACTGTTGTCATCAAACCTTTAACGATACCGAACTTGTCGTTCAAAACCTTAGCGATAGGAGCCAAGCAGTTAGTAGTACAAGAAGCGTTAGAAACGAACTGAGTACCTTTAACATAAGTTTTTTCGTTAACACCGCAAACGAACATCGGAGTGTCATCCTTAGAAGGAGCTGACATAACTACATATTTAGCACCAGCTTCGATGTGAGCCTGAGCTTTTTCTTTAGTCAAGAACAAACCAGTAGATTCTACTACGTATTCAGCACCTACTGCATCCCAAGCCAATTCTTTAGGATCTTTGCAAGCTGTTACACGGATTTCTTTACCGTTAACAATCAATTTGCTGTTTTCAACGTCAGCTTCGATAGTACCGTTGAATTTACCGTGCATAGTATCATATTTCAACATGTATGCCAAGTAATCTACCGGACACAAGTCGTTAATACCTACGATCTGAATATCGTTTCTGTTCTGAGCTGCACGGAATACGAAACGGCCGATACGACCGAAACCGTTAATACCTACTTTAATCATTTTGTTTAAAATTTAAAGGTTTTATAATTGCTTTATAAACACTCACTCTATTAGTAATCAAAAGGAACCATCAATTTGACATTTATTCCTTTCCGATTGCGATGCAAAAATAAGTATTTCTTTTGAAAGTAAACAACGAATAAGAGAAAAATACTCAAAAAATATCAGCTGTTACACCTTATTTTTATATATACAAAGGCTTTTTCTGCTTCCTTCTAGCTCTTTTGCAATCTCAATATACCAAATTGACATTATCTATCCATAATTTATTTCCAGGAGATCCCACAAAAGCCCCTCCCATACTTGAAGTAAACTGAAGAATCAAATGGGTAGGATGCTCGTCTTTACCAGCCCAACCCACTTCTTTTATAAGTTTACTTTCTCCTTTGCTGTTACGGGCATAATATCCTCCTGTACCTAATTGCATCAATTCAGGCACATAGCGCTTGTCATGCGTAATATCTCCATACATTATCTCATAAGTAGCTCCATTATGCCAGTCTTGCGAGCGATTGTATTTTACGGCTACCGTACCTACTCGCTTAGCAATAATGTTTCCTTCCGCATCTTCCGAACGCTTCTGCAACAGGCAGACCATAATCGCACAATCCTGTCCCGGCACGGTAGTCTTCTTGCTGAATCCGGTCTGACGAATACGGTTCGGTTCTCCAGACATTTGCACCTTATAATCATAACGAACCGCCTTTGGACGAAAAGTAAAAGGAAGGCCAGAATTCAGTGCTTTCTCTCCGTCTTTAGTTCCCGTAATCGGTTCTTTCATATCACCCAAAAACATAGAACCTGAAGCTAAGACTGTGATACTCACCATTCCCAGCACCTTTACACTTTCAATATGAGTTTCCAAACGCGCGCAATAGCCATTTCCTCTCTGTTCAGGATATACACTGGTATTTGTTTTTACAATCCCCATTACTTTAGCCATCACATTGGAATTTCCCCACGGAGATCCTCCCTGATTCACATAAGCCACATTTCCGTCAATTTCCTTTGTGGGACCTAATTCATACAGTAATTTTGTATTTCCTCCAATAATCCCCGACTCATGAATCTTACGGGTTACCCACTGATCCATGTCACCGTATTTTATTGGCACAACCTTTTCCTGTGCTTGCATAGCCAAAGGCATTCCAAGCAAAAACATACCTATAATCCTATTCAAATTCATAAATATCAAATCTTTTTCGGCCGACAAATATAAGCAAAAAAAGCGACAGCTTTTACACTGTCGCTTTTAATCCTGAAATATGGAATAATAATTCTTATCTATATCACATTAATACACGCGATACAATAACCAAGCACCTTGGAAATCTTCACGTGTAGGATATTTTGCTTTAAATGCATCTCTTGCACGAGCAGCTTCATCTCTTGTATCAAATGACTCAACAACTACACGATACATATTACGTTCTGCATTATACACAACTTTTGCATTGTAACCGTCACCGTCAAGCTTAGACTTCAAACCATCCGCATTTGCCTTCACACCAAAACTACCACATACCACGCTATAAGCTTTTAATCCATCGCCTGAAACCAATTCAACTTTTTCCTCACGAACTGGAGCTGTAGATACAACGGGGGCAGGAGCCGGTGCAGCTTCCACCGCAGGAGTTTCTACTGGAGCTTCTGCAGCAGCTGAAGCTTCAGCCAATTCCTGTTGTTTAGCTTTTTCATACGCTTTCTTGTAAGCACTTTCACTTGATTTACAAGAAGAGAACGCCAATGCCGTACATAAGGCCATTCCCATTACAACGATCTTTTTCATGTTATCTATACCAAATATTAGATGAATATTCAATTTTATACGTTGCAAAGGTAACAATATAAAATCTGCCATACTATTAAAATCAGTTAATTCTATTCGATTGTCAGCATGAAGCTGCATTTTTCCTAGAAAAAAGAACAACATATCAGGATTATTATTAGATTTGTGAAGTAATAACTTTTAAAAGTAGATTTATGAAAGCATTAAGTATTGTAGCAGCATTCCTTGGCGGTGTTACTTTGGGAGCTACAGCCGGCATTTTATTTGCCCCGGAAAAAGGTGAAGACACCCGTAGAAAAATTGCTGAAGTTCTTCGCAAAAAGGGCATTCGACTGAATCGTGCCGAAATGGAAGACTTAGTCGATCAAATAGCAGCAGAAGTAAAAGACGCTGAATAATTTGTCGTAAATATAAAGCAGGCTTTTTCTAAGAGAAAGTCTGCTTTATATTTTTTTCATTTTATAAAAACTGCTTATGTTTGCAAATGATAAAAGCATTGATAATCTTGAATCCTTATTCAAGGAAGTACGAAAATACATTGAACTTCAAGGTCAATACGTCAAACTTGATTTGGTAGAAAAGCTCACCATTCTGCTCTCTACTTTAATCCTAATACTCATCATTATTATTTTAAGCATGATGGCTCTTTTTTATTTTTCCTTCATGCTTGTCTATGCTTTGGCTCCTCTTGTAGGCAGTCTGATTGGAGGATATGCTATCATTGGAGGTGTAGTTCTTCTCCTGGCCATACTCATTTACCGGATGAGAAAACAATGGATATTCCAGCCAATGGTACATTTCCTCGCACGATTATTCCTCGATGACCCTTCTTCAAAAGAATAAAATCATGAACGACATAAAATCTGCCCCTAATTACAGTGTGGAGATTATCTCTCAATTAAGAGCACAAAAAAAGCAAGAATTAAGAGAGTCCAAAGAACGCATACAACTCCTGACACAGGATTTATTCTCTCCACAGAAAAGTAAAAATAAGATGGAAAACATGATGCAGCACATCAACGCCGGCATAGCCGCTTATGACGGACTGAGAACTGGCATTATGATTTTCCAACGCATACACCGTTTTTTTAATCGAAAAAAAGATAAGAACCGCTGATGAAAACCTCATTATTCCTTGCCGCCCTTGCCGCATTTACTACGGCAGGAGCTACAGAAAATCCATTATGGATGCGCTATTGCTCCATTTCACCCGACGGAAGCACCATTGCTTTCTGTTATAAAGGAGACATTTACACCGTACCCTCCACTGGTGGAAATGCCAGACAACTTACTACCAATCCGGCATACGACACCCACCCCATATGGAGTCCAGACGGCCAGCAGATAGCTTTTGCTTCTGCCCGCCAGGGAAGTATGGACATTTATATTGTATCCAAAGACGGAGGAGTCCCCAAGCGACTAACCACCCATTCAGGGAATGAAACCCCTGTTACATTTTCAGATGCCACACATATTTTGTTCAAGGCCAACCTGATGCCTGATGCAACCGACTTATCTTTCCCAGGTGCCCAATTCCCACAAATTTATGAGGTAAGTACTCAAGGCGGACGTCCCAAGCTCTATTCTTCTCTGCCCATGGAAGATATCAGCGTCGCACAAGATGGCACAACGTTATTGTATCATGACCAGAAAGGTTATGAAGACCCTTGGCGAAAACATCATACGTCCTCCATTACACGCGATATCTGGATAAGTAAGAAAGAGAACAATGAACGTACTTACCAGAAAATCACGTCATTCAACGGAGAAGACCGCAACCCGATTTGGAGTAATGACAACCAGTCTTTCTATTACCTCAGTGAAAAAAACGGCTCTTTCAACATTTTCAAATGCAACCTTGACGGAAGCAATGAAACGCAATTGACACACCACACCCAGCATCCGGTCCGTTTCCTTTCATCTTCTAAAAACGGACTTTTATGCTACGGATATGAAGGTGAAATTTATACGGTCAAAGAAGGCCAGCAACCTCAAAAAGTAGCTATCAGTATTGTAACAGACCAGACAGAGACAGAACTAGCTCATCAGATAAAATCTTCAGGAGCAACCGAAATCGCCGTGTCACCCAATGGCAAGGAAGTGGCGTTCATACTTCATGGAGACGTTTTTGTGACCTCTACTGAATATAAAACTACCAAACAGATCACAGACACTCCGGAACAGGAGCGCAGCATTGACTTTGCTCCCGACGGACGAAGCATTGTATATGCATCCGAGCGAAACGGACTCTGGCAGATTTACCAGTCTACTTTAACAAAAGAGGAAGAAAAGTTATTTACCTACGCCACCGATATCAAGGAAGAACAGCTGACGCATTCTCAAGCCACTTCCTTCCAGCCGCAGTACAGTCCTGACGGAAAACAAATTGCCTTCTTGGAGAACCGTACAACTCTACGGGTTCTTGATTTGAAAGACAAATCTGTCCGCACTGCCATGGATGGGAAATATGAATACTCCTACAGTGATGGAGACCAGTGGTTCCAGTGGAGCCCCGACAGCAAATGGCTGCTTTGCGGATACATTGGAACAGGAGGATGGAACAATAACGATGTGGCCCTGGTCAGCGCTTCCGGAAATGGTGAAATCCATAATTTAACAGAAAGCGGATATACAGACTCCAATGCCAAATGGGTATTGGACGGAAAAGCCATGATTTGGGAAAGCGACCGTGCCGGATACAGAAGCCACGGAAGCTGGGGAGCCGAAAGCGATGTCTACATCATGTTCTTCGACTTAGAAGCTTACGAACGTTTCCGTCTTAACAAAGAAGAACTTGCTCTCGTAAAAGAGAAAGAAGATAAAGATAAAGAAAAAGAGGAAGACAAACAGGACGACAAGAAAAAGGAGAAAAAAGAAAAATCAGAAAAAGAGAAGAAAGTCACTCCACTCACCTTTGATTTGGGAAACTGCCGTGACCGGATTATTCGCCTGACCGTAAATTCCTCTCATTTAGGAGATGCCGTACTCAGTCCTGACGGCGACAAGCTCTACTACCAGACCTCTTTCGAAGATGGTGCCGACTTGTGGGTACACGACCTGAAAGAACAAAAGACCGAACTTCTGCTAAAAGACATCGGATATGGCTCGATAATCTATAACAAGGAAAGTAAAAAACTCTTCCTTTGCAGCAACGGAGGCATCAAGAAAATAGATGTTGAGAAAAATAAAACTGACAACGTAAGCTTTGAAGCGATATTCAATTATCGTCCATACCAGGAAAGAGAATATATCTTTAATCACGTATGGCAGCAGGTACTCGACAAGTTCTATGTAGCCGACCTGCATGGAACTGACTGGAAATACTATCGTGAAAGTTATGCACGTTTCTTGCCGCATATCAACAATAACTACGATTTCCAGGAAATGTTGAGCGAACTGTTAGGCGAATTGAACGGTTCACACACAGGAGCCAGATATTATGCTCCGGGAGCGACCTTGTCGACTGCATGCTTAGGTGTATTCTTTGACAACAGCTATGAAGGAGACGGATTAAAAATCCAGGAAATTATCGCCAAAGGTCCGTTTGCAGTTAAAAAGACAGATGTGACCGTAGGTTGTATCATTGAAAAAATCAATGGAAAACCTATCCTGAAAGACACAGATTATTACCCTATGCTGGAAGGAAAAGCTGGAAAGAATATACAACTCAGCATCTATAACCCGAAAAACGGAAAACGCTTCCCGGTAACCATCAAGCCCATTAGTGCAGGCGCACAAAATGAATTACTTTACAAACGTTGGGTAAAAAGAAACGAAAAGATGGTTGAAGCTCTTTCCGGAGGACGGATTGCCTACGTGCACGTAAAAGGCATGGACAGCCCAAGCTTCCGCAATGTATACAGCGAATTGCTTAGTGACCGCAATCGCAACAAAGAAGCTGTTATCGTAGATACCCGTCACAACGGAGGAGGCTGGTTGCACGACGACCTAGCCACTTTGTTAAGCGGAAAAGAATACCAGCGTTTTGTTCCTCGTGGACAATACATCGGCAGCGACCCGTTCAATAAATGGCTGAAACCGTCTTGCGTGATGGTATGCGAAGACAATTACAGTAATGCACACGGTTTCCCCTGGGTATACAAAGAATTGAAAATCGGTAAGCTTATCGGAGCTCCAGTTCCGGGCACCATGACCGCTGTATGGTGGGAACGCCAGATAGACCCAACCATCGTCTTCGGTATTCCTCAGGTAGGCTGTATGGATATGCGAGGCCAGTACATGGAAAACAAACAACTGGAACCGGACATCAAAGTCTACAACAGTCCTGAAAAATCACTGAAAGGCGAAGACGAACAGCTTGCAGCAGCAGTAAAGGAAATGCTGAAAGAAGCTGATGCGCAAAAGAAAAAATAATTTGACAACTACTTAACCAGTTATCAATCCTTATAACAAAAACGGGGAAAGACAATGATTTTGTCCTTCCCCGCTCTGTTATAATAACTCCAACCTTTTATTCTACGGCCCGCAAACCTTCATTAATCCTCTTCAATCTCAACAAGGCCTCAATATAGTAATAATCTGCATAGATAATAGAAGCATCTATTTCCGACTTAGCCGGCCAATGCCCGGTAGAATGTAACAAGAAAGCGACATTAGTATCCCGCGACTGGTATTTATCGCTACTCAGGCTACACAACATTTTTTCTGCTGCTTCCTTGTACTTTTCCCCTTGTCCGTTTCCATAAAAGCCAGACATTTCCAGCAAAGCCGAAGCAACCACACAAGCTGCAGAAGCATCCCTAGGTGCATTCGGTATATCGGGGGCATTAAAGTCCCAGTAAGGTACATAGTCCTCTGGCAAATTCTTCAAATACACATCCACTAACTTCTCTGCAAACTCCAGGTATTTAGGGTCACCGGTCTCACGGAACACCACTGTATAACCATAAATAGCCCAAGCCTGTCCACGTGCCCACATCGACTCATCTGCATATCCCTGATGCGTACATTTCTTTATACAGTTCCCTGTCAACGTATCATACACTGCCACATGATAAGAAGTATAATCCGGACGAAACTGATTTTCCATCGTTTTGTCTGCATGCGACACTGCTACATCAAACAAACGTCGGTCTCCCCCGTTGCGGGCAGCCCAGAAAAGCATCTCTAAGTTAATCATGTTGTCCATAATGGTGTTATGCCCGCCCAGCATCTCGATATTACGAGGCCAAGACAGAATCGTACCCACTTTCGGATTATACAAAGTAGCCAGCGAATCAGCTGTGGCAATGATTACATCCCGATAAGTCGGATTATGCGTCAGGCGGTAACCGTTTCCATAACTACAAAATACGAGAAAGCCTAAATCATGGTCATAAGCTGGTATTTCCGAGAAAAGTTTCAACGATTCTGTATACTTTTCAGCCAGCACACGAATCGTATCATTTTGTGTAGCTTCATAATCATACCACAAAACACCCGGCCAGAATCCCCCAGTCCATTCTTCCTTAGCCACCTTTCGGCAATTCCAGAACTTTTCACCTGACAAGATATTTCGAGGCTGCATACTATAATCCGCCTCCCCGTTTTTTCCCAGTTCAGCCAGTGCACGATGTACTTGTACGTCACAATACGATAAAGCTTTATCCACATCCAGCTTTTCAGCTTTCTCACCGGCACAAGAAGATAAAGCCATTATTCCTATGCCACACAATAGAGTTTTAATTTTCATATCTAAATTCTTTTATTTTTCCACATGAAACCAATCTACATCCACCCAACCACGTTCTTTCCCATGAGGTGTCACACTGAACATTCCCACCTTGGCGCCAATCCATTTTCCCTGACGAGCTTTGAACAGCGTGCCGGCCTCCGTAAATTTCTTTCCATCCAGACTGTAGCTAAAGCGACAATATGCCTCTTTGCCCACACGTACCCTTATGTAAATCTCTCTTTCGAAATTAGGGAACAAACCTGCTTCAAACTTCTTACTGGGCTCTAATACCGCTAATGTAGAAACCTGCTCCAAGTTACCCTGTTCTGCATCCTTACATATCGCCTGCTTCAGCAAGAACTTTTCTCCCTGTTTTTCCACTCCTATCCAGGAATAGTCCCAGCCCATAACGATGAGCCCCGAAAGTTGTCCGTCATCTTTTGCCGAAACCTTTAATTTTGCTGTAGCTGTAAATTCCTCTGCAGGGAATTTTTGCATCAACAGATTGGGTACTTCCCAGAAATTCTTAAAATGCGAAGAAAGTTCATGTCCATAAATACGGGCATATCCCATATTCGTCGTAAAGCCGAACACATCCTGATAATTTGCATGCCATTCCCATTGCAAACCCAGCTTACGAGTATCAAATTCATCACTCTCCACAGGCGTTTCTATCGGATACGTTTTATCGGTTTTAGGTTTACGATAGCGGCTCACAAGGTCTCCACAACCATCGCCATCCCTATCTACTCCAATTACCGGCCAGTCATTTACCCATTTCATCGGATTCAGGTGCAATACACGTCCATAAGCCCCCTTATCCTGGAAATGCAAGAACCACGATTCACCGGCCGGAGTATCTACCCATCCTCCCTGATGCGGACCGTTGATATCCGTTTTTCCTTGTGCCATGACAATCCGGGGCTCGTACGGTCCGTATACATTTTTCGAACGCATCACCAGCTGCCATCCGGAAACAACTCCGCCTGCAGGTGCAAACAGATAATAAAAGCCATTACGCTTATAGAACTTTGCTCCTTCAATAGTATGATTTACACCGTCATTTCCGTCAAACACCAATACCGGGTCTGAAATGACTTTTGTACCTTCCTTATTCAACTCGCATACCGTCAGCACACTGTTGAATTTCGCCCGGCTTCCAGCCCATGCATGAGCCAGATACACCCGTCCGTCGTCATCCCATAACGGACAGGGGTCAATCATCCCTTTTCCAGCTTTTACCAGCACCGGCTTATCCCATTCTCCATACGGATCACGAGTCTTTACCATAAAAATGCCAAAATCCGGATCACCCCAGTATATATAATACATCCCTTCATGAAAACGAATGGAAGGTGCCCATACGCCTTTTCCATGACGGGCTTCATTGTAATATTCCACCGGTTCCACCTTTTTCAAAGCATAATTCACAATTTTCCAGTTTACCAAATCCTTTGAATGAAGGATGGGCAATCCTGGTGTGCAATTAAAACTGGAGGCTGTCAAAAAATAGTCTTCACCTACCACGCAGACATCCGGATCAGAATAATCCGCATGAAGTACTGGATTCCGGTACACGCCATTCCCTTCATCCGATACCCAGACCTCAGAGCGATACTGAGCCATCGCAGAATGAAACATACCGCAAACCGACAGACTTAATATCAAAAACAATCCATTCATTCTTCTTCCAATTTAAGTAACCCCCAAAACAATCTTTTACCAAAAGAAAAAAATACCCAAAACTTAAAAATCCATTTATCTAAATACATTTCGTTTATAAATACGAATCAGGCTCTCATTACACCTAAAAGA
>ERZ894217.1212-NODE-1212-length-11278-cov-6.538448_pt1 | contig 11278 bp, 8 predicted proteins | sample MGYA00380291_ERZ894217 | MGnify/ENA primary metagenome ERZ894217 (study PRJEB32331, sample SAMN06328480) | human gut metagenome | biome: human gut microbiome; feature: stool | host: Homo sapiens | collected 2013-07-05 ...
CTGCACGGCCTGCGAATCGAAATCGCCGCCGAAGAACAACCCCGTCAGATAACCCGCCAACGCGGCATAGGATTCGCCGGCCAGACGCTCCGCAAGGGCCATGTCGGCCTGCGGAATCCGTTCGGGGACGAACAGCCCCCCGTCGGGGGCCAGCCCCATCATCGCGGCCTCGCGCAGCGAACAGCCGTGCGCCCGTTCCCGATCTCTCGTACTGTAATAATTCATCGTCCTTCGCTTTTGTTATTCGACAACCCGCGCCCCGGCATTCGACACGCGGCCCGCATAGCTATTACAACCGATTCCCAACCCTTCGAAATGCCGCTTCATCTCCCCGGAGATCCGCACGGCAGCCTCGTAATTGGAGGCCAGCGCGAAAACCGAGGGGCCCGATCCGGCGATGTTCATGGCCAGCGCGCCTCCGGCCAGCACCTGCTCCTTCAGCGCGTCGTACCCGGGGATGAATCCCTTGCGGTACGGCTCCGCCACGACGTCGTGCATCGAACGGCCGATCAGCGCCACGTCGCGCAGCGCGAACCCGGCGACCAGTCCGCCGACGTTGCCCCACTGCGCAACGGCATCCGACAGAGGAATCCGCTTCGGAAGCGCCTCGCGCGCCTCCCGGGTGCTGACCACGATGCCGGGATGCGCCACGGCGTAGAAAAAGTTGTCGGGCACGGGCAGCCGCACGATGTCGAACGGCCGGTAGCCGCGGACCAGCACCACGCCGCCCAACAGCGCGGGGCCTACATTGTCGGCATGGGGCGTGCCGCCCAGCAACGCCTCGCCCATCATGGCGAACTCCACCAGCTGCTTGCCCGAGAACGGGCGGCCCAGCAGTTCGTTGACCCCGTAGACGGCGGCGGCCGACGAGGCGGCGCTCGACCCGATGCCGCTGCCGGGAGCGATCTTTTCGAGGATCTCCACCTCGATCCGCACCGGACGGCCGTAAGCTTCGAGCAAGGCCCGTACGGCGGGCGTGATGACGTTTTCTTCGACATTTCCGGGGAGTTCCACCCCGCTGCGGTTACGGATTTCGAATCCTTCGGCATTTTCCGCAACGCCCACTTCCAGCACGTCGCCCACGCCGTCGAGCGTAAGGCCCATCACATCGAAACCGCACCCCAGATTCGCGACCGTTCCCGGCGCGAAAACCTTAATATGTTTCATACCATTTTTTTTTGATGAATTGAACTACCTTTGCCTGATTTTCTGTTTCCGCTCCGGCAGCCTTGGCCGGGATGTGCACACGCAGGTATGCGGACGGAATATTGACTACTGAACCCCCACGGGGGTCGTGGCAGTCGTCGTGGCAGTTGTGGCGGTCGTGAAGAGAGCGGTATAAACACAGCCTACGGGATTGCCGATAAATCCGCAACCTCGCCCTGTCGTCGTGTTATGCCGTTTGGTAACCATCGTCGGCAAATATAAAACAAATATTTTAATAATCCAAATCCATGTAACAATTTGTAAGTGGCCCGCCGTTGCGCAGACGGCCTTTTATTTATATAGGAGCAGCGCAAAAAGGCCGCAACAGAGATTTCGAAAATAAAAATGAAAGCCTTTCGGCCCACACCCGCCGGACCGCGGGAAGAAAACGCCCGGGAACCGCATCCGGAGGCCAAAATACCGGTTTCAAATTGTAAGCAAACACGAGCCGTCACGCACAGTTGCGAACTTCAGGAAAGAATATGCTTCCGGACTGTTACAATATTAAATTTTTTTAGGAAATTATTTGTTCAACTGATTCAATATTCATATCTTTGCCATAGTCAGACAGAAAGCATCCGGCATAACGGGGAGACCCGGCCTGCACGCGGATGCACTGTCGCAGAAAACGAACAAACACGGAAAACCGGCTATGAACGCCCTGAATCATTCGAATATTCACGTCATTACCCTGCTGCTCGTCGTCCTTCGGAGATAACGGGAGAAAGGTGGCGTGCATAGTTGATTGAAAATAAAGCCTTTCTCCCACCGGGGAAAGGTTTTTTTGTTGCAGGACCGGACCCGGCAGGAGACTGAAACGAAAACGGAAAGATGAAACACACACTCAAAAGCGCCGTCACCACGACGGGCCGCCGGATGGCGGGAGCCAGAAGCCTCTGGCGCGCCAACGGCATGCGCGAGGAACAGTTCGGCCGGCCGGTCATCGGCATCGCCAATTCGTTCACCCAACTCGTGCCGGGGCACGTACACCTGCACGAAATCGGACAATATGTCAAACAGCGCATCGAAGCCCTCGGGTGCTTCGCCGCGGAGTTCAACACCATCGCCGTCGACGACGGCATCGCCATGGGCCACGACGGCATGCTCTACTCGCTGCCTTCGCGCGAGATCATCGCCGACAGCGTCGAGTACATGGCCTCCGCCCACAAGATCGACGCGCTGGTCTGCATTTCGAACTGCGACAAGATCACCCCCGGCATGCTGATGGCCGCCATGCGGCTCAACATCCCGACGGTCTTCGTCTCGGGCGGGCCGATGGAGGCCGGAGAGTGGGGCGGACAGCATCTGGATTTGATTGATGCCATGATTAAGTCGGCCGATTCTACGGTGAGCGATGAAGACGTAGCTGAAATTGAACGTCATGCTTGTCCGGGATGCGGAAGCTGCTCGGGTATGTTTACTGCCAACTCTATGAACTGCCTGAATGAGGCCATCGGTCTGGCACTTCCGGGAAATGGTACCATCTTGGCTACTCATGCCAACCGTAAGCAGTTGTTCAAGGATGCAGCCGCATTGATAGTGAAGAATGCTTATAAATATTATGAGGAAGGAGACGACAGTGTGCTGCCACGCAGTATCGCCACTCGTCAGGCTTTTCTGAACGCCATGACGCTCGACATTGCCATGGGTGGTTCTACCAATACGGTGCTTCACCTGCTGGCTGTGGCTCACGAAGCGGAGGTGGATTTCAAGATGGATGACATTGATATGTTGTCACGTCGGGTGCCTTGTCTTTGCAAGGTGGCTCCCAATACACAGATGTACCATATTCAGGATGTGAACCGTGCTGGAGGTATCCTGAATATTCTGGGTGAACTGGCCAAAGGCGGATTGCTGGATACTACGGTTCGCCGTGTAGACGGTACGACACTGGCGGAAGCTATTGCAAAATATGCTGTTTGTGTACCGGAAGTCGATGCAGAAGCACAGCGCATTTATTCAAGTGCACCGGGCGGAAAGTTCTGTATTCAGTTAGGCGCACAGAATGCCACTTATAAGGAACTGGATACCGACCGTGCCAACGGATGCATCCGCGACTTGCAGCATGCGTACAGCAAGGATGGTGGTTTAGCTGTATTGAAAGGAAACATCGCACAGGATGGCTGTGTGGTAAAAACAGCTGGAGTGGATGAAAGCATCTGGAAGTTCTCCGGACCGGCCAAGGTGTTCGATTCACAGGAAGCTGCCTGTGAGGGAATCTTGGGAGATAAGGTTGTGAGCGGCGATGTAGTAGTCATTACTCACGAAGGTCCGAAAGGTGGTCCGGGTATGCAGGAGATGCTGTATCCTACTTCTTATATTAAATCCAAACATTTGGGTAAAGAATGTGCGCTGATTACCGACGGACGTTTCAGTGGAGGAACTTCCGGACTGAGTATCGGACATATTTCTCCGGAAGCAGCTGCCGGAGGTAACATCGGTAAGATTGTAGATGGTGACATCATTGAAATAGATATTCCTAACCGCTCTATCAATGTGAAGCTCTCGGATGAAGAACTGGCTCAGCGTCCGATGACACCGGTGACACGCGACCGGAAAGTTTCGAAGGCACTGAAGGCATACGCCAGCATGGTGAGTTCAGCAGATAAAGGTGGAGTGAGAATCGTAGAATAAAGAGAGGCTTATGAGTAAAGAAAAAATATCAGGTTCGGAAGCATTGATGCGCTCTTTGGAGCATGAAGGCGTGAAGACGCTTTTCGGCTATCCGGGAGGAGCTATCATGCCGGTATTTGATGCGTTGTATGACCATCGCGACAGATTGAATCACATTCTGGTTCGTCATGAACAAGGGGCTGCACATGCAGCTCAAGGTTTTGCCCGTGTATCGGGAGAAGTGGGTGTTTGCCTGGTGACAAGTGGTCCGGGGGCTACCAATACCATTACAGGAATAGCCGATGCCATGATTGACAGTACACCGATTGTGGTGATTGCCGGTCAGGTGGGAGCCGGATTGCTGGGTACGGATGCCTTTCAGGAAGTTGACCTGGTGGGTGTGACGCAGCCGATTTCCAAATGGAACTATCAGATTCGCCGTGCGGAGGATGTGGCTTGGGCAGTGGCTCGTGCGTTCTATATCGCACGTAGTGGACGTCCGGGACCGGTGGTACTCGACTTTGCCAAGAATGCGCAGGTGGACATGACGGATTATGAGCCGGTAAACGTCGATTTCATTCGCAGTTATGACCCGGATCCTGAAACTGATTCTACGGCAGTAGCTGAGGCGGTTGCCTTAATCAATGCAGCCAAACGTCCGTTGGTGCTGGTTGGCCAGGGAGTAGAATTGGGTAATGCTCAGAAAGAGTTGCAAAATTTTGTAGAAAAGGCAGACATCCCGTGTGGATGTACCTTGCTGGGTTTGTCGGCTTTGCCAAGCAATCATCGCTTGAATAAAGGTATGCTGGGTATGCACGGTAATTTAGGCCCGAATGTGAAGACCAACGAATGTGATGTGCTGATTGCCGTAGGTATGCGTTTCGATGACCGTGTGACGGGAAAATTGGAAACCTACGCCAAACAGGCCAAAATAATTCATTTGGATGTGGACCCTTCGGAAATCGGAAAGAATGTGGCGGTAGATGTACCGGTATTAGGAAACTGCAAACGCACCTTGTCTTTACTTACTGAATTGATTCAGCCGCAGAAACATGAGGAATGGATTGCAAGTTTCAAGTCATACGAGGAGAAGGAGTTCAATCAGATAATCGAAAAAGAAGTATTCCCGAAAGAAGGACCGATTAATATGGGTGAAGTGGTGAATGCAGTCAGCGAAGCTACCCATAATGAAGCGATTCTGGTGACCGATGTAGGTCAGAACCAGATGATGGCTTGCCGTTACTTCAAATTCACTAAACCTCGCAGTATCGTTACTTCCGGTGGTATGGGAACCATGGGATTCTGTCTTCCGGCTGCCATTGGGGCAACATTCGGTCGTCCGGACCGTACGGTGTGTGCCTTTATGGGTGACGGAGGTTTACAGATGACCATGCAGGAGCTGGGCACGGTGATGGAACAGAAGTCTCCGGTCAAGATTATATTGATGAACAACAATTACCTGGGTAATGTGCGTCAGTGGCAGGCTATGTTCTTCAATCGCCGTTATTCCTTTACTCCGATGATGAATCCGGATTACATGCAGATTGCTTCGGCTTATGGAATTGCTTCACGAAGAGTGATGAGCCGTGAGGAGCTGAACGACGGCATTCAGGAAATGTTATCGACCGACGGTCCTTTCCTGTTGGAGGTTTGTGTGGTAGAAGAAGGAAACGTGTTGCCGATGACTCCTCCGGGAAGTTCGGTCAACTATATGTTAATGGAATGTTGAGAGGAGAAGGAGGTGAATTATGAATAGCAACAAGACTTTATATACAATCATCATTCATTCGGAAAACATTGCTGGTATATTAAATCAGATTACGGCTGTGTTTACCCGTCGTCAGATAAACATTGAAAGTCTGAATGTGTCGGCTTCTTCCATAAAGGGAGTGCACAAATATACCATTACTTGCTGGACTACTCCAGATGTGATAGATAAGGTGGTGACACAAATCGAGAAGAAGATAGACGTGATTCAGGCGCATTATTTCACGGATAAGGAGATTTTCCAGCGTGAAGTAGCCATGTACAAGGTTGCTACTCCGGAGTTTCAGACCAATCCGGAAGCTTCGAAGGTGATTCGTCGTTACAGTGCTCATATCGTAGAGGTGAATCCTACTTTTTCAATCGTGGAAATGGTGGGAATGAGTGATGACATCACGTCGTTGTATCAGGAACTGAAACAGCTGAACTGTGTGTTGCAGTTTGTACGCTCCGGGCGTATTGCCGTTTCGACAAGTTGCTTTGAACGGGTGAATGAGTATCTGGCACACCGCGAAGAACGGTATCAGAATCAAAAAGATTGAGATATGACAGAGGACAGTAAAGTTGGAACTTACCGGTTTGTAGCCGAACCGTTTCATGTGGATTTTATGGAACGGCTGACTATGGGCGTATTGGGCAACCATTTGCTGAACTGCGCCGGGTTTCATGCAGCCGACAGAGGATTTGGTATTGCCACGCTGAATGAGAATCATTACACGTGGGTGCTTTCCCGACTGGCAATTGAACTGGAGGATATGCCTCGCGCATACGAAAGTTTCTCCATACAGACATGGGTGGAAAATGTGTACCGTCTGTTTACGGACCGAAATTTTGCCATCCTGGATAAAGACGGAAAAGCCATTGGTTATGCCCGTTCGATATGGGCCATGATCAGTATGGAAACCCGCAAGCCGGCCGATTTGCTGACACTGCACGGTGGGTCGATAGTTGACTATGTATGCGTGAAGGACTGTCCGATTGACAAACCCGGACGCATCAAGGTGAGTCATCCGGAGCTGGTGGGCGAATGTCAGGTGAAATACAGTGACATTGACTTGAACGGCCACGTGAACAGCATCAAGTACATCGAGCATATTCTGGATTTGTTCCCTATGGAAATGTTCCGTGAAAAGCGTATCCGTAGGTTTGAGATGGCCTATGTGGCTGAAAGTTATTACGGAGATACCTTGAGCTTCTATCGGGAGCAGACAGGCGAAAACGAATACGATGTAGAGGTGAAGAAAAACGGCTCGGAGGTCGTAGTCCGGAGTAAAGTGATTTTTAGAGATTAACATTATACTAACAACTAGCAGCTTCAGGCTGCGTAAAAAGATTGTAAGAAAATTATGGCACAAATGAATTTTGGCGGAGTTATTGAAAATGTAATGACCCGCGAAGAGTTTCCATTGGAAAAAGCACGTGAAGTATTGAAAGATGAAACCATTGCAGTTATCGGTTACGGTGTACAGGGACCGGGTCAGTCTTTGAACCTGCGTGACAACGGTTTCAACGTCATTGTCGGACAGCGTCAGGGTAAGACCTACGACAAAGCTGTGGCTGACGGATGGGTACCGGGAGAAACTTTGTTCAGCATTGAAGAAGCTTGCCAGAAAGCTACTATAATTATGTGTTTGTTGTCGGATGCAGCTGTGATTTCTGTATGGCCTACTATCAAGCCTTGTCTGACTGCAGGAAAAGCACTGTACTTCTCTCACGGTTTTGCCATTACTTGGAATGACCGTACAGGCGTAGTTCCTCCGACAGATGTAGATGTAATCATGGTAGCTCCGAAAGGTTCAGGTACTTCTTTGCGTACCATGTTCCTGGAAGGCCGTGGCTTGAACTCTTCTTATGCTATCTACCAAGATGCTACGGGTAAGGCATACGAACGTACCATCGCATTGGGTATCGGTATCGGTTCAGGTTATTTGTTTGAAACTACTTTCCAGCGTGAAGCTACTTCTGACTTGACTGGTGAACGTGGTTCTTTGATGGGAGCTATCCAGGGATTGTTGCTGGCACAGTATGAAGTACTTCGTGAAAACGGACATACTCCGTCGGAAGCATTCAATGAAACAGTTGAAGAACTGACTCAGTCATTGATGCCGCTGTTTGCAAAGAACGGTATGGACTGGATGTATGCTAACTGCTCTACTACTGCACAGCGTGGTGCACTTGACTGGATGGGTCCGTTCCACGATGCTATCAAACCGGTTGTACAGAAATTGTATCAGAGCGTGAAGTCAGGAAACGAAGCTCAGATTTCTATCGACAGCAACTCTCAGCCTGACTATCGTGAAAAACTGAATGCAGAATTGAAAGCATTGCGTGAAAGCGAAATGTGGCAGACTGCAGTAACCGTACGTAAACTTCGTCCGGAAAACAACTGATAAAAGTCAGTCGAAAATAAATGCATTGGCCGTTCGGTATCCGAAAGATGCCGGACGGCTTTTTTTATTTGGATGAACAAGAATCTGTGATATTTTGTACCTTTGTGGCAACCCTATAGAATGTGTATGAATAAATTTGCTATTTTGCTGCTGGGTTTTCTTTGCCTGGCAGGGGCGGTGTCCGGACAAAGTCTGGAACAGACCACAGAGCAACGTCTGAAAGATTTTTTTACCAGTTATGAGACTTCGTATGCCCGTATCGGTAAATGCAAGCTGGAACGCTTTGAGGTGGAGCATGAGAAGAAGCTGCTGCGTGTGTATGCCAATCCGGCTTTTGGCTATCAGCCGTTTACGGAAGAAAATGTGTCGGCCATCTACCGTTTGTTGAAGCAGTCGCTACCGGGACCGGTGAATTATTATACCTTGCAGGTGTATGCCGACGGCAAGCTCATTGAAGACCTGGTGCCCAATGCGTACCGCAAGAAACAGGACAAGACGCGTCTGTATGGCAAATTGGAGGCGAAGGGAAATCCGTGGGTGACGAATGTGTCACGTCCGTATGAAATCAACCGGGGACTGGAGGGACGGCATATAGCCTTGTGGCAAAGCCATGGCAAGGTGTACCGGAACGAGCGGAATGAGTGGCTCTGGCAGCGGCCCAGACTGTTCTGTACTACGGAAGACCTGTTTACGCAGTCGTTCGTGGTGCCTTACCTGATTCCGATGCTGGAGAATGCGGGGGCAGTGGTCTTTACGCCACGTGAGCGCGACTGGCAGCGTCATGAAGTGATTGTGGACAACAATACCTGCACAAAAGGCAGTCATTATCTGGAAGTGGAAGATAAAAAATACCGCTGGCAAGATACCGATAAACCGGGTTTTGCCCAAAAATACCAGCAGTATCCCGACAATTATAATCCGTTTACAGACGGTACTGCCCGCTTTATTTCTACTCAGGGACAGCCTGAAAAAGCCTTTGTCGAGTGGATTCCTGATATTCCGGAAAAAGGGAGATACGCAGTGTACGTAAGTTATCAGACCCTGCCGGAGAGTGTGTCGGATGCCAAGTACCTGGTGTTCCATAACGGCGGGGTGACGGAGTTCAAGGTCAACCAGCAGATGGGAGGGAGTACCTGGGTGTACTTAGGTACCTTTGAGTTCGACAAAGGCCGGAACGACTATGGCATGGTGGTGCTGAGTAACGAAAGTTCCCAGAAAGGAGTGGTTTGTGCTGATGCCGTCCGTTTTGGTGGCGGTATGGGAAACATTGTGCGGGGCGGACAAGTGAGCGGAGTACCCCGTTACCTGGAAGGAGCGCGCTACTGGGCGCAGTGGGCCGGAATGCCTTATCCGGTATACAGCAAGAGTGAAGGAAAGAATGATTATACGGACGATATCAATGCCCGCTCGCTGACGGTGAATTACCTGAGTGGCGGTTCAGTGTACAATCCGACGGAAAAAGGATTGAAGGTACCGTTTGAAATGACACTGGGACTGCATAGTGATGCCGGATTCAAGACCGATGATGAACTGGTGGGTTCGCTGGGTATCTATACCACAGATTTCAATGACGGAAAGCTGAACAGTGGCGTATCCCGTTATGCTTCGCGCGACCTGACCGACATGGTACTGACCGGATTGCAGCGTGACATCTCTTCCCGTTTTGGCGTGCAGTGGGCCCGACGAAGTATGTGGAACCGGAACTACAGTGAAACCCGTCTGCCGGCTGTGCCTTCCATGATTCTGGAACTGCTCTCACACCAGAATTTTGCTGATATGAAGTGGGGACATAATCCGGATTTCAAGTTTACGGTGGGACGCTCCGTGTATAAGTCTGTGCTGAAGTATCTTTCTACCATGCACGGTACGGACTATGTGGTGCAGCCGCTTCCGGTGAATCACTTTGCCATCCGTGAAGGAAAGAAGAAAAATACCTTTACGCTGAACTGGAATCCGGTGGAAGATGTGATGGAACCCACTGCCAAGCCGCAGGGATACATTGTCTATACTCGTATCGGTTACGGCGGATTCGATAACGGGGTATATGTGCGCAAGCCGGAATATACGGTGAAAGTGGAGCCGGGACTGGTCTACAGCTTCAAGGTGACGGCTGTGAACCGGGGAGGAGAGAGTTTTCCTTCCGAGATTCTGTCTGCCTATAAGGCCAAGAGAAGCAAAGGTACCCTGCTTATCGTCAACGGATTCGATGCTACATCGGGGCCGGCAGAAGTCAACTCTGCTCTGTTGCAAGGGTTCGACCTGAAGGCTGATCCGGGAATTCCTGACGGACAGACACCTGCTTATTGCGGATACCAGCAGGGATTCAACCGCGACAAAGCCGGATTGGAAACGGGCGACGGACTGGGAGTAAGTGATGATGTCTTAGAAGGAAGACTGATTGCAGGCAATACCCGTGACTATGTATTCGTGCATGGCAAGGCCATTCAGCGTGCCGGACGCTATTCGTTCGTGTCATGCAGCGATGAAACCCTGGAAAGTGGAAGTACCGATTTGACTCACTATGACATGGTCGATTTGATTTGTGGTGCCGATGCCAAGACCTTTTCCGCTTCCATGCGAGAAGCACTGGCCAGTTATTGCCGTCAGGGAGGCTGTTTGCTAGTCAGCGGTTCGAAGTGGGGAACGAATTTGCAGAAAGACGATTTCGGTAAGAACGTGTTGAAATGCACGTACGGAGGTCGTTTCAGCAACCTTTCATCTGCTCCTGTGAAGGGAGCCGGTACAAGCTTCCGCATTCAGGGTGGAGCTAATGAAAGCATTTACGCCGTTCCGTCCATGGAGTGTGTGATGCCGGTGGAAGGAGCTTACTCTGCGTTTGCCTATACCAATGGAAATTACGGTAGCGGTACGGTTTATCGTGGAGAAGATTATCGTACTTTTGTGCTGGGATTCCCTTTGGAATGTGTGGAGAATACAGACGTTCGTACTTACCTCATGCAGACTATTGTACAAACCCTGTTGCCCAAAAAACGGCGGTAGGGCAAGTCATAAAAAAGGAATGTAATATTAATAATAAAATAAGAGTGACAATATGGAAAATGATTTTTTGAAAGTAATTGAAACACGCCGTAGCTGCCGCAAGTATAAACCGGAGCAGATTACGGATGAAGAGTTGAAAGCCGTACTCGAAGCCGGTACTTATGCGCCGACCTCACGCGGTATGCAGTCGCCCTACATTGTGGCAGTGCAGAAGAAGGAAGTGCTTGCCCGGTTGGCAAAAATGAATGCCGAGATTATGGGAGTGACTTCGAATCCTTATTACGATGCACCTACCTACGTGCTGG
>ERZ894217.1217-NODE-1217-length-11253-cov-6.574388_pt1 | contig 11253 bp, 8 predicted proteins | sample MGYA00380291_ERZ894217 | MGnify/ENA primary metagenome ERZ894217 (study PRJEB32331, sample SAMN06328480) | human gut metagenome | biome: human gut microbiome; feature: stool | host: Homo sapiens | collected 2013-07-05 ...
GAGCGGCGCCGAGGTTTCGGATTCCGGGAGCGCGCCTGCAGCTAGTGCCGCCACTACAGAGGCAGCAACTGGCGACGAAGGCTCGGCGACGGGGGAGAGCCCTGCCACGAGCGAGCAGTCTTCGACGGCATCCGCTGGCCAAGCAGGATCTGCCGCCGCGGCTGCCGTCCAGACAGAGAACCCGACAGAAACTGGCGATGTCGTCAAGAAGCAAATCGAGGTCTCGTTCTCGATTATCGGCACCGATGCCGACGGCAAGGCTCAGACCTGGGTGGCGCCTACGCAGCTCAAGCTCGACGAGGGCGCGACGGCTGCGGATGCCTTCATTAAGCTGCAGGAGAAGACGGGCTTCAAGGCGAAGTACGATCCGAACACGGCATACGGTTTCTACCTCGAAAGCATCACCTCCCCGAGCGATGGCCGCACGCTTGCCTACGATCCGACGACTCATGCCTACTGGCAGCTGTTCGTCGACGGCGCGTCTTCCTCGGTTGGCGCGAGCAGCGTCAAACTCACCCAGGGGCAGAAGATTGAGTTTGCCTATACGGCTGGTAGCGCGTCCCCTGTCGTTAAGGACCAGCTTGCTGCGAATGTGACCGTCATTGGTCGCGATGCCCAGGGCAAGACTCAGACCTGGGTCGACAACGCGCAGTATGTGGTGACGTCCGGTTCGAGCGCGCTTGATCTTACGAAGGTCGCGCTTGAGGCGAATGATATTGACGCCGTTGCTGCGGGCTCCTTCATTCTGAGCCTTAAGTACAACGGTGTTGAGCTGGGTACGCCCCAAGATTATTCGACCTATTGGCAGCTGTTTATCAACGGCAAGTCGAGTGACTATACGGCGGACAATGTCACCATCCATGCTGGCGATACCGTCACGTGGTTCTACGGTGGCTGGGGAGACCAGTTGCCGTCCGATTCTGTCCATGCTTCCGTTCAGGTGCTTGGCAAGGACAAGGACGGCAAGCAGCAGGTTTGGGCTTCGACGGGCCAGACGAGTCTCAAGGCGGGCTCTACTGCTAAGGACCTGTTGGAGCAGACTGGTCTTAAACTCAAAGCTACAGAAGAGTCTTGGGGTTGGTACCTTAGGGGCATTACCTCGCCGCTTGACGGTAAGACCTATTGTGGCTCTGATGCTGCGACCAATAGCTATTGGCGCTTCTACGTAAAGGGCAAGTCCGACGCAAAGTACAAGTTCGCCGACGTTGGCGCTGGTGCCTACGAGCTCCATGAGGGTGACGCCGTCACCTTTATGTATGCTGGCGACAGCGATGCCCTCCCTGGTCAGGTGCTTGGATCCGCCGATATCATCGGCCCCGATGTCAACGGCAACAATACTCGCTGGGGCTCGGCAAGCAATGTTTCCCTGCCCGAAGGCTCTACGGCTCAGGACCTTATTGAGACGGTTCTGAAGGCGAAGGGCATTGATTACAAGGCCTCCCAGAGTGGTGCATACTGGTCCATTACTTCGCCGTTCGAAGACAAGTCTTACGGCTATGATGGTGCGACCGGTAAATACTGGCATCTGTATATCAACGGAGAGTCCTCATCCCTCTGTGCCAACCAGGTCACGCTCAAGAGCGGCGACAAGGTTACATTTGCCTACACCACCGAAAAATCGCCCATGCCCGATCCCGACAAGATTGTCGTGGACCCGAGCGCGACGACTCCTGATTGGGATGCCGAGTGGGCCGGCTACGGCAACAGCGGCAACGGCTCGACCGTAACGGATGCCAAGACGCCTGCGCAGGCCGCCGGTCTTAAGTGGGCCTTCGATTGGAAGGCCGAGTCTGGTCAGCAGTATGCCAACTGCAGCGAACCTGTCATCGCTAACGGTTTTGTGTACATCGCGACCGAGAACGAGCTCATTAAGATCGATTCGTCCACGGGCAAAAAGGTTGCCTCTGCGCCGCTTGCCTCCAAGGTGAGCTATACCTCTCGTCCGATTTATACCAATGGCCTTATCATCGTTCCGCTCAACGGCGGTGCGGTCCAGGCGATTACTGCAGACAAGCTGATCTGCAAGTGGCTGACGCCCGGTTTGACGGACTTGACGCAGAGCTCCTGCACCGTCGTTTCGGACGGCGAGTACGTCTATGTTGGTACGGTCGATATTTCGTATGACGAGAATTACAACGCGACCTACGGCAACGGCTCCTTTGCACGCATTAAGATTGCCACGGGCGAAGTTTCTTGGCAGAACATCGACCCTACCGAGGGCTATTACTGGACTGGTGCGGCTTTGACGGATAAGTATGCCATCGTTCCTACGAGCGCGGGTACGCTTAAGTGCATTGATAAGACGACGGGCGATGTCGTTTCGACCATGGAGCTCGGCGCTGTCGCAAATGCCGATTGCATTGCCGATCCGTCCAATGGTTCGACCTTCTATCAGATGACGCACGACGGAAAGCTCCATGTGATTTCGCTTTCGGCGAAGGGTGTGCTGAGTGCACAGAAGACGGTTGATCTGGGCCTTACGAATAATCTGAGCGCCCCTGCGGTGTTTGGTGACAATCTGATTGTCGGCGGACAGACGGCTACGGGCTCTGCTCTGGTTCTCTATAACCTGAAGACGGGTAAGACCACGATGGTCGCTGCTGCCGACGGCAAGGCGCTGCCGGCTGGCCTCAACGGTATTGCTGCTACTCCGCTGGTGAGTGTTCAGGGCGGCAAGACCTATGTGTACTTCACCGTTAACAGCGCGGATAGCAAGGATTACGTCAACTACTCTGCTGGTGGTGGCGTGTATCGCTATACGCTCGGCGATGCAGAGGCGACGCAGATTTATGATGCGGCTGGCCATTACCAGTACTGTGACTCTCCGGTCATTGCCGATGCATCTGGCAACCTGTACTACATCAATGACTCGGGCACGCTGTTCAAGCTCGGGGCCGTTGAGTCTTGGACGGTTGCCTTTAATTCCAACGGCGGGTCTGCTTGCGACACTAAGTTTGTTGCTACGGCCGACGGCAAGCTGGTCAAGCCGGCCGATCCGACGCGCGATGGCTACACTTTCGGCGGTTGGTTCACCGATGAGGCTTGCGCGCAGGCGTATGACTTCAGTACGCCGGTGACGGCCGATCTGACGCTGTATGCCAAGTGGACCAAGAATGCTGTTAACCCTGGCGGCAATGGCGGTTCTGGCTCCAATGGCGGCAATGGTGGCGCTGGCAACGGTTCCGGCGCTGGCGCTGGCACGGGCACGGGTTCCGGCTCCGGCACGAAGGGCCAGCAGACTGGCGGCGCTGTCGCTCCGGGTCATAAGCCGATGACCAAGACGACGGTGTCGACCAAGACCGAGACCAAGGACAACAAGTCCAACAAGAAGGACTCCGATAAGTCCGATAAGAAGGACGAGAAGAAGTCTGACAAGAAGTCTGACAAGAAGGACAGCAAGTCCGACAAGAAGTCCGATTCCAAGTCTGATACGGGTGCTGCTTCCACGACCACTGCTAAGAAGCCCTCTAGTGCTTCCGAGCAGGAGACTGGCGCCAACCCGCTCGCCATTGTTGGCGTTGCCGCCGGCGTCATCGGTCTCGCCATCGTCGGCGTGTTCGTGTTCACCAAACGTCGGTAGGTGAGGGCTGTGTCCAATAAATCCAAGGACGCTGACCCCAAGCAACCAAATTCCTCGTTCATTCAGTTCGACGATGCAAAGCAACAGGGCGCCGCTTCGGCGGCGTCCGTCCCTCGACGGAAGGCGCTTACTGGCGTCCTGACCGCCGCGTGCGTTGCGCTGATTGTCATATCGCTGGGCTTCGTCCATCCTTCCGAGAGCGGCGCCTGGTCCATTGACTGGATCGTTCAGACCGTGACGGGGGAGAGCGTCGTCGCGAAGGACGCCAAGGGGTCTGACTCGACCGTCGCTTCGGGTAAAGCTGGCTCCAAGGATTCCAAATCTTCGGATGGTGCGAACGACGAGTCTAAGGGTTCGGATAAATCTGACTCTAAGAAGGAGTCCGAGTCTTCGGACAAGGAATCAAACAAGGGCTCGGATAGCAAAAAGTCCGAAGACAAGGATGGCAAGAAGTCTGGAGAGAAGAACAGCAATAAAAAGACCGACGGCAATCAGTCGACTTCTCAGAACTCGACTTCTTCTGGCGGGGCCGGCTCTACGCCTGGCGCCTCCTCCTCATCCAGCGGGGCATCTTCTGCCCCCGATAACGGCAACGCCTCTACTGGCGACCAGGGCGGCTCGCAGGAGTCCAACTACGTAACGGTGACGGTTTCGGTCACATCGAGCGCTGTGGGCAATCCCGTGTCCTCTGGTGGCACCTTTACCTTTAACGAAGGCGCTACCGTTTACGATGCCCTGTGCGCGCTGGGCCTTTCTGTCAACGCACACGGCTCGTCGTACGGCACGTATGTTTCCGCGATTGGTGGTTTGGCCGAGAAACAGTACGGCGGCACGAGCGGATGGATGTACTCCGTCAACGGCACAACGCCCATGACGGCCTGTAGTAACTACGTTCTCTCAAACGGCGACAACGTAGTCTGGTATTACGTTACAGGCTAGAGGCCTCGACATAGCGCGCCAGACGGGCGGTTCGGACAAACATCCGGGCCGCCCGTTTTTCGTGCGAATGGGACTGGGTCGCCGGATCTCTCGGCAAACAAAAAACCGGTTGGAACGGGAATTCCAACCGGTTATACATTCAAGCAAATAGTGAATCGACTACGACCGTGCGCCCTCGAGGAAGAAGCGGCGGCTGAAGTAGTTGTACCAGGTGACGAGGAACGTGGCGATGGCCTTCATGGCCTGGTAGCCGATGCTCAAAAACGTGACGCCCACAAACATGTACAGGTCGTTGAGGCCCAGGCCGATCACCGACAGGATGGTGAAGATCGTGAACTCGCGCTTGCGGCTCATGCCCTCGCGATGGTCGAACACGTACTTCATGCTGAGCCAGTAGTTGACCACGACGGACGTGATAAACGAAACCGTGGTGCTCATCAAAAAGTCGAGGTGGAACAGCTCGACGAGCGCAATAAGCATGCCCCAGTCGATGCCAAAGGAGATAAGACCCACGACGGCAAACTTGAGGAACTGCTTGGTATGAGGTTGTGCCAGCGCCTTGCGCACGTAATCACATCCAATGCGTTGATGAATCGAGCAGAGGATACTTTAGAGCTTTTGCAAGGGAAACGTAAGGTCTTTGCCAAGAACTATACGAACTCGTCAAATTTTCAAGAGCTAATCCGCAGACGTTGAAAAATTGCCCGTAAACGAACGATGCCCACGGGCGATACTGTACTGAGCGCGCATTGTCCGTGGGCATCGTAAGGTTGTAAGGTTGCGAGTTACTTGGTCTCGTCGCCCTCCAGGAAGACCTTTCGGGTCACAAAGTTGTAGACCATGACAAGCGCGGTGGCGCAGATCTTGGCGATATTGGCCTCGAGTCCCAGGCCGGCGTTGAGTGTCAGCACGATACCGTCGTTGAGTGCCAGGCCGATCACGGACAGCACGACAAAGATGATGAACTCGCGGCGGCGGCTCATGCCTTCCTTGTGCGCAAACACGTACTTCATGCTTGCGAGGTAGTTAAAGATGAGTGAGACGATAAAGCCGCTGGTGTTGGCGATTAGGATGTTGAGGCCCAGACCGTAGTGGAGCAGATTCATAATGCCAAAGTCGATAACCGTGGCAGTGACACCGACGACGCCAAATTTCATGATCTGCGCAAGGAGCTTTTGCATGGTACCTGCCTTAGGGTGGCGCCGGGACGCCGTGGGGATGACAAACTCAGCAAGTTTAGCCAATCCCCGTAGGCGGGGCTAGGCGCGCTCCTCAATAGCACCGTTTCTATATGCATCGAGCAACTGGCGCAGGTCCTGGATCTGGCTGCGGATCTTGGCGCCAGTATCGGTGTCGCTCACCATGCGGCGACGGTCTGCTTGGTCAAAACGGTTGGTCTCGCTTTCGATGTCCACATTGCGCGTGAGTGCCTCGGCAACCGTCGTAAAGGCCCGGTGCGACTTGAGGCGGCAGCCGCGCGAGCTCGAGATGAGCGTATAGCCGGCGATACCCGTCTTGGGATGGTAAGCGCGGCAGAAGCCGCCATCGATGACCAGCAGCTTGCCCTCGGCGCGGATGGGCTGCTCGCCCTTGGTGGTTTTAACGGGCGTGTGGCCGTTGATGATGTGGCCGGTCGGTGAACATGCCATGGGCGCGACGCCAAACTCGCGCATGATGTCATCGCAGACCGAGGGCGACTTGGTAAGCGTAAAGTACGGGTCCATCGGCTCGACCCAGGTGCTCTTATCGGCGATATAGGCGCGCTCAAAGGTGCGCACCAGGCGTCCGCTGGCGGGTGAGTTAAAGCCAATCCACAGGTACCACATCCAGTCGAGAGCGTCGCGGTCGCCCACGCGCCAGGCGCGGCGGGCGATGTGGTCGCAAAAATCGAGATAATCGCGGCCAGCGTGCCAGGTGCCCAGGCAGTTCATGCTGCTAAAGGTGCCGTCTTCGTTGAGCGGCACGCAGCCGTGGAATAGCAGGTTGCCGTTGGCGACCTTGTACATCGAGCCATGGGAATAGAGGAAATCGATATGGCGACGCAGGTGATCGGCGGTGACAAACTCGGACACGAGCTTGTCGATGATGTGCTGCTCCTGGGGCGTGAGCGTATAGGGGTCCGCCGGGTCGACGGTGGGGAAGTCGTTGGTCGTGAGCGGCCACACGCTGCCGTCGGCGAGCGTGACCGTGCCGGTGTCGTGATCGATCTTGTCGAGTAACAGGCGGTCGGTCATATCGAACTCGGGGTGGCGCTGGATAATCTGGCCCTCGAGCTTAAAGAGTAGCACGTTGATGGCCTTGATCAGCGGGGTGATGGACTCACCGGCGGTGTAGGTAGCATCGGCAAAGGCGACAAGCTCACGCAGCGAGATACCGTAATCGTTCTCGAGGATCTCGTAATTGTCGTAGCGTAGGTTGTTGCGCAACACCGTGGCGATGCAGGCGGGCTCACCGGCCGCAGCACCCATCCACAGTAGGTCGTGGTTGCCCCACTGGATGTCGAACGAATGGTAGGTGAGCAGACGGTCCATAATCTTGGCCGCGCCGCCGCCGCGGTCGAAGATATCGCCCACCAGGTGCAGGTGGTCGACGGCCAGGCGCTTGATGAGTGAGGCGAGCGACTCGATAAAGTCGTCGGCGCTGGCGGTCTCCAGGATGGACTCCACGATGCGCTCGTGATAGCGCACACGATAGTTGTTCTCGTCCGGGTGCGTGTGCAACAACTCGTCGATGATGTAGGCGTAATCGCGCGGGATGGCCTTACGCACCTTGGAGCGCGTGTAGCGGCTCGAAAGCGAGCGTGCGACCATGATGAGCTGGTCAAGCATCGTCTTGTACCAGGTTGGCGAGTCCTCGCGCTGGCTGCGGACCAGCTCGATCTTCTCGCGCGGGTAGTAGATGAGCGTGCACAGCTCGCCCTTTTCGTCAAAGGAGAGCGTGTCGCCAAAAATCTCGTCGACATGCTCGCGCACGACGCCCGAGCAGTTGTTGAGGATGTGCATAAAGGCTTCGTACTCGCCATGCACGTCGCTCATAAAATGCTCGGTGCCCTTGGGCAGGTTGAGGATGGCCGAGAGGTTGATAATTTCGGTAAACGCGGATTGTTCGGTGGGGAACTGTCTCGACAGCAGGCGTAGATACTTGAAGTCTTGCGGGTTGCGATCGAATGCGACCATGAAACACCTTCCGATGGAGCTGGTAAAACTGATAAACAGCGTCAAACGTTTATCAGTATGCGCCGCTTTTGTTTCGATTTTGCGCCAGCGGCCGAATTGTCGGCTGAACGGTTTGGTAAATCGATTTAGTTGAGGTAGATATGGCGGTTGAGTGGAGACGACAGAGGGTGTTTTCTCAGATATTTATGCATGGGGTCGGTGGAGATGATGGTGGTAAAGATGTTCGCTATTTTTGATTCGATTTGGTAAATAGTGGACATATGTTCCGTATGTAGGCTCACTGTGCGATAATTTGCGCAGCAATGAGTAAGGAGCCTCATATGAGTGATTTTGTCCTGACCTGTGAATCTGCCGCCGACCGAACTCGGGAGTTCTTTGCGTCGCGCAATATCCCTGTCGTGTGTTTTCATTACGAGATCGACGATGTTGTCCATACGGACGATCTGTATCAGTCGATTACGCCGGACGAGTTTTTTGCCCAGATTGCCGCGGGCGCCATGCCCAAGACGTCTCAGGTGAGCGTGGGTGAGTACGAGGAGTTTTGGGAGCCGTTTGTTGCCGAGGGTAAAGACGTGCTGCACCTGACGTTGTCGTCGGGCATTTCGGGCACGTATGGATCGGCCTGCGTTGCGGCGCAGATGCTCGCGGATCGCTATCCCCGGGGCGGCAAGGTGCGCGTCGTCGATTCGCTGGCGGCGTCTTCGGGCTTTGGCCTGTTGCTGGAATATGCCGCCGACGTGCGCGATAGCGGGGCTTCACTCGACGAGACGGCTGCCTGGATCGAGGAGCACAAACTCAACCTGCACCACTGGTTCTTCTCGACCGATCTGTCGAGCTACCTGCGCGGCGGTCGCATTTCGGCCGCGAGCGCGATCATCGGCACGGCGCTTAAGATTTGCCCGCTTATGACGGTCGATTGCGAAGGTAAGCTGTCGCCACGTGAGAAGATTCGCACTAAGAAGCGCGCGATTTCCGAGATGGCTAAGACCATGTTGGCACACGTGCAGGACGGTGCGGATTATTCGGGTAAGTGCATCATGTCGCACTCGGCGTGCCGCGAGGATGCCGAGGCAGTTGCGGCGCTGATTGAGGAACAGGTTCCGCAGCTTAAAGGCAAGATTGAGATCAATGACATCGGTACTCTGATTGGCTCGCATACCGGACCTGGTACGGTGGCGCTCTTCTTTATGGGCGACAAGCGCGTGGATTAATTTGCCCCATCACATCGCTGCATGATTGTTCAAACGAAAACGGCCCGCCTCACGTTTGTGGGGCGGGCCTTGCTGTTGCGGTTAGCGTTTCTTGCCGCGGAAGAAGAAGCCATGGAGCGACGGCTTGAGGCCGCGATTGGCGCGATGCTCCTCAACGCGCTCGTGGATTGAGGCGACGCGCTCGATGACCTCGTCGGGAATCGGTACGTCGGGATTCATGTTCTCGACCTGGCTGACCTCGGCGGCGGCGACCTGGTCGATGATGGGCACATCGTCGCGCGAGATGACGGGCGTGGCGTCTTCCTTCATCTTGCGGTAGCGCTGCATCATGTCGGTCTGCAGCTGCTGGGCCGAAGGCGGCGTCCAGATGATGGCGTTGGCGCCGGCCGCGATGGTCTCGCGGATGCTCTCGGGCGTCTTGCCGCCCGGTGCGATGAGCGGCAGGTTGGGATAGTGCTCGCGCAGCTCTCGCAGGACCTGCGGCGTGTTCTTGCCGGCTGCGATGTTGAGGATCTTGGCTCCGGCGCGAACCTTGGCGTGTGCATCGTCGTCGCAACGCACGACTGTGGCGATGACGGGGATGTCCGCCATGTTGGTGATGTGCTCGACCATTTCGGCGGTGGCGGGGGAGTTGACCACGCAACCCGCCGCGCCCTGCATCTCGGAGACGGCCGCCATTTGCACGGAGCGCTTGCCGGTCGTGGTGCCGCCGCCCACGCCCACGAAGACCGGGCACTCGGCGACGGTCAGCAGCGCCTGCGTAATGGCCGGCTGTGGCGTAAAGGGATACACCGCAAACACGGCATCGGCGTTGGAGTTGCGGATGACCGCGACGTCGGTGGTGTAGATGAGCGATTTGATGCGACGGCCAAAGAGCGTAAAGCCGCTGGCCTCCTCGATCTCGTCGGGCATACGGAGGGCTGCCTTGCGCAGGCGCCCGTCGATGGGCAGCGGCTCCATGGGGAGCAGCCCGTTGGGAGTGACGGCTACCTGCGGCTCGGTGAACTCGTCGGCAAGCTCGACCTCGGAGAAGTCGACCGAGGCGACGATGTCCTCGTGAACCTCGGCGGGAACATCGATGGGGGCTTGATCGTTTGCCGCGGTGGGCGTGTCGAAGGAGCTAATGCCGACGAAGGCGTCGACGCGCTCGTTTAGATCGTTGAGGCTATCCATGGAGGCTCGATTCTATGTGATGGTGGCCGGCAGGGTGCCGGCAGCGTTGTGCTTGCTAAATCGTTTGACGAGTTGATTTTTCCCCGCCGCGCCGTCCGTTAGACTCAAAGGCCGTCGAACGTGAAGGAGCTGTGGTGGCGGGTATCGAGGTGCTATCTTGAATGTCCCGTTTAAAAGAGAGGTGGCGCGGTATGGATTTCACAGCAATGTTGGGCTCGATTGGCCTGTGTGTGGGCGCAATCGTTGCCGCCGCGGTCATCTACTTTGTGGTCACGGCCATTAAGGGCAAAAGGGCCGAGCGCAAGGAGCGCGAGGCGCTTAAGCAGCATCGTAACCAGCAGGGCAAACGCGCACGGAGATAGCTTGTTGAGTTTTTGGTCCGTGCGCTAGCTGCGTTTTCGGATCAGGGCGATGTAGAAGCCCTCAAAGTCGCGGCTGGGCGGAATGGTGAGCGTGCCGGGCAGGCCGTTGGCGATGGCCGAGACGTGGCCGGCAGCGATGGCCTCGGTGAGGGCGTTGCACTCGATGTGCGGCTCCTCGCCGGCTTCCTGGGCGCGGCGTGCTTCGCTTTCGCTCGGCGTGCCATCGAGTGGGATAAGCTCGCAGTCCATGTGCTCGTCGAGGGCCTCTTGCAGGGCGTCCTCGTTTTCCTGCGGTAAGATCGAACAAGTCGAATAGACGAGCGTGCCGCCCGGTTTGAGGGCACCCATGGCGCGGTCCAGAAGCGCGCGCTGCGAGCGGGCGCACTTGACGAGCAGCTGCTCGGTCAGGCCGCGCAGGCTTTTCTCGTTGCTGCTGATGACGGTGCCCGTGCCAGTGCAGGGAGCGTCGAGCAGGATGCGGTCAAAGCGGAAGAACTCGTCGAGCTCGCGTGCGTCGATGCGCATGACGGGCACGTTTTTGGCACCCTGGCGGCCCAAGTTGGCCTCGAGCTTTTCGGCGCGGGGAATGCTCATCTCGCAGGCGGTGAGGTGTGCCTGGCCCTGCGTGAGGGTGGCGATCTGCGTCGTCTTGCCGCCAGGGGCTGCGCACATGTCCAGGATGTCCTCGCCGGCCTGAGCGCCCAACACCAAAGGCGGCATCATGGACGACAGGCTCTGTAGGTAGATCTTGCCGTCGCGGTAGATGTCGAGATCCCACAGATCGGAAACCTGGGCCTCGGGTAGGATAAAGG
>ERZ894217.1225-NODE-1225-length-11200-cov-9.302288_pt1 | contig 11200 bp, 8 predicted proteins | sample MGYA00380291_ERZ894217 | MGnify/ENA primary metagenome ERZ894217 (study PRJEB32331, sample SAMN06328480) | human gut metagenome | biome: human gut microbiome; feature: stool | host: Homo sapiens | collected 2013-07-05 ...
GCCGAAGGCCACGGAATACCGCCCGCAGCTGCTGACGGTCCCGGCTAACTACTATGGCGTTCGCGGAATGTACTACGGAGACTAACTCAAACACAATATGACCATGAACGACATCATCGAATCAGCCGACCGCTTAACGACGTTGCTTGAAGAACAGAACGCCTGTATAGAACGGATTATGGCAATACTGGACAAATAATCACAATTTAAATATCAATGCCTATGAAAACACCATCGCTTCCGAAAACGGATTATCAAACTCGCTGCATTGAAGCCGAGCGAACAGCCGCGCAGTACAAGAAGGCTTACTTTGACCTTCTGAGCCGTTACTGCGATATGGTTGACAAACACATCGCGGAGACAGATCGTGAGATCGCAGTATTTGCATCCACCTCTCTCACACGTCCTATTGATCCCTTCATTCTTATGAAGATGGGCGGGAACTCTGATGTCGCACAATGTAAATAGCCGAGCCATGAAGAAAAAGAATCCAAGCCCCGACTATTACCAACTCTACATTGAGGCCAACCAGCGTGCCCAAAATAACTATAATGCGTACGCTCAGACTATGAAATGGCTGAATGAAACCACCAAAAAGCAAATCCAATTAGAGAGTTATATACACGCACTCGAAATGGACGCGCTCAATGCTTATTTGAACAGATCGGAGTATTTAGAACAACCTACGACAACCAAATGCTGTTAGCCATGAACAATCTGCAAATATTCAATAACGAGAAGTTCGGGCGTGTACGTATCATTATGTCCGACGACAAGCCTATGTTTCTTGCGAATGATGTAGCGCGAGCATTGGGTTACCGTGTTCCTAAAGATGCTGTTTCTTCCCATTGTAAAGGGGGCGTTATTTTACCGCTCCCTACAGATGGTGGGGTTCAAAAGGTGAAATACATCCCCGAATCCGATGTTTACCGCCTTGTCATGCGATCGAAGCTCCCGCAGGCCGAGCAGTTTCAGGACTGGGTATGCGATGAGGTTCTCCCCTCTATCCGCAAGACTGGCGGATACATGTCAGCCAAAGAGACGGACACGCCCGAAATGATAATGGCACGCGCCGTGCTGGTCGCCAATGACACCATAGCCCGGCAGAAGCAACAGCTGGAGCAGGCCCAAAAGCAGGTCGCGGCACTCGCGCCGAAAGCCGAGCTGATGGACAAGGTATTGGACACGGACCAGAAGATAGACGTCGGGCAGGCGGCAAAGATTTTGAATCTACCATTTGGCCGCAACACGCTCTTCCAGCGGCTCCGCGAGCGAGGGATATTCTTCTGCAATCGCAATGAGCCTAAACAAGAGTATATTAACCGGGGTTACTTCGAGTTGAAAGAGAAATTGATCGACCGAAACAACCACGAATCGTTCACGGTCATCAAGGTTCTCGTGACGCAAAAAGGATTGGATTTCCTCGCAAGGCAGTTTGAGGTGGTCCAAACCCCGAAGAAGATGGCAGCGATAAGATAAGCCCCTGTATACTTCCCCGATGCCGGCGCCTCGCAGAAATGCGGGGCGTTTTTTTGTGTTATTTTTTTGCGAAAATTCTTGCATAATGTGCCGAACGGTTGCTCCTTTGCTCTCGAAAGTAATTTAACAAGATTATGAACGATATTCAGATTTTCAATTACAAGGAGAATCCCGTAACATTTCAAGTCGGCAATACCGACATCATGATTAACGCTACGGAGATGGCAAAGCCATTTGGCAAACAGCCGAGCGATTGGCTTCGCCTTAAATCTACGGAAGAGTTTTTAACGGCCCTCGCAAGCGTTCGGGGAATCCCCCGAACGGATATGCTCCTAAAAATTCAAGGCGGCGGCATTCAGGGTACATGGATGCACGAGGATGTAGCTTTAGAATTTGCCAGATGGCTCTCTCCAGCGTTTGCCATCTGGTGCAACGATCGGATTAAAGAACTGCTCAAAAATGGCTCAACTGAATTGCCGACCAATGGTTATGCGATGCAGTTGCCCAAAACGTATTCGGAAGCCCTTCGTCAGTTAGCTGATGCTGTAGAAGCGAAAGAGAAGGTTCAATTACAGTTGGCTGCCAAGACCGAACAACTGGACGAATCCAAAGATTGGTATTCTATCAAACGTTGGGCAAAAGAGCATGGCATGAATTGGCGCAAAGTTTCATGGCGGGCACTTAAAGCCATTTCAGCCGAACACGGGCTTGGAGTAAAAAAGATATTCGATGGTAATTACGGAGAAGTGAACATCTACCATCGTAAGGCATTTGCCATTCTATACGGCAAATAATCGTTCATAACAAACTTTCGGGGCGGGAAGAAATTCCCGCTTTTTTTGTTTTTTCACTTCAAATTTCTTGGTAATTCACGTGACCGTCGAAACCTTTGCCTTGAGCTTGTGACGATGCAAGTGGCAAACGACAGATGGTAATTTATTCTCCGTTAGGAATACAGATATTGGATGCTCCGGTCACGAAAGAGGCTGTTATCAAATATGCCCTCATGAGTGACTATTATATTGAGTTTCCCTTCAATCAACTTCAGTACATTCAAATTCCGCAAGGCTCATACATACTGTACAAAGGCCGTAAGTTCGAGATAATGGCCCCGGTATATCCGGAGTTCGACAACAAGACCGGAGGATATAAATACACGCTCAAGTTCGAGGCGCAGCAGAACCATATGAAGCGTTTTGTATGCTTCTGGCTGGGCGGGGATAATCCCGAAGCGGTATTCCACAACACCACCGCTCTCGAATCATTCGGCGCCCTGATCGTGGCCAACATGAACAAACATCTTGGCGTCGAAAATTGGAGCGTAGGAACCATCGACATCGAGAATCCCAAGGCGACAAAACTCGTGTCATTCAACGGAGACAAATGCTGGGATATACTCAACACGATCGCCGAAACTTTCGAAGTCGAATGGTGGACCGAGGAAAACGGAGATTTAGTGTCGCTTAACTTCGGAAAGCTGGAAAGAGGCACACCCGAAGAATTCAAGCGTGGCGATGTCGTCAAGAGCATCCCCGCCAAGAAGGGCGACGACTCCAGCTATGGCACCCGGTTCTATGTATTCGGATCTACACGCAACCTTACCAGCGATTATGGTCAGGCTCCGCAGGGCGGGGAGACCAACCATGTTTCAGAAATACGACTCAGGCTTCCCAACGGCCAGAGATATATAGACGCCATCCCGAATCTCGACAAAAGTGCCATTGTCGAGCAGGTCGTTTTCTTCGACGACATCTACCCCAAGAACACGGAGACGATCACAAGCATTGAGACCGTTGATCGGGAGATCATCGAGGGGCAAACAGACAAGGCCTATGTCATGTACTGCAAGGACTCGCCGTTCCTGCCGTCCGACATGATCGAAGGCGAAACGCTGGGGGCCACGTTCACCAGCGGAAGTCTCATGGGGCGTAATTTTGAATTAAGTATAAATTACAAACCTGAAACATGGAAACCCGAAGACGGCTTTGACAAGAAATTTGAGATCATCGCCCAAGTTGAGACGTCGGGAGAAAGCCAACTCATAATCCCCAATGAAAGTCTTCATCCCGAACCGGGAGATACTTTCGTACTCACGGGTGTAAAACTTCCCCAGCAACGAATCGAAGAGGCCGAAGAGGAGCTTTTGAAGGCCGGAAAAGCATACGCCGCAAAGAACAGCAGCGACACGGATGTATATACCTGCGAGACCAACCCGGTATATTGCACGGTAAACAAAAAAAATTACGATGCCGGTCAGGCTGTGCTTCTTGTCGATCCTCGATTTGGGTTAAACGGACGTCTGTCCCGAATTCAGGGATACGAAAAAAAACTCTACAACGAATATATCGCCACGTACACAATCGGCGATAATACTCCTTACTCCCGCATCGGCAGCATCGAATCGGATGTCAAGGCTACTTTGTATTCGCAACGTATAGGCGTTACAGACTCCGGAGCGGCAATATATCTCATCACCCGGTACGACTCTACTGCGGCCGAAGATTACAACGCTTATTCGGCCAAACGCGCCTTGTGGCAGTTTGCAAACAAGCAATTCCCGGACACCTTTAAGGGCAAGATGACTTTTGAGGACGGGGCGCAGTTCGGCGATTTCGCAACAGGAATTACCGGCATCGGCGGACTTATCGACAAGAAAGGGAATGCCGAAATGCAAAGCCTCAAGCTACGGGGATTCCTTGAGGTTCCTGAACTGAGGTACAATCGGGTCGATATTACAATGGGTGATACATGGTTTGCTCCAAGCGCCGGGATCATCGAGAGCGTCGATACCGAAGCCAAGACCATCACGCTCAAACTCGAAGAAGGCGAAATAGGCAGCCCGCGTGTCGGTGATATTTGCATGGGTATCTTCCACAGCTCCGAATCCTCGGATAATGCAACGGAAGACTACGATGACAGCAAAGGCAACAGACGCTTTGCCGGATTTGCAACGTGCTATTTCCGCATTACCGAAGTGTTGGACACGACGACCTACAAGACGTTCAAATACCAACTTCGGCCCGTCTCTGCGGCTTACCCGAAGCAATACCACCCTGCTCCCTCGATGACATTTGTCGGGTATGGCTCCTTCTCGAATGAAGCCCGGCAGACATCGCGCTACGAAACAAGGACATACCAGCGTTATCTGAAGGGGGTATCCGACTGGGAATTCATATCGTCCAACATCGCAGCTCAGTACGGCGACCTGTCCAATCTGTCCGTATTCGGGATAGATATGAAAGGCTATTCGGCCTACCTCAATAACATCTACATGTCGGGCGTCATCCATCAATTTACGCCCGGCGGGGAGGAAATACCGACAATCAACGACCGAGGAAAGTGGCTCGCGTCGGAGACATACAATAAAAACGACGAGGTATATCACAATAACGCCAAGTGGCGCTGTCTTGTCGATGGGACAAAATCAGAGCCATCTACATCATCGGAAGCGTGGGTCCTTCTTATGCAGGTCCCACTGTCTTCTGTAGTTCCTGTTTACAAGCAGCAAAATGAAAAACCGGCACTTCCGACCGGCAGCACTGTTCCTCCTGACGGGTGGAGTCTCGAATATCCCGAAGGCGGCGATTCAGGTGCATCTACCGACGTAACCAACATTATAATTGATGCGGATAATGAAGGGGATGTTACCCAAGATGGTGTGTTCTATAAACTTGCTGGAAAAGGTAATAATTCGACGGTGTCGTGCAAAATACAATTCGATGCTCTCAGCGCTGGTGCGACATTGGTATTGGACATAACCGCTTATTCAGAGGAAGGGTATGACAAATTAGCGGTCGGGAAAATAAATGTTCAGAATGTCAATACGGCAGACTCCGACACCTACGAAGCTGAAGTATCAGGGAACGGCGTATCTACTACCGTCGTCGTCACAGCACCAAGCGCAGGACGTCATTTCGTTAATGTAGTATATTCGAAAGACTCGTCCGGTGATGCCAATGGCGACTATGGCTTATTTCGTATTGCGTATAATACGTCCAAGACTATTCCGTTGTGGGTGTCTTTCGGATCGGTGATTGATGGCGTTGTTCAATCATGGTCTGATCCGGCGCGAATAAGCGGTACCGACGGCCGACCCGGAACCGACGGAAGGCCGGGCGTGGACGGAACAGACTATGAATGGATATTTACCCGCACGACTTCGGAAACAGCACCCGCTACGCCGACATCTCAAGATGAAGATGACTATTTGCCAGATGGCTGGACTGACGATGCCGAAGGGCCGGACAATACTCATCCTTTCGAATGGACTTGCAAGCGCTCGAAAGTCAACGGGCACTGGGGTGATTTCTCAACGCCCTCACTATGGGCAAAATACTCCTTCAACGGAGAAGACGGCATAGATGGTGAAGGCGTAGAGTACATTTTCACCCGTACCAAAACCGACGATCCCAGCGATATCCCGGATGTTCCCCGCGTCGCAGAATACGACAACCCGCCTGCGCCGTGGACGGATGATCCTATGGGCGTAGACGACATTTACCAATATGAATGGGTGTCCAAGCGCATCAAGGTAGATGGAGACTGGAGCGCTTTCTCTACACCTGCATTGTGGGCCAAATACTCTTTCGACGGAACCGACGGAAGGCCGGGTGATTGGACATCATATGTATTCAAGAAGAGCATTGATAAACCCGGCGCCCCTATTTCTACAAAGCCAATTCCTGATGGTTGGGAAGACGCTCCTTCCGGAGACGGCATTTGGTGGATGTCGAAAGCTACAATAAACGGGAGCACGGGACAGGCAAGCGCCCTGACATGGTCTGATCCGATTAAAGTTACAGGCGAAGATGGCCAGCTCGGACCATATATCGACTTTAAATACGCATCGAGCAGTGACGATAGCATAGGCCCAGATATTGAGTCAAACGTAAGAGAGCCGGACGGCTGGTATGACAATCCTCCGGCGCTTTCGTCCGGGGAATATCTATGGATGACCAAAGCGCAAATAGATGCAAATGACGAGCTTGTGGAACCGTGGTCCGACCCGGTACGCATAAGCGGAGAACAAGGCAAGCCGGGGGACAAAGGAGACCCCGGATATCAGGGTTGCATTATCCGCCTAACGGAATGGGTTTCGGGTGTAGAATATCGCAACGACGCTGATTTAGAATCAGACAGCCTGCGCTACATAGACATAGTGACTGTATATGAGAATAATCGACAACTGAAATTCCAATGCCGTCAGACTCATACTTCATCGAACTCCAATAAACCATCCGGAGGAACCACATCGACATATTGGCAACAGCTCAACGACATGGTGCCCATATATACGCCTCTGCTGTTTGCCGAGAACGCCGTTATCAACTTCCTGCAAGGTATGGAGTTCGTAGTCCATAACTCCAAAACGGATATTTCCGAAAATACCATCATCGCAGGACTCGTAGGCGGCGACATCCCTCTATTTGTCGGCAGCAACACACCGGACAACGCGCCTTTCCGAGTCGCTAAGGACGGTTCGTTTACAGCAACGAAGGCGAATATAATAGGAAGAATAGAAGCAACAAGCGGTAAAATAGGCAACTTCACGATAGACAACGATTATTGGTTGCAGTCATCTGGAAAAGACTGTTCACTTTTTATGTCGGCTGCGCGTATCACGTTGGAAAATATAGATGACAACTATAAAAATACATTCGACGTATCGGCATATCCCACTTCTACTATGGGAGCGGTTAACCATTCCGTTTTAACAGTAAATACAAACAGAAAATCTTCTCAAGATATTAATTATTATAATATCGGGATAGACATTTCGGCAGAAGGATCATTCGGCACTAATCCGCTAAATCCAAGTACAAAATGCGGTAATCATGCCCTGTATTTGAGAAAGGGAGATGTGTGCGGATTAAGATTATATAATCGTAAAATATCTTCAGGTGTAACCCTTGACGATATGGATTGTTTTGTGACGGTGGATAGCGATGGCGGGAAGCGCACTATCACACTCCCTTACAATCCACAAGACGGTCAACTTTATTATATCCGAAACATAGGAACCAAAGGCGTACAACTGAACGGAAACGGGAAGCAGATTGCGATATATACTCAAGGAGCATGGGTTAACTCAGACTCATGGACTGACCGAGAATCCCGTAATCTGATCTACTGCGCGAGTGTAGGATGCTGGGTGATGTTCAAATAGGGGGGGGGTAAACGGCATAATGCAATTTTAACGACCAAAAATTATGAGGAAAATTAACTTACAACGGCTTGAGATTTTTGCAGATATGCAAAAGAAAATATGCACTGTTCACGATGTGCGCGAGCAGCTTGCAAATCTCATATATGCAAATGCCTATGGTTTTGTCGGCCATGTACTCGCTCATAAAGTATATGAATCGGAAGGTGAAATAGAACTTACCGAGGCAGAAGCTCACGAATTAGGGCGTCTTGTCGCAACATTAGGATCTGCACCTCTTATCGATGCTGTATTGAGCAAACTTGACCTGAAGATCGAGGACGTAATATCTCCCGCGGACTACAAATAAAAAAAACAGCAAGTGAAGCGTATTCGTATAGGTAAAGACATCGAAATCCATTGGCCGATATTGACCAATGGCGAGCAAGTCACACTTGAAGGCCGCGATCTGCATCTGGTCCTTCATCTTCCCTCCTGCATGGAAACCCCTTTGCATTTCGAGCCTCAGGGGAACATTGCCGTATTCACTATTTCAGGCAATATGCAAAAGCAGCTGGGAGCATACCGGCTTACCATGTGGGAAAATAAAGATAAGAGCGGACAAACAGCCGTCGATTATTGCGATGCGTTTGAGTTGGTGCCTACTACATGTATGGAGGGCGGCAACGACAACAATCTGACCACGGAAACTGTCAATCTGGATTCTTCGGACTTGATCGTAGGCCTCCCCGGACCAAGTGCCTATGACCTTTACAAGAAGCACAATCCCGATGCAGAAATATCCGAGGAAGAGTATGCAAATGCTCCCATAGATGCCGCCGATGCCGCCAATGAAGCCGCAAAAGCTGCCAATGAAGCCGTAGATAAGATCGGGGATATTAATGAAGCCCTTGCCGGCAAGGTAGACAAAGAAGAAGGGAAGGGGCTGTCCTCAAACGACTATACGGACGACGATAAGGAGAAGCTGGACGGACTTTCGAATTACGACGACACAGAAGTACGAGCGCAGTTATCTGAAAAGGCGTCAAAAGAGGAAGTAGCCGACGCAGCTGAAAAAACACTCTCCGATGCTAACTCCCACACGGATGAACGCATAGAAGAGACAAAATCAGAGATTGCAACAGGACTTCTTGAGTTCAGGCAAGAAGCGGGAAAGGCAATATCCGACGGCGACGCTACTACTCTTCAATCAGCACAAAAATACACGGATGATGCCATTGACGCCATCCCCACGCCAGATGTCAGCGGGCAGATAGAGCAGCATAACACCTCGCCTACCGCCCATCCCGATATCAGGGAGATTCTGAACACCTGCGTCGGTCTTCCGGAGTTCAACAGCAAAACCTACGAGCTTACCTTCACAACGATTGCGGGCGCTAAATTGATCGTTGACCTTCCCATTGAGCAGATGGGACTTGAGTATAACGAAGAAACAAGAGCCATTGAGTTCATAAATGCCGATGGATCTATTTCGTCGATCCCCGTTTCGGACTTCGTGAAAGTATACGTCGGGTCCATTGGTCCGGAAATACAGATTGCTGTAGAGGGTTCCGAGATTCGGGCTACGCTCCTCAATAATACCGTATCGTGGGATAAACTTACGCTGACCTTGCAGGAAGTAATTGAAGGGAAAGCCGACCGCACGGAGATTCCTACGAAAGTATCCGAACTGGAGAATGACTCCGAGTTCGTTACTGCCAAAGAAATTGATCCAGAGTTGAGAAAAACCTCATTTGAGGTAGTAGCCCATTCGGACTGCACGCTGGAGGAGCGCGTCGCGCAGCTCGAATCGCTGCTTGTAAGGATGCTTTCGGGCGATGTCCTAATCCCGGAACTGCAGGTCAAGAAATTGGGCATCTGGGGCGGCAACAACATCGTCGTTACGGGCGCGGGCGCTCCGTCGAAGGCTCCCGACCGGGCCGGACAGTTCTACATCGACACCAAGAACAATGCGGTCTATCACTCCGTAGGGAATAATGCCGTTTCGGACTGGAAAAACAACTAAAAACGAATCGTTATGTCTCAGGTAAACAAATACGCGAACAGAGCCGCTTATGAAGCGGATAACTCCCGATTGAAAACCCAGTCGGCGGTGTCATACGTTGAAGACGACGGCGAACTGATCTACGACGGGGTGAATGTCGTTGTCGGCCGGGATGCCGCGGATGCCGGCGATCTGGCGGTCTTCGACAAGACGGACAGTACGCTGAAGTTCGTCAAGGGTGCGACACTGCTTTACGACCAGCTGCCGCCGGAACTCGTTCCGATGGCCGTGGCCTACGGCCGCCGGGGCGACAAGGTGCGCATCGTTGCCCTGCGCCATCTGGATTTTTACAAGTGGGCAGTGGCGTATGAAGTGAAGCTTTCGGGCTTCGATCTCTCTTCGGGCGGCAGTTTTACGCTACATATCTATATCTCGGATTTCGAGTTTACCTATCCCGCCGGAGCAACTCTCGCAAGTATCGCAGCGCAGATCAATGCGACCCCCGATATTATGAATACTTATTCATGGAAAGCCACGGCTTCGGATGAACTGAATGCTATTGTCATGGAGTGTAATGCGTGGTCCAGTATTGAAGGGCATAAAAAAATATCCGCCGCAGGCTGCACGCTAACCAAGCATGCGGAAGATGTCGATTACCAAAGTACAACCGTCTTTATTCAGCCCAATACACTAGCTCCTACACGCCGCAGAAATGGCGCAGACTCACAACTGGCCGGATGCGACAACGAAGTGTTTCTGGAGTACTACAGAGAGAACGGCACGACGGGAACCAATATCCTGCCGGGCAGCTCGGCGATCATCCGGGAAAGCGTTTTCACCGAGGCCGACAACCCGGCGCTGGTTGCGGCCTATCCGACCTACCGGGACTATCTTTTCGGGGAGCACTTGGCCCAATATCCGTCGGCTTACGGGGCATTTCTGCAGGACGGCAAAAGCAATACGGCTCTCCTCGCCGGGAAAACAAGGACAGACTTCTACGGCAGGAATGTTCCGTGCTATCCGGCCGCTGCCGCAGCTGCGGCCTATGGAATGCAGGTCGCGGGGATGACTACCGGGCTGGAAGCGGGTGCATGGTGGCTGCCGTCGGCCGAGGAGCTGTGGCTGATGGCCAAAGGTCTCTTATTCGCGCAGCCTTACGATCCGGTCAATCGGACATTGTCCGTGTCGGGGGAAGTGATCGCCAAAACGGACTACATGGCATCTTCTTCCGAATATCGTAATATATATTATTATAAAGTCAACAAATACGGAAATACAAGCTGGGCGATCGACAACCAGCCGAAACCATCATCCTGCATTGTACGCCCGGTATCGGAGATATGAAAAACCATAGCTGATTATGTCACAAATAAACAAATATGCGGATAAGGCCGCCTACGAATCGGACACTGCGCGGCTTAGAACCCTCTCGTCGGAATCCTACATCGAGAACGACGGCGTGCTGCTTTACGACGGTGTGAATGCTGTGGTCCCGAAATCCGCCGCCGGTGTCGGGGACCTTGTCGTGTTCGACAAGACGGAGGGAGTGTTGAAATTCATCAAAGGCGCTACGC
>ERZ894217.1229-NODE-1229-length-11163-cov-25.573821_pt1 | contig 11163 bp, 9 predicted proteins | sample MGYA00380291_ERZ894217 | MGnify/ENA primary metagenome ERZ894217 (study PRJEB32331, sample SAMN06328480) | human gut metagenome | biome: human gut microbiome; feature: stool | host: Homo sapiens | collected 2013-07-05 ...
GGAGGCTCAGAAGCGCATTGGCCAGGAGATCGTGGAGATCATCGCCGCTATGTAACCTGCCTCGGCGGCGCCGTCCCCCGGCCCCTGCTTCCTGCCCAGTGCTTCTCCTCGCGGCATAGCCGCTGTGGTCGGAGCTAAAAATATGCCGCCGGCATATTTTCTTCACGCTCCGACGCCTCATATCGGCGCCGCCACCGTGGAGGCTCAGAAGCGCATTGGCCAGGAGATCGTGGAGATCATCGCCGCTATGTAAGTTTTCCCAAGGAAAGCTTACCCATATCGAGTCCGGAACAGGGACGCCTTCGGGCGTCCCTGTTTTTCTGTAGGGCGGCGCTGTATTTTTGCAGAAAGCCTTGACAGGAGAGGTTGAATCTGTTAAACTTGTTGTAGGGTTTAACAGATTCAACCTGAAAGGAGGAGCGTAACATGAGCGTACCCCAGATATTTGAAAGTGAGTACCGGTTCTGCCTGATCCTATGGGAGCACGAGCCGGTGAACAGCACCCGGCTGGTGCACCTGTGCCAGGAGCAGCTGGGCTGGTCCAAGGCCACCACCTATACCGTGATCCGGCGGCTGAGCCAGCGGGGCGTGGTGAAAAATGAAAACGCCGTGGTGACCAGTCTGGTCACGAAGGAGCAGGTGCAGCAGAGCCAGATCGACCAGCTGGTGGACAAGACCTTTGAGGGCTCCCTGCCCGCCTTTGTGGCGGCCTTTGCCCGGGGGCGGCGGCTTTCAGAAAAGGAGGTCCGGCAGCTGCAGCAGCTTATTGACGACAGCGGAAAGGAGAACTGACCATGGAACAGCTTTTTCTGACCATTCTGAACCGGGCGGTTACCGCCGGGTGGCTGGTGCTGCTGGTGATGGTGCTGCGGGTGGTGCTGAAAAAAGCGCCCCGGGCGGCGCACTATGGCCTGTGGGCCATTGTGGCGGTGCGGCTGCTGTGGCCGGGGGACCTGCTGCCCCGGGCCGGCGTCAGCCTGGTGCCCACCACGGAGCCTATCTCCGGAGACGTGCTGACGGCGGCGGGAACAGCGGTATCCGGCGGGCTTCCCGCCGTCGGCAGTCCCGCCGGTGCGGCGGCAGCGGAGACGGCGGCCCGGACGGGGCAGAGCCTGGGCCACATCGCCGCGGTGGTGTGGCTTGTGGGCATGGCGGCCATGGCGCTGTATCTGGCAGGCAGCTATGTGCGGCTGCGGGTGCGGCTGCGGACGGCGGTGCGGCTGGAGGACGGCGTGTGGGAGAGCGAACAGGCCCCGTCTCCCTTTGTGCTGGGGTTTATCCGGCCCCGCATCTACCTGCCCTTCGGCCTGGACCGGGGAAGCCGGGACTATGTGCTGGCCCATGAGCGGACCCACATCCGGCACCGGGACCACTGGGTGAAGCCCCTGGCGTTTCTGCTGCTGGCGGTGTACTGGTTCAACCCCCTGCTGTGGGCGGCGTATATCCTGCTGTGCCGGGATATGGAATACGCCTGTGACGAGGCGGTGCTGCGGGACCTGGAGGAGCCGGACAAGCGGGCGTATTCCCAGGCGCTTCTGAATTGCGCCGGTCCCCGGCGGGCGGTGACGGCGTGTCCGGTGGCCTTCGGCGAGATCTGCGTCAAGGGGCGCATCCGCCGGGCTCTGCGGTATAAAAAGCCTGCCGTGTGGGTGACGGCGGCTGCTGTGGTGGTGTGCGCTGCGGCGGCGGTCTGCCTGCTGACCAACCCCAGGGACCGGACCCCCTATGGGTGGGCCAGCCGGGTGACGGCTGGGGGGCTGAACGTGACGTATCTGTGGGAAGGGAACTCTGCCCGGACACCGGCCGGAATGCCGGGGCTGACCTCCCGGCTGGCGGAGCAGCTCAACGGGCTGACGGAGGAGGACTTCCCTCTGCTGGAGAACTACGCATACAATATCTTTGACCAGGGGAGGGCGCCCTTCCGCCTGCAAATGGGGCGGAAGGCCGGAAAGCGGGAGCTTCTGTACGGCGGCGACAGCGGGTATCCGCTGATGCTGCTGTACCGGGGGAAGCTTTACGGTGTGAACAGCGAGGAGCTGCTGCAGACCATCCTGGAGTATACCCGGGGCGTGCAGGTGGTTCCGGCAGGGACGGAGCTGGCCCTGCGGATGGGGCTGCCCGGAGTGTACCGGATGATGACAAAGGAGAGCGCCGACGGGCCGGACGTGATACAGGGAGATGACTTTTCCTGGACCCCGGCGGCGTGGCAGGGCGGCATGGCATATGTGGACCTGATGCGGACGGAGGGGGATGCTTCCGGCTCCGTGGGCCGCATCTGGTGCGCCAGGGCCCGGTGGGGCGGCCAGGAGCGCTGGCTGGTATACGCCCGGGACGGGCAGATCGCCCTGCGGCCCACGGAAAGCGGCTCCACGAGACTGAGCGTCGTCGGGCGGGGACTGGCATTCCCGGAGGACGGGACGTATCTGACGGCGGAGTGCGTGTATCAGACGCCGGAGATGCCCAGCCCGTCTCCCCTGTCGGCGGAGCTGCTGCAATTCCGGGATGAAGCCGTGAAATACTGGGCCCGGTATCAGGAGAACGCCGACGGGCAGCTGACCACCGCACTGGACCCGGAGAAGTACAGTCAGTATCCCATCCAGGGCGGTCAGAGCGTCAGCCTGGAGGAATGGGACAGCCGGTTCCCGGAGGGGGTTAGCCCGGACATCAGCGGGTACCAGGAGCGATGGCTGTTCCAGCTGGAGGACGGCCGTCAGCTGCTGCGGCTGGATGATCAGCTGTATTTGCTACAATATCACCAGGCTGACGGGGAAGTTTTCGAGCTGCTGAGGCTGCGGCCGGTGCCGCTGGAGCCGGAGCGGGTGCTGGAGCTGGATCGTCTGCTGCTCAGCGTCAGCGGAGACGACAGCGTGGCGGCCATCAGCTTTTCCGGGGCCGTGGAGGCCGCTATGCGGCAGCTGCCGGATTACCGGCGGCTGCTGGACGGCGGGGCGGACACCCTGCGGTACTGCTTCACCATGCTGGAGTGCCGGTATAACGGCGGGTATGGGATGCAGGCAGCCATGATGGCGGTGTGCCGGGATATTCTGGTAGACATGGGCGAGGATCCCGGCGATGACGGGTATGACGTGCAGACCTGGTATGACGAGCTGAAGGCCCGAGCCTTTTCCGTGTCGGAGGACCTGGCGCACCATCCGGGGTATGCTGTGCTGCTGGGGCTGGGGGTGTCCCGGCCTGACGGCACGGCGGCGATAACCTATGTGGACATGGACGGCGACGGACTGGCGGAGCGCCTTGCGGCAGAGAACGGAGGACTCCGGGTGCTGCGGTATGACGGCACGGAGGTGTGGTCCTCCGGCCCGGTGGGACAGAACGGGGATGAGGCCCTGTTCCTGCACCGGAACGGCGGGCAGTGGGAGCTTCTGCGCTATGGCCGGACGGCGGAGGAGCAGCTCTATGAGCTGCTGAGCCTGACCGGCGGCCGGGAGCGGCTGGTGCGGTCCCGGCATCTGGCCCACGGCGCGGCGGCAGAGAGCGTCCGGGTCTTTGCGGAGGAGTTCCATACCCTGCTCTATGGCGTGGATGAGGCGGGGCTCTCCGACGGGTGCGAGATGCTGCTGCTGTCCGTCAGGAACGGCGAGACCCGGGTGGGACCGCTGTACGATTTCAGCGGCTATGAGATCGGAGAGGGAAACGGATGAACAGAAGCGGCTATACCATTGTACAGGCCGGGGCGGAGGTGCCGGCGGAGGAATTCGTCAGGCGGTATGTGGACCTGAAGGACCCCGCCGCCGGGTGCCGCCCCTGCCCGGACTATGGGCGGTACTGGACGTGCCCGCCCTATGACGTTCCGGCGGCGGACTACTGGGCGGGGTTTGACACGGTGCTGCTGGAGGGGATGCAGTTCCACTTCACCCCGGCCATGCTGGAGCGGCGGTTTGACCCGGAGGAGCTGGCGGAATATACCCGGCGGCTGACGGCGGAGCAGGCCCGGCAGATGGACCGGGCCCTGCGGCGGCAGTACCCCGGGGCGGCGGTGCTGACCACCGGAGGGTGCACCCTGTGTGAGGAATGCACCCGGCCCATGGGGCGGCCCTGCCGCCATCCGCAGGCGGTGGGGTACAGCCTGGAGTCCCTGGGCTGCGACGTGGGCGCCGCCGCCCGGGGGGAGCTGGGCTGGGAGCTGCTGTGGCCCCGGCGGGATAAGCTGCCGCGATACCTGACCTTACTGTGCGCGGTGCTGCGGTGACATACAGAAATTTTGAAAGTTTTTCAAAATTCGGGTTGATTTTTCAGTATTGTATGTGTATAATGAATTTATATTCAGAGTCACCTCCGAGACTCCTGAATCGAAGCAGGACCGCCAGGCGGTCTGCCTGACTTCGCTGATTTCCCCCTTCCCCCCTATAGCAAAAACGCCGGTATCGCTGCGATACCGGCGTTTTTGCCGCTTGATACGCGCACAGCCGCCGCAGCTTGCTCTGCGGCGGCTGTTTCCTGCGTTTTTTGGGTCAGGACAGCTCCTCCTGGCCGGTGCACAGCTGGTAATACTTGCCCTTCTGGGCCATCAGGGCGGCGTGGTCGCCCCGCTCGATGATCCGGCCCTGCTCCAGCACCAGAATGGCCTGGGCATTGCGGACGGTGGAGAGCCGGTGGGCGATGACAAACACCGTGCGTCCGGCCATCAGGGAGTCCATGCCCTTTTCGATGAGCTTTTCGGTGCGGGTGTCGATGGAGGAGGTGGCCTCGTCCAGGATCAGCACCGGGGGATCGGACACGGCGGCCCGGGCAATGGCCAGCAGCTGGCGCTCGCCCTGGCTGAGACTGCCGCCGTCCCCGGTGATGACGGTGTCGTACCCCTGGGGCAGGTGGCGGATGAAGGTGTCGGCGTTGGCCAGCCTGGCCGCCGCCCGGACCTCCTCATCGGTGGCGTCCAGCTTGCCGTAGCGGATGTTGTCGGCGATGGTGCCGGTGAACAGATGGGTGTCCTGCAGGACGATGCCCAGGGACCGGCGCAGGGAGTCCTTCCGGATATCCCGGACGTCGATGCCGTCATAGGTGATGACGCCGGACTGAATGTCGTAAAACCGGTTGATGAGATTGGTGATGGTGGTCTTTCCCGCGCCGGTGGAGCCCACAAAGGCGATCTTCTGCCCCGGCTCTGCGAACAGGGACACGTCGTGGAGCACTGTCTTTTCCGGGTCATAGCCGAAGTCCACGTGCTCAAACCGCACGTCGCCCCGCAGCTCCGTCAGGGAGCCGTCGGACTTTTTCCAGGCCCAGTGGCCGGTGCGGCGGTCCGTCTCCGTCAGGGTATCGCCGTCCTTCAGCACCCGGACCAGGGTGGCGGTGCCGTCGTCGGTTTCGGGGTCGGCGTCCATCACGGCGAAAATGCGCTCCGCGCCGGCTACGGCGGCCAGCAGGGTGTTCACCTGCTGGCTGATCTGGCCCACCGGCTGGGACACCTGCTTGACATACAGCAGATACGCGCCCAGAGAGCCGATGTCGAACACGCCGGAGATGGACAGCAGGCCGCCCACACAGCAGGTGACGGCATAGTTGATGCGGGAGAGGTTGCCCATGGCGGGCATCATGGCCCCGGCGTAGGTCTGGGCCATGGCGGCGGCGTCCCGATAGGCGCTGTTGCGGGCGGAGAACTCGTCCAGGGTCTTCTGCTCATGGTGAAAGACCTTGATGACCTTCTGGCCCTCGATCATCTCCTCAATGTAGCCATTGAGGCTGCCCAGGGCCGCCTGCTGCTGCTGGAAGCTGGTGCGGCTGCGGCCGCCCACGCCCTTCACCACCAGGAGCATCAGCCCCAGGAACACGAAGGTGATCAGCGTCAGCGCCCAGTTCAGATACACCAGCATCACCACCGTGCACACGAAGGTCAGCAGGTTGGACACCACGCTGGCGAAGCTGTTGCTGATCATGTCGGACACGGTGTCCATGTCGTTGGTGAAGCGGCTCATCAGGTCGCCGGACTGGTGGGTGTCGAAATACCGCAGGGGCAGGGACTGGAGCTTGTTGAACAGGTCCTGCCGCAGGGTGGCCACCGTCCGCTGGGAGATGCGCACCATGATCCGGGAATAGGCATAGGAGCACCCGGCGGACACCAGGAACACCCCGCCCATGGCCACCAGCATCCAGAACAGGCCCTTGAAGTCCCCGGCCACAATGTGGTTCAGGGCGGGCTTGAGGAAATAGCTGCCGGCCACGGAGCCCACGGAGCTGAGGATCAGGCACACGGCCACCACGATCAGCGCGCCCTTGTAGCGGCCGATGTAGCCCAGGAGCTTCCCCACCGTGCCCCGGAGATCCTGGGGCCGCTGATAGCCGTGGCCCCGGCCGGGACCGTGACCCGGACCGCCGGCCCGCGCTTGATTCTTGTTTTCAGCCATCAATGGTCGCTCCTTCCTGCTGGGATTTGTAAACCTCCTGATAGATCCGGTTGGTGGCCATCAGCTGGTCATGGGTGCCTGCGCCGGAAATTTTGCCGTCGTCCAGCACCACGATTAGGTCCGCGTCCATGACGGAGGAAATGCGCTGGGCGATGATGAGCTTGGTGGCCCCGGGCAGGGCCTGGCGCAGGGCGGACCGGATCTTTGCGTCGGTGGCGGTGTCCACGGCGGAGGTGGAGTCGTCCAGAATCAGCACCCGGGGCCGGCGGAGAATGGCCCGGGCGATGCACAGGCGCTGCTTCTGACCGCCGGAGACGTTGGCGCCCCCCTGCTCAATGTGGGTGTCGTAGCCGTCGGGCATCCGGGAGATGAACTCGTCGGCGCAGGCCATGCGGCAGGCCTCCTCCATCTCCTGGTCCGTGGCGTCCTCCCGGCCCCAACGGAGGTTTTCCCGGATGGTGCCGGAGAACAGGGTGTTCTTTTGCAGCACCATGGCACAGCCCTGGCGCAGGGCCTCCATGGTGTATTCCCGGACGTCGTGTCCGCCCACGGACACGGCGCCCTCCGTGGCCTCATACAGCCGGGGAATCAGACTCACCAGGGTGCTCTTGGCGCTGCCGGTGCCGCCCAGGATGCCCACGGTCATGCCGCTGTCGATATGCAGGCAGACATCCTCCAGGTTCCAGGCGCCGCTGTCCTTGTGGTATTTGAAATAGACATGATCAAAGTCCACTTCGCCGTTTTCAACGGTCAGGGCCGGGTCGGCGGCGGAGTCGGTGATCTCGGGCTGCTCCTCCAGCACCTCCACAATGCGCTTGCCGCAGGCGATGGACCGGGTCAGCACCATCATCACCATGGCCACCATCATCAGGGACATGAGAATTTCCGAGGCGTAGGTGAAGAAGGCGATCAGGTCGCCGGAGAGCATGGAGCCGCCCACCACATAGTGGCCGCCCAGCCACATGATGGCCATGATGGTGCCGCCCATAATGAGGGTCACCAGGGGGACAAACAGCACCACGAAGCTGTAGGCCCGCTCCGCCGTATCCCGGAGGGTGTCGCTGCGCTGGGCAAACTTCTCCTGCTCCCGGTCCTCCCGGACGAAGGACTTCACCACCCGGATGGCGTTGAGGTTCTCCTGCACCACCAGGTTCAGGTCGTCGGTGGACTTCTGCAGGGCGGTGAAAAACGGCCCCACATAGCGGATGACGATGGCCACTAAAAGCAGCAGCAGCGGCAGCACCACCAGGAACACCTGGCTCAGCTGCAGGCTGATGGTCAGGGCCATGACCAGGGCGGTGATCAGCATCACCGGGGCCCGGACCAGCATCCGCATGCCCATCATCAGGGTCATCTGCACCGACGAGACGTCGTTTGTGAGCCGGGTGATCAGGGACGCGGTGGAAAACCGCTCGATGTTGGCAAAGGAGAACCTCTGCACCTGGGCATATTCCGCGGCCCGGACGTTGGCGCCGAAGCCCATGCCGGCCTTGGCCGCCAGAGCCGCCGCCCCCACGCCCATCACCAGGGACGCCAGGGCCATGAGGATCATTTTCAGGCCCGTGGCCAGAATATACGCCTTGTCGCCGTTGGCGATGCCCACGTCCACGATCTGGCTCATGGCCTTGGGCAGCAGCAGCTCCAGCACGGCCTCACCTGCCGAACACAGCACGCCCAGGAATATCCAGACGCGATACCCCTTGGTATAGGGGGCTAATTTCCGAATCATGCGTTGTCCTCCTCCGATGTCAGATTGTCCGCCGCCCGCAGCAGAAGCCGGCGCAGGGTCTCCGTCTCCTGGGGGTCCATGCCCCGGTGGATCAGGTCCTCGATCTGCCGGGTGATGGACTCAAAGTCGTCATAAAACCGCTGCCCGGCCTCCGTCAGCCGCAGGATGCGGCACCGGCCGTCCTTTTCCCCCGGAGTCCGGGTCAGCATCCCCTTTTCCACCAGCCGGTCCACGATGCCGTTGACGGTGGAGGGCTTCACGGCCAGATGCTGCTGCAGCTGTTTCTGGGTCACGGGGCCCGGCTGCCGGTGCAGATACGTCAGCGACCGGCACTGGATGGGCGTGACCCCATAGCGCCGCAGCTTCTGCTCCATCCGCTGATAGGCCCGGTGGTTGCAGTACCCCAGCAGGGGTCCGATCAGCTCGGGCTTTTTCATGCAGCTCATAATAGTCTGCTCCTTTCCTGAGATTTTAATATTTAGCACCCTAAATGTTAGCAGGCTAAATATTACCACCGTTGCGCCCCGCCGTCAATAAGCAGAGCGCCGGTTTCCTGTGAACGTTCTGTAAACGATGGTGGGGAGCTATTGACTTTTCTCCGCCGGGACGGTAAGATAAGCCCGTAATCCAAAAGCTGTTATCATTGTTATTCTCTCTCCTTTTACCACAAAACAGACCGCCGGTCCCCTCTTTCCCGGGACCGGCGGTCTGTTTTTGCTTGACAATCGTCCGAAATCGTACTATAGTATCTGGGTACGATTTCGGACCAAGGAGGGCGGCCCCATGGCATACACATCCCGGGATATGCGCCGGTTTAACCATCTTTTGCAGGAGACCGACGCGGTTTATCATGAAATGGCCCAGCACTGGGGCCTTTCGGACAGTGTCATGGGGGTGCTGTACACCCTGTGCGACGCCGGGGGCCGGTGCCGCCTGCGGGACATCTGCTATTGGAGCGGCATGACCAAGCAGACCGTCAACTCCGCCCTGCGGCGGATGGAGGGGGACGGGCTGATCTATCTGGAGTCCGCGGGCTGGGGCAAGGACGTGTGCCTGACGCCGGAGGGGGAGGCCCTGGTCCAGCGGACCGCCCGGCGGGTGATCCAGGCGGAAAACCAGGTGTTCGCCGCCTGGCCCCAGGAGGACGTGGAGCAATATCTGGCGCTGACCCGGCGCTTCCAGGAGGCCCTGGCCCAGAAGGCCCGGGAGATCAAGGAGGAATCATGAGCAAAACACCCATCCAGCTTTCGGATCATTTCACCTGCCGCAAGCTGATCCGCTTTACCCTGCCGTCCATCACCATGATAATCTTCACCGCCATTTACGGCGTGGTGGACGGCTTCTTTGTGTCCAATTACGCAGGCAAGACCCCCTTTGCGGCGGTGAATCTCATCATCCCGCTGCTGCTGATCCTGGGAAGCGTGGGCTTCATGTTCGGCACCGGCGGCGGCGCCCTGATCGCCAAGACCATGGGCCAGGGGGACCGCCGGCGGTCCAACAACATCTTCTCCATGATCGTGTACGCCTCGGCGGCCTGCGGCGTGGTGCTGGCGGCCCTGGGCTTTTTGATCCTGCGCCCGGCGGCGGTGCTGATGGGGGCCGAGGGGGAGCTGCTGGAGCAGGCCCTGATCTATGGCCGCATCAACCTCATCGCCCTGCCCTTTTATGTGCTGCAATACGAGTTCCAGTGCCTGTTTGCCACGGCGGAAAAGCCCCGGCTGGGACTGTTCGTCACCGTGGCGGCGGGTGTCACCAATATGGTGCTGGACGCCCTGTTTGTGGGGGTGTTCTCCTGGGGCGCGGCAGGTGCGGCGGCGGCCACGGCCATCAGCCAGTGCATCGGCGGCGTGGCGCCGCTGATCTACTTCGCCCGCCCCAACAGCAGCCTGCTGCGGCTGGGAAAGTGCCGCCTGGACCTGCGTGCCCTGGGAAAGACCTGCTCCAACGGCTCCTCGGAGTTTATGAGCAACGTGTCCATGTCCCTGGTGAGCATGCTGTATAACGTCCAGCTGATGAAGTACGCCGGGGAGGACGGCATCTCGGCCTACGGCGTGCTGATGTATGTGAGCATGGTGTTCCAGGCCATTTTCGTGGGCTATTCCGTGGGCGTGGCCCCCATTGAGTCCTATCACCTGGGGGCGGAGAACCACCGGGAGCTGCGGGGCCTGCTGCGGCGCAGCCTGGGCCTGTTGGCCGCGTGCGCCGTGTGCATGTTCGCGGCGGGCCAGGTGCTGGCCGCGCCCCTGTCCCGGCTCTATGTGGGCTATGACCCGGACCTGTTCGAGATGACGTCCCACGCCTTCGGCATCTTCTCCTTCTCGTTCCTGTTCTCGGGCTTCGCCATCTATGGCTCGTCCTTCTTCACGGCCCTGAACGACGGGCTGACCTCCGCCATCATCGCCTTTCTGCGGACGCTGGTGTTCCAGGTGGGAGCGGTGCTGACCTTCCCGCTTCTGTGGAAGCTGGACGGCATCTGGCTTTCCATCGTGGCGGCGGAGGTCATGGCCGTGATCACCACGGTGATTTTCCTACTGGCCAAGCGCATGCGGTACGGGTATTGAAGCCCCGTCAGAAAAAATCCAAAAAATTTCAAAAAAATGCTTGCAATCCCCGGACGAATGTGGTATATTAATCAAGCTGACACGAGCAAGCCAGCTATCCGGGTGTGGCGAAGTTTGGTATCGCGCTTGAATGGGGTTCAAGAGGCCTTGAGTTCGAATCTCAACACTCGGACCACGAAGAAGTCCTGAAACCGTAAGGTTTCGGGACTTCTTTTTTGCTTTCGCAGGGACCTTACCCGGCGGGTTTCTAACACTTTTCTAACACGTGATTCTTGATTAAAAAAATGGAATCAGGGATCCCGTGCGCTGCGCCAACGCACAGCGTGCGAAAACACGCTGTGCCGACTCATGCAAAACCGGCCGCCCCATGGCGCAAAAAAACGGACACCAACCTGATACCTATCGTATCAAAATTGGTGTCCGATTTGGTGCGCGAGGCGGGACTTGAACCCGCACGCCCGTAATGAGCACTAGAACCTGAATCTAGCGAGTCTGCCAATTCCACCACTCGCGC
>ERZ894217.1274-NODE-1274-length-10814-cov-9.293150_pt1 | contig 10814 bp, 9 predicted proteins | sample MGYA00380291_ERZ894217 | MGnify/ENA primary metagenome ERZ894217 (study PRJEB32331, sample SAMN06328480) | human gut metagenome | biome: human gut microbiome; feature: stool | host: Homo sapiens | collected 2013-07-05 ...
GGTGCCGTCGTCGCTTTCCGTGTTGACGGTGCTGGTGCCGGTGGATGTTGCAGTGCCGTCCTCTACGGTATCTGCTGTCGCATTTGTGTTAGTGCCGTCTTCAGCCTTGCCCGTGTCGCTGTTCGTGGCGTCGGCTTGCGCCTGCTGCTCGGCTGTTGGTTGAGGCTGGATGGCTTCCGCGATGGCTGCCATGGGCATCGCCGCGCTGACCATGGACGTGCACGCGATCGCGCAGAGCAGGAAATAAAGGGGTCGTTTCATAGCGGAGCCTCTCGGTGAGCAGCCAATAAGGTCCGAAGGCGGCTCCAGTCCAGCACTCCGCACATATTTTGTTGGGGTTTATTTTACGGGAACCCCAGTCACCATCAGCGAACTTTCTGGGGAATGTTGGGGAGGGGAGATGGTTGTTGGCTTTCTGTTTCCCCATCTGGCGGCTATGCGGCATTCGTTGGGTTGTCTATGCGTGCTGCGGAAGCTTCAGCGCGAGTCTGTGTTGTTCCTCCGTGAGGTTCGACACGGGCGTCTTCCAGGAAAAGCCTGTGAGTTGGCTACCCAGATCCAGCTCTGCGTGGCCATATTCTTCGATTTTGCATCCAGGGTGCTTGGTATCGGGCCTCAGGCGGCACTCGACCGGGTTCGACCCGATGATTCGATATTCCTGCTGGTAAGCGTACTTGGGCGTTTTGATAAGTAGGTTGCAGATCGTGCCTTGGAAAATTTTCTCGATCAGCTTTGGTCCGGGGATGCCATAGGAGATGGCGCCGTGGGCGTATACCTCCTCGCCGCCGGTGGTGTGGCTGTCTATAAGGCGCGCGAAGCTGTCGTACCGCACGATGCCGATCCATCCGTCTGCACATCCGAACTCCCGGATCATGCGCTTCGGGATTTGGACAGAACCGTCGACGATGTCGTTCTCGCGGACCGTGTACATGCAGTAGATGGGCAGGCGGTAATTGCCGTAGATGCATGCCGGGAGGACCATGGACGCCTCGAGCGGATCGCCCTGTTCGCCAGGCAGGCCATGGTAGTAGCCGACCGCGTTCATATAGAGGCGCCCGTCCATCAGGTCGTCGATATACGCCTTCTTGGGCGTGAACTTGAGCAGGTATGCGATGTTGTCTTTGAGCATGGCAGATCCTTTCATGGGTGGTGCCCCGGGCCGCTTTGTGCGTCCGGGTTGCTTGCCACCAAGGTAAGGGCGCTTGGTGGGACCCTCGTGCCGGATTGGCGTGGATTTGCGACGCTTGGGTGTGCTGGCTCATTGGGACTCTGAGGCTTGTACAGCAAAGAACTCTGGGGGCTTTATTCCGACCTGCTGCGAAATGGTCTGCTAGTTGATCGGTTATAGTAACTCAGCTCAGCTTGACTCTGCGATGTTCACTTCCTTGTTTGCTTCAAGAGCAATTCGATACTGGTCTGCGTATCCGAATTCAAGGGATACGCATGTCGATGCATCGAGGTCGAAAACATAATTGTATCCTGGGACCGAGACGATAACAGATACGAAGCGCCATGAGTGATCTCGGGATTCTTTTTTCATGTTGGAGAGCGCTTCGCGAAGCATTTCCTCGTCAGCAAGAATATTGGATCTGACAAACAACTCGTTTCTCCTAAAGAGTTCGTAGTCACCAGAGTCGAGTCTGTCCAGCTTTTTGCGAAGAGCTTCAATAATCGGCTCGAATGAATCCGTACCATTTGGACCAAACAGGACTCCTTTTTCGAAATGCGCTCCACATTGCTCAATAAGTTCGATTCGGCGTTTTTCTTGAGAAGAATCATTCTCGTATAGGAGTTTGGAATAGAGGGATTCTGCCTTTCTGCTGTCTTGTGATTGGGAAGCTGTTACCTCGATGCCCAGGGACTGTGCCCGATCGATCAGATCCGGTTTATCGCTGTAAGCCAAATTGCCGTATTTGTCGCTATCGATAAATTGCAGAACATGTCTCGCATAACACTCCCAGATATCAATCTTGGTCCTACCAAGGATGGGCTTGACGTAGCTTCCACTATCAATGGGGCTATACATATGGCTCACTTCTGGTACTCGAATCTCGGGGTTAATGTCTGCCTTATTGTGCGATATTTTTTGTCCTCGCGGCGTCCTATCCTTTTAGAAAAAAACTGACTGTTTGGAGGATAGCAATGGAAACAACCGCTGAAGAGTTTGAAGAAAGGCACAGCCTCTTACTGCAAATAGCTGAGGCTTATGCAAATCTTTTGTATACGTATAAGACGCAGCTCGTTGCGGCAGACAACGCCAACGGACTCAACAACCGTTTGTCCGTAATACAGACTGTTTTGACATCGGTTTCCGCTTGTGGCTTTGTAGGTATTTGGCTATCTGGAATGGAAATTGCGGCGCTGGCTGCCGCCGGCCTATCTGTGGTCAGTCTAGCAATAACAATTTATCTTAAAGGGGCAAACTTGAGCGAGAGGGCGAATTGTCATGGCGCCACCGCAGATGCAATTTGGGTGATTCTTCAGGGGTATCTATCACTTCTTGCCGACAGCCGCTCATTTGATTTGGCGGAAATCAGGTCTCGTCGCGATTCTCTTCAAAAGGAAGTTGCTTCAATTTACGCAAAAAGCCCTATGACAAATCCCAAAGCTTATTCAAAGGCCCGTGAAAGCATTAAGGCGGGCAACTGTGGGTTTACTCCGGTAGAGATAGAACAGATTCTCCCTGTTGGATTGAGGGATCTGGTTAGATAACTGAAGGGACCAACATGGACGAAAAGCAATCTTTTGAGAATTTCTTCGAATCAATTTCGCTTGATTCATTGAGTGAGTATCAATCGTCGATTGAGTCATTGACGAAATTATTGAACAAAAAATACTACGATTTTGATTCTGTCGATGATCATTGTCTTGTGGTTGGATCAGTTGGTCGGCAAACTGCTGTTTCCGAAACTAGCGATCTTGACCTTTTGTTTGTACTGCCACAGGAAGTCTATACGAGATTCAATGCCTATGACTCTAATGGGCAATCAGCGCTTCTCCAAGAAGTCAAAAAAACCATTAAAAGCCGTTACCCCAAGACTGACATAAAAGGTGACGGACAGGCTGTAGTGATTAATTTCACAGACAGGTTTTATTCGATTGATTTGGTTCCTGCTTTTGAGCAGGATGACGGTTCGTTTAAATTTCCCGATTCGAATGATGGAGGATCTTGGAAAAAGACGGATCCTATTCCTGAGCAAGATGCCTGTTCTGTTCTATTTGAAAGGACCGATGGAGATGGCAAAAGGCTCTGCAATGCTCTAAGGGTTTGGAAAAATACTCTCGGATTCCATTTCAAGGGACTGCTCATCGATACTCTTGTTAATAATTTTTACAGCCAGGATGACCGCTCAGGTGAACCTTATGATCTTTTGGCAGATCTCTTTGAATTTCTGTCCGAGCAAGATCGCGAACAATCATTTTGGCATGCCCTGGGTAGTAACCAGCAGGTTACAAATGATGATGGCGGGGCGTTTGTGCCAAAAGCCAAGAAAGCTCATGGAAAACTAATCGATGCCACTAGCTCTGATGAAAAAGAGCAAGCTCTCATTGATTTATTTGGAAAGTCATTCTCCGACGCTGTTGTCGATGGTTCTTCCGATAGTGAAGAAGCCCAATTTGCTTCCAAGTATGGCGTGGCCATTGAGGAGCGATTTGTCGAGGATATATTTAAGGTTGACATTCGTCGTTCGATGGATATCGATTGCGAAGTTATACAGCGTGGATTTAGACCCTCATTACTTAGGGATATGTTGTCTAGGCATTGTCCTTTGCTACGAAGGCGTTCGCTTCACTTCTTTGTTGTCAATGCTGCTTCTTTTAGAGATTGCGTTTTTTACTGGAAAGTTCGCAACTGCGGTGAAGCTGCATTTCAGAGAAACTGCATCCGAGGCGAAATTCAACGTGGCAATAAAGATGGCTTCCATGACGAGAGGACTGATTTTGTTGGCCCACATTATGTCGAGTGCTATGCGGTTAGGAACGGCGTTTGTATAGCACGATCTAGAATTGAAGTTCCTATCAGTTAGCTCAAAGCACGAACTGCGCTTTTGAACTGGTTGAAGATTATGGGGCACGAAGAAATCCGTCATTAAATGTTCAGCTTATAGAAGTAGTAAAGGTGAAGTTTTCTGTAAACAGTTCCGTTTACACTAATTTTCACCAGATGAAAGCAGGGGGGGGGTCATGCGCGATGAATTCAATGGTGAAAACGTTTCCGTCATGGCCGGGTCTGGATATGAGCAAGAAGGTTTCCGAGGTGAGGGCTCTTAGCGCCCTATTGGGTTGATAGGCGTTACGGTAAGATGTTCTCAGTGATTCAGTCGTCGTGCACTCTACGTGAGACGATGACCAAGAAGGGTCGTTGTTCGGTTTTTCGGCAACGGCCCTTTGATGTTTCCGCGACAACTGGATGTTGTCGTGGATGCCGTCTTTGTTGATAGAGCCCTGATGCGAAGTCATCATTTCGGAAGTGCTGGGAAAAAGTCGGAAACCTCCGAGTACAACCCGATTTTTTGCAACAAAACAGCAGGTGGAAGCGTTGCCGCTCTCCAACGTGGTCGGCATGTCTAGATTTTGCCGAATATTTCTGGTTTGAGCGGATCTCGAAGTAGGTTTTCATGGTTCGGATGGGCTTTGGTTACATGACTTTTCCCGTAGTGTCGCAATTGATGCAGGCCTCCTATCTCTTGCCGTAATATAATTACGGCAAGAGATAGGAGAGTCTAATGCTTAAGTGTTTTACTGTTGAGGGCTATAGGAATTTTTCGACTCCGGTTTCATTTAATTTTGCAGCTTCTCGTGATTACCAGTTTGCAGAAAATAACGTTAAAAACGGAACCGTGAAAACCGCGCTTCTGATCGGCAGAAATGCGTCTGGTAAATCGAATTTCGGTTCAGCTTTATTCGACATTACGTTCGGCTTTCCAGAGGCATTCGATTATTCTGACCAGGATGATCGTCTGTTTTTGAATGCTGATTGCGGGCGAGGTACGGCACAGTTCACTTATGTCTTTGAATTTGACGGTCGCAAAATCAATTACAGCTATGAGAAGACTTCTCCGACTACTTGGCTTCATGAGAGCCTATCGATTGATGAGAGTCTCATTTTCGATTTCAATAACGCACGCGGCGTTTTCGAAGAGAACCATCTTGAACGAATCGGTGCTGCTGGGATCAATTTTGAATTCTCCGATACTTCGTTGAGCCTTCTTTCATATATAACGAGCAGTCTTCCAACTAATGTTTTAGGCGTCTTGGCGGAGTTGCGACGATTTGTCTCGCGCATGAGGCTGATTCGCATGGACTTTTTTCGATTAAAAGGGTTTGAAACAAGAAGGGTAATCGACAAGATCATACGCGAGAACAAAGTTGCGGAATTCGAGTCATTTATTCGCAATTTTGGAGTCGATGAGTCTCTGATCGTTATTAAAGAGTCCGACGGCTCGCCTGTTCTGTATTTCAATCACCCTATTCGATGCATCCCGTTTGTCGAGGCATGTTCTAGCGGTACAAGAACCCTGGTTAAGTTGTTCTCTGAGCTTGAGCTTAACGAGTCGGCCAGTTTTTTGTTCATAGATGAGTTTGACGCTTTTTGTCACTTTGAGATGGCAGAGAGCCTTTTGAAGTTCTTTGCTTCAAAGGCATCGTGTCAGATACTGTGCTCGACCCACAATACCTCGCTTGTTAAGAATGGCGTTATGCGGCCTGACTGCGTATATCAAATCTCTGCAAAAAATGGCATTCGAACCTTGGCCGATTCCACCGATCGCGAGTTGAGGCTTGGCAACAACATTGAAAAGCTCCTTCGTGCCGGAGAGTTTGATTAGCCATGAACAATGCGTCCGAAAAGAACGTCTTACTTATTGTTGAAGGTGCTAAGCGCGAGCCTCAGTTGATGGAGCGATTGTTTGAATCGTTTGGCCTTGCAGACAATCATCAATTTGTTCGGGTTAAGATCAACGTTCACGACTTTCTAAATAAGCTCTTCCAAGAATACGGGTGCGATTTTGAGGCCGTTGATCTTAAGCCCTTTGTTGCCGAGCTTCTTTCGGATAAAGATGATGTGGCTCAGCTTCTCGAATCAAGTTTTACAGATACCTTGCTCATATTTGACTTAGATCCTCAGGACAATCGGCTCGATTTTAAGCGGCTTGAGCTAATGCAAGATTATTACTGCGATAGCACTGATATGGGTCAGCTATATCTAAGCTATCCATCGGTTGAAGCATATCGTGATTTTGATCCCTTGAAGTATTGCTCTCTGGATGATGCCCTTGTTCCTTCAGATGTGATTTTTGGTCAGCGATCTTACAAGGACTGGGTTGCCAGGAGGGGAGATTCGCTTGCGGATATTGGGCGTATTGATGGCTATACATTTGCTTGCATTATTGCCGTTCATGCCCTGAGGTCGCTATGGTTGACTAATGAACAGTCGACACAAAATGCAAACGAGTGTATGGCTGACTTAGCTGCGACTGTGGCGGGCATCAATCATTCTGAACTTTTGCTCAATGAGATTGATCGTCTGAACAATGATTCATTTTGCGCATGCTGCACTTGTCTATTCTTTATTGCGAATTGGCCTAAGCGACTTAACGACGTTTTGAACAAGGCGATTAAGAGGGGCTTGGGTATTCGCTTGCTCTAAAGAACTCCCTCCGTCTTTTATTTTCGGAAGTGCGGGGTAAAATCGGAAACCTCCGAGCACAAACTGATTTTCGGCAACAAAACCGCAGGTCGCGGAAGTCCAAAACAGGAGTCTGGTCTGTCGTTCTCGGTTTTTCACCGCACTTCCGGATTGGGCGCTCATTGGTACTCTCGAAGTCCCCACATTCCCTAAAAAAGTTCTTAAAACAGCCTTAAAGGCGCCTTGGCTCGCGTTGACAGCGTAAAATACGCATGTTTGACTATGACAGAAGTGGATTTTAGAGGAGGGGTGCGCTATGGAGGTGCTGGTTGTTGGCAACACCGCATATGTTGACGATGACTTTTGTGCCAAGGCGTTCCCCGGGGACCATGTGCAGGTCGTAGCCGCGCAGGACACGCGCCGCGACGAGTCATCGCCCCATGCCTCGTGGAAAGAGCTTCTGCAACACTTGGAGCAGGCTTACGAGTTCGACCGCGTGGTCTACCTGTCTAATTACCTTACCCCGCATACCGATACCGTGGGCGATATCGAGACGCTGCGCTCGGTCTTTCGTGCGTGCGCGGGTCGCCGGGTCCAACTGCTATATGTAGCGGGGCCCGCGGGTGCCGAGGGTGCCGCCGATGCCGCGGGGCGAACGGGCAAGGGCATTATCGCGCGCGCAGCCAACGATCTGTGCCGCTACTACGCTGCTCGCGAGGGCGTTCAGACCAAGATCCTGCGCGTGCCGTTCCTGTACACTGCCTCCACCGCGCTGGAAGATCCGTTTTTGGTGCCGTTGTTCGATGCGTGCTCAACCGGATCGGTCGCTCTACAGGGCGCGCAGGATGCGGCGTTTCCCTTGCTGTGTGCCGAGGAGCTTGCGGTTCTGGTACGCCGTATCTTCGACAGCTGGGATGCCTCTTTTGAGACGCTCGACGTTGCCGATACCTTCCATCACACGGCGGGTGAGGTGGGGGACGCCCTCAAGGCGTTGTTCCCCGGCCTTGCCGTTGCCTATGGCGATTCTGCCGGCTACGCCCTGCCCGTCAGCGACGTCGCTCGCGTACGTTATGGCTGGTTTCAGCGTTACGACTTGCTGCGCGATCTTTCGACCATTCAAGCGCGTTGGGGTGCTGGCCGCGCAAAGAAGGTCAACCCCTTGCGCGCCGCCATCGACCGCATCCAGATGTGCACGCTGCCTATTAAATGCCTAGAGACGGGCGTTGCCTGGGTTCTGTTCGAGGTGCTGGAGCATTTGTTCTCCCAATCGGCCCAGCTCAACGTGCTCGATTATCGCCTGCTCTTCGTGGTGTTGATCGGCACGCTGTATGGCTTGGACTTTGGCCTAGTTGCGGCGCTGCTGGCGTCGGTGGGTTTGGCCGCGAGCTACTTTACTCAGTACGGCTATACCTTCCAGGGCCTGTTCTACGAGCCGTCCAACTGGCTGCCGTTTATTGCGTACTTTGTTGTGGGTGCCGTGTGCGGCTATGTGCAGCTGCGCAACAGCGAAGCCATTAGGGCGGAGCGCGATCAAAACGAGCTCGTGCGCAAACGCAATACGTTCCTTACCCAGCTCTACCACGACGCGATCGAGGACAAGCGCGCGTACAGGCGCCAGATCGTGGGTCGCCACGACAGCTTTGGCAAGATCTTTGCCGTGACGCAGGAGCTTGACGTGCTCAACCCACGCGACATCTATCGCAAGTGCTGCGAGCTTCTGGGCGAGATCCTCGAGAACGATTCGGTGGCGATCTACCATGTTTCGGGCGGGGCATTTGCACGCCTGGTGGCAGCAAGTCCCGCGATTGCCGAAGATGCTGCACGCTCGCTCACGCTTGAGCAGCTTGCACCTCTTTTGGGCGACGGGGGTCGTTCGAACCTGTGGGTGAACCGCGAGCTGACGCCGGGGCTTCCCATGTTTGGATACACGATCGAGCGCGACGGGGCACCCGCCGTGTTGATCTTTGTGCGTAGTGCGGCCGAAAACCAAATGACGCTCTATTACCAAAATCTGTTCCGCATCTTGTGCGGCTTGGTCGAAAGCGCGCTGGGGCGCGCCTTTGACTATGAGGCGGTGGCGCAGGATAAGCGCTGCGTTGACGGCACTTGCGTGCTCAATCAGGCGGCCTTTGGCCAAGAGCTCGCGGCGGAGCAGGCGCTGGCAGATAGCAAGATGGGGAGTTTTTTGCTCCTGCGCGTGGTACCGGGCATGGAGCCTGTCGGCGAGCTGGTGGGCGCAATTGGGTCGACAATCCGCGAGAGCGACGCGGCGGGCTTGGTCGACGGCGACGTGCTCTACCTGCTTATGCGCCAGGCAAAGGCGTGCGATCTGCCCATTATCCGCGAGCGCCTGAGCGCAAAGCAGATTGCGGTGGAGCCCGTCGACGGCGAGGACATCGTGGCGCTGCTGCAGCACATCTCTTATACCGGTGACGGTGAGGGGGGTGCCGCTTGATCTCGCTTGTCGTTGCTGCCGTCTTGCTGCTGATTCATGCGCTGGTTTGGCTGATGCTGTGGACGCTCATGAAGCTGGGCCTGCTGCCGGTGCGCGGACACATGCTGGCTGTGATAGTGCTGGTGCCGCTGTGGGGCCCGTTGCTGGTGGTTCTGCTATCTGTCCGCGGCGCGGTGTTTGGCGAGGGGCTGAAAGAGTCTGCGTTGGAGTCGCTGCGCTTTAACGATGACCTGCATCGCAGTATGTCGGTACCGAGTGGTGAGGACGATGCAGGCGTAGTGCCGCTCGAGGAGGCGCTCATCGTCAACGACCCGGCATACCGGCGCCGCCTAATGCTCTCCATGCTCACCGAGGAGCCCGACGCTTACCTGGCGCAGCTGCAGGCGGCTAAGCTTAACGACGACGTTGAGGTGGCGCACTATGCCGCGACGGCGGTGGCGCAGATCTCCAAGGAGTCCGACCTTAAACTGCAGCAGCTGGAGCGTGCCTTTAAGACGGACCCGAGCGCGCAAAACCTCAACGAATACTGTGATTTTCTTGGTGAATACTTGGGCTCGGGCTTGGCCGAGGGGCGCGTGGCTCAGATTCAGCGCCAACAGTACGCGCGCCTGCTTGCGCGTCGCTGCGAGCGCGAGGATACCCTTGAGCTGCGCATTCGATACGCGACGGCGCTGGCCGATGTCGGACAGATCGACGAGGCACAGACCGTGACCGACCAGCTGGTGCTCGATGTGCCCGAGGAGCAGGAGGTTTGGATGCTTTGCCTGCGCCTGGCCGTGATGCGCCGCGACGGTGACGAGGTCCACCGTGTAATCGATGCGATCGACAATCAGCATGTGTATTTGAGTGCCGCCAACCGCGAGCAGCTGGCGTTTTGGCGCGACGGGGAGGAGGCCCGATGAACGTGGCGCAACATATCCGCGACCGTGCAGGCCGCTTTCGTTGGATGGGGCTCCTCGTGGTGTGGGCGGTCTTTATTACCATGGCCGCCGTGCTGCTGGTGGAGCGTGCCGGCGTGCAGTACAGCGCTGGACAGCACAAGCTGGGCATGCTCGCCGCCAACGACGCTACGCCTGCAAGCTCGGCAATCTTTGGCCAAAAGCCCACGTGCCTGGTCATTACCGACTCGGACCAAGATGGCGTCGACGACGTTAAAGACCAGTTCGACCAGATTTTGCTGGACATGAAGATCGCCCATCGCGATGTTGATATTGCCACCGACGGTGCGGACGCGATCCCATCGCTCACGTCGTTTGATCGCGTGATTTTGCTCATGCCGTCGCTCGATGGGCTCGGTACGCACCTGAGCGACATTATGAGTTGGGTGAGTGCCGGCGGTTCGCTTATGCTCGCCATGCCGCCGGATTACTCGAGCTATCTGCAAGTGATTGCCTCCAAGCTTGGCATTGAATCGGCCGGATATGACTATGTAAAAGCCGAAAGCATTGTGCCGAGCGAGGACTTTATGCTGGGCGGGGGAGAGCGCTACGAGCTCTCGGACCCCTTTGATTCGTCGCTTTCGGTTTCGCTGCGCGAGACGGCGCGTGAGTGGGCTAAGACTGGCGATGCGGGCGCCCCGCTCATTTGGTCGAATGACTGCGGTAGCGGGCGCACCGTGATATGCAATATAGGTATCTATGACAAGGTCATGCGCGGTTTTTACGCCGCGGCGATCAGCCTGCTGGGTGATGCCACGGCCTATCCGGTCATCAACAGCGCCGTGTTCTATTT
>ERZ894217.1319-NODE-1319-length-10508-cov-10.828853_pt1 | contig 10508 bp, 10 predicted proteins | sample MGYA00380291_ERZ894217 | MGnify/ENA primary metagenome ERZ894217 (study PRJEB32331, sample SAMN06328480) | human gut metagenome | biome: human gut microbiome; feature: stool | host: Homo sapiens | collected 2013-07-05 ...
CAAAAGAAACGGTGTTCAGTAGGCTAAGTACCCAGCGCCTTGCCGCATTGCTGCGGTAGGTTTCCAGGCACTCGCCCCCGAACCGGACTTACAACTCTCGCTGTATCCGGCTCTCTATTCATTCACAGCCTGCACCGTGAATTTTCGTGTGACAACTTTCACAGACCACCAAAGTTTTTCGGTTAATCCTCTTCATGAAAACTGCCCACGGTTGGCTTTCATCCAGCTCTTTCAGCGTTCTAACTTGGTGCATTACCAACGCTGAAGTTTCTTTTCCGCACCATTCACACCGATTTGCTTTTAATCGTGCGCCGAGACTGGGCTTTTTCAGGATGCCTTTCGGCTTATGGATAATATCTGCTTCTTTTCCCAGCGGATAGGGGTCTCTTGCAAGACTGTCCTTCCACAGTAGTCGGATGCGCTCATTTCCATGCTTGTCCTGGAATTTTACCCCGATGTCCTTGACAATACGATATTGAGCAATAATTTTGCCTTTGGTTGTACGGTATTTACAGGCCAAGGTTTTATAGAAACTGTACTCCATGATATAGCGGAACTTGTGCAGCTTAGAGCGATTGTTTGCAATCGCATAATAATTACAGAATCCCCGCACCTCACCATTGTACTGGTCTAGGATACTCAGGTCTGTTCGTCCGACAAGTTTTCCACGATACGTGGGTTGCCAAATCTCTGTTCCATTGCGAACATCAATTCTCATGGCTCCCAGTTCCAGCAGCTTTTTTTGAATGACAGAAGTCGGAACTTCCAGCATTACATGGCCGCTGTAGTTTCGGGCTGTGGAACCGCTTTTTGTCTTTTTGGTGTGATTGCTCTGCGGTGTGACCCTGATGTCAAATCCCAAGAATTTTGCACGGTCTGTTGCTTTAGTGACCAGCGTCTTTTCTTCCGACAGTTCCAGTTTCAACTGTTCGGCGATATATACGCCGATTTCCTGCTTAACAGCCTGTGCATCCTCTTTGGCTCCGATGATACCGATAAGAAAATCGTCAGCGTAACGGACGTATTGCAGTCTGCGGAAATTTGTATCCATTGGATTTTTGCAGGGGATGGATTTGTGTACCTTATCCAGTTCCCGGATGCTTTCCAAAAGGGATTGCTTTTCTTCCTCAGACTGTGCCTTTGCCAGCTTCCTTTTGAGTCGGATTCTCTTTGCGCTCAGCTTATGGTATTCCACATTGACGGCTCGCTTGTTCCCACGGTCAAACCGTTTCTTGTATTCAACCATATATTTGTCGAACTGGTCGAGATAGATATTGGCTAGAATGGGACTAATGATGCCGCCCTGCGGAGTGCCGCTGTAGCTTTGATGCAGTTGGTTATCTTCCATATATCCTGCGTTGAGAAATTTACGGATAAGGCGCAGAAAACGCTCATCTTTAATTCTCTTGCGAAGGATGCCAATCATGACATTGTGGTCAATATTGTCGAAGAATCCTTTAATGTCACCCTCAACAAACCACTTGCATCTGGTAAAGCGATTTTGAATCATCCTCAAAGCTGTGTGACAACTTCTGTCAGGCCGAAAGCCATGGGAGGCGTCCTCAAAGCTGTTCTCATAGATGGATTCCAACAGCATACGGACAACTTCCTGTACCAGCTTGTCGTCAATGGACGGAATACCCAGAGGACGGAGTTTTCCATTCTTCTTAGGGATATATGTCCGTCTGGACGGTTTGGGCTGGTAGGATTCGTCTTTCAGGGTTGCAATAAGCCTGTCGATTCTTTCAAGGCTCATTGCGTCGATGGTTTTTCCGTCTGTGCCTGCGGTCATGTTTCCCTGACTGGCATAAATATTCTGATATGCCCGTAAGAAAAATTCCCGATTGAACAGGTTGCGGTACAACCTGTCATAGACATAGCCGGATTGAGCTGAATGTTCTTGCAGACTGTTCAATACATTTTCTGGATCTCTCATAGTGCCTCACGCACCTTCCTTTCTGTTGTATTGAATTGAATGAACTGCCGCCCTTCGCCATGTGCGTGCCATTAATACGCTCGGACTACTACGGCGGCTCCGTTGCCATATTGGATATTCAGGGCCTACGCCCATAGCTCTTGTGAGCGTTCCAACTTAGGCAATCCCCATTTAGCAGCAGAGTAAAAAAGCATTGTTCATTGTCGGATGCGGTTTTCGTCCTTTTATGCTGATACATACGGACTGTGCATTCGGTTTCGCTCATCCTGCTCATGTTTCTACAGGTGAGATGCACAGCGTAACGGGTATAGCTGCCTTCCGTTACGACCACCACAAATGTCCCTCGGACTGCCGTTCAGCCAGTTTAGGTTTCATCCTTATATGAACTTTTGGTCTTGCTGCTCAGTCGTGGCACGGCAACTTGCCAACTTGCAGCTTTACGGTCATGCTGCTGTCCCCTTTGGGTTTCCCCGCCAGGTTAGCCGTTGACCACAGGCCTGAAACCTCACACCTGCCGCTTGCTAAGCGGATTTACTCTGCCCCTTATGGGCGCACTAACGAAGTGGTTGTGGATATGCTCATGATCTAAATGCGTTGCAACAAGCACTTGATACCGTTCACCCCACATTTCTTTTGCGAGCCGAATACCGATCTCGTGCGCCGTTTCCGGCGTGACCTCTCCCGGCGCAAAGCTCTGTATGGCGTGGTAGGCACAAATGCCGTCGTTTTTGTCGAACGCATTTTTTGCTAAAATCATTTCCTGCCGCGCCGTTTCTGCATCGCAGTTAACGCCGGACACAAAACGCTCAGTATCCCGCACGGTTTTGTTGCCGTCTTCCGCATACTCGATCACATCCGTCAGAGATTGGTATTCTTCCTCTTTTAATTTCGGATCACCGATCACCAACGGGTTCTGCGTCTTGTTCGGATTTTCGATGTAAAGCAGGCAGTCGCCGATCCAGCCGTTGATCTTCCAGATTTTTGTTACCGCCACTTTCGTTCTTCCTCCCGTTTTTCTTTCAGTGCCTTTTGGTCGGACTTACGGATATACGTCCCAAGCTCCGAAGTCATCGGGTCGCGTTTGATTGGCTCCGTAACGTAGCGATACAGCATAGATGCCAGCGGCTTGATCTCATCGGTCAGCCGCTCAAATTTCTCTCTGTCGATTCTGCCGGTCGCATGTGCTATGCGTGTAAGCTGGTTCATGTTGTTGCCAATATAACGCAGCTCTGTCAGCATCTTATAAAAATCCAACGGCGGGCGTTCCTGCGGAAGCACACCGTCGATAAGCTGCCGCACATACGCCGACATCGATAAGCCGGATTTGCTCGCCAAGGATTGCAGACGTGCCATTTGTGTTTCATTTAAGCGCAACTCTAAACGGTAAGGGTATTTGTATTCGCCTTTTCTTATTTGTCTCACTTCTTTCTGCATGACGGGTTTTAGGGTGTCCCTAAAAAATCGGTGATTTTCACCGATCTACCATTCTTACGTAAGAATGGTATGCTTGGCGTCTGCACCCAGTTGCTTTACAAATTCTTCTTTTTCCTCTGGTGAACGATATTTTCCGTAACCGGGCATTACTCCTCACCTCCACCATAATTACGCAGCACGTCCAGATATTCTTCCGGCAGTGCAGCCAGCTCATTTTTAATACGCACTTGCTGCTCCATCGGAAGATCTTCTAATGGCGTCAATCCGTCGATTTCAATGCCATCTCCTGCTGTTACAAATTCTTCTGGCATCTCAGCGCACCAAAGGTTCTCCCAGTCATCTTCACAAATTGCCATGCCTTCTGTGTACAGCAGCACAACACCATACATTTCTTTCATTTTGCCTTTCTCCTTTGCCGAAAATATAAGTTTACAGTTTTGTTTGCCGGAATGCTCGGCGTAGCTTCTTGCTCCTTTCCTTTTATTTACAGGCCCCGCCGGGATTGTGACCAGCGCTCTGCATTACAAAAGCCCATCACCAAACGGTAATGAGCTTTCTCACTCTGCACAGGCAGGTTATTTTGTTATATTGCGGCTATTGACGATCCCTATTTGGGTAAAAAACAATTTGTAGAGTTCAAATTGCAGCTGTTCCGCTGTATACGGATCGTCCGACTGTATGTAGGGCTTAATCTGGTCTACTGTAAGTCCACGACTAAGAAGGTCAAGAATTACAGTTCTCTTTGCATCTGAAAGTTTTGGGTTTGAAATCAGCTCCGCAATACTTTCTTCTCCTATGCTTATATAAGTTACAATTTGCTTAATGTGCCCTTTACCATACATATAGTCGCTTGCCGTATAGCTTGTGCCAAATTTTGAATTGATGAGTTCAAGATCATTTTTAATTGAAACCTTATTCATAATCCCGCGTGCAATGCGCTCAAGCAGCACCGGAATATACATCGCATAACTCCCGAAGATCATCACCAAACCAATTATGAAAAATCTATATGGCTCTGTGTTCTTTGATGCCTGCAACCATTCTTCATAATTTCCTCCCGAAATCAACAAACTACCTATCCAAGGAAGGGTATATACATACCCAAAAAGCCTAAGATAGAAACATATAGGTGAGCTGACCCTTTGATACAAGCTATTGTTGTGATTTGAGGCCTTTGACACCACCTTATACGTCCCCGTAAAAAGCCCTATCAAAAGTGTCAGCACAAACAGATTTTCCGGTTTACTGAAAAATCCAACAACTTTTTGCATATTCTCGCTCCTCTTTTCTTTCTTATCTGTATTATGTTACGATTATCATCTACATTTTGCACATCAATCGTGCGAAAATTTATTGACAGTATCATTACAAAGTGCTATAATATAAGTACCAAAGGAGGTTGTATAATGGCACAAACAAACGTCAATATTCGCATGGACAGCGATTTAAAAACACAATTCGAGGCTTTCTGCACTGATATGGGCATGACGATGACGACCGCTTTTACCGTTTTCGCAAAAAAAGCAGTACGCGAATATCGCATTCCTTTTGAAATCGGCGCCGAAGTACCGAACGCCGTAACAAGAAAAGCTATCGAAGACGCAAAAAACGGAATTGGAATGAGCAAAGGTTTTTCCTCCGTAAAAGAGCTGATGGAGGATCTGAATGCTGACGATTAAGTATCAGACGACCTTCAAAAAAGATTACAAGCGAATCGTCAAAAGGGGTTACGATATTCGGCTTCTGGAAGAGGTTATCACCATTCTGGCTGAACAAAAGCCTTTGCCGGAAAATTATCGAGATCACAACTTGTCTGGCAATTATGCCGGTTGCAGGGAGTGCCATATCACCCCCGATTGGCTTCTAATTTATGAAATTCAAAACGATGAGCTCATCCTCTGCTTAACCAGAACCGGATCACATAGTGATCTGTTCTGAAAGTTCAAATTCAACATTATCCATCTGCGAGGAGCGTCCCTAAAGTTGTGGACGCTCCTTTTTCGTATAAAACCGGCAATATTGCCGGTCACGCTTTACTTATGTACAGCGTCTTCCCGTCAACGAACATCCACGTACTGCTTTTTCCTTACCGTCAAACTTTATATTGCATTGTACAGTCAAATTAGATACAATATTTATGTTATTTACCAACAGTTATATGACTATTAGAGGCGATACTGAAGATGAAATTTGATTATGCTTACTTAGAAAACAAAAAATCGGAACTTTCTGTTTTTCAAATAGCGCTAATATATCGCAATATTCCTTTATTTCGCGCTGAGTATGAACCGTACATGGTCTGCCCTATCTGCAAAGAGGCTAAACTTACATATGTAAACGATCAACCTGCATATTTGCGAACTGCACAGAAACAATCACATGCTGAAGATTGCCCCTTAGCCCAACTTTATCTGTCCACAAATAGAGCAAAAACAATTATGAACTCTTTTAACTCTGAAGATAGAGACTATGTATCACGTCAGTTACACAGCCTTCTTACGCGAATTTCTCATGTCAAACCACAAAAAACTTCTATATGTAAAACAAATACTAACCACGCTACTAATTTTCATATTGAAAAAACTCCACCTCAAATTACACAAGAAGGAAAACACTTACAGCCCAAGAATCTTTTAATGGGTTTCCGAGATGAAGATTATAATACTCCTCTATTAGGATATGGAAAATTCTCGATAGAAATGGAAAACAAAGACGATAGGCACACACTACTTCTCAGACGTATTGCAACAAATGAACATACTTCTTCGTCATTAGCATGTCGCGTCTTTATTTCTAAAAAAGTTTTCTTATATCTCCCTGTCGAGTATAAATACCTAAAACAACAAATAGGCTATGTTGCCTTATTTTCAGAATTTCAAAAATCCAAAAGTGGTCGCCCCTATGTGGTCACAAAACTATGTCATTCATCAAATTTACAAATTCTTCTAATATAGTCTATAATCAAATGCTCAAGTATCTATTTTCATTTGTATCAATGAGATTATAGTCATCATCCATAACTGCATCCGAACAAAGGAAATTACCACGCAAATTTTTAATACAATTGAGTGTACCGTCATCGGCGCACTTGTTCCATGCGTTCCACTCTGTTACCATTTTCCAGTTTTCTTGGGAAATGAGTAAGTAATGCCTTTTACCATGCAAGTTCCGAATTTGCTTTTCCTTTTCTTCTATAAAAATCGGTTTATTAAGTATTTCTCTAATATCTCTCACATCTGTACCCAATACCATATCGTACAGAATCCATACGGCCAAGCATTTCAGGTTTTTATCTTCCAAAACTTCAACTTGTTCTGGTGTGAAATTAAGGGCTTGAGATATTGCAAGAGCAAAGATTTGTCCGACTGAATACTCGCCGCTGAAATACTTCTGAATTTGCTCTTCTGTGAATTCCGCATAAAGAGGCTTGTCGCAGAAAAAGCCTCTTTTCATAATTGCCTCAGCAAACTCAGAGATAAAATAATATTTTTTCTTGTTTCTAACACACTGACCGTATTCCAACTCAATAAGATCATCCCAGCAGTAAAAGTAGTACGATGATTCAAGAAAAAAGTCTCCTATGTTTTTAGGCGTAACCATCTGCCCTATAATCGTTGGGCTTGCTTCTTCAAAAATATGCATATCAACATTTACCTTTCTATTACATTAAATTTGCAGTGCCCCACCGGGATTGTGACCGGCGCTCTGCATTACAAAAGCCCATCACCAAACGGTAATGGGCCTTCTCACTCTGCACGGGTAGCTTAGGAATCGGCAACATTGCCGGTTTTACTTATTTACTTGCTTTTTTGACTTTGTGAAAAATCACAGCACCTAAACCGAGGCCGGAAACCACAAGAGCGAGCAGTGCTGCATAAACACCGTGATTACTGCTGCCGGTCTTTGGGAATGCGCTGTTCGGGAAATTCATACCGGGCTTAACCTCAAACTGCACCTTTTCCCCGTCTCTTGTGATTTCGAAGCTGTAATAGTTTTTATCCTGTGAGAAGCCAGACGGAGCCTGCTTCTCATGGATTAGAAACTTGCCGTAAAGCAAACCATCAAGTTCATACACACCGGTTTCTTTTTCGCGCATATTGCCGACAAACGTATCTATGCCCTCTGTGTAACGACCATCGCCGTTTACATCGCGATAGATGCCGAACACAGCGCCGGAAAGACGGTGCTGCGAGTCTCCTGCATCGACCTTGATCGTGCTGATGGAGCCATGCAGCGGCAGAATCTTCACCGTCTGACCCTCATCTTCGATGTCTGCATGTACTGCAATTTCAATACCGTCGCGATAAAGCGTTTCAAAAGCTACGACCTCAGTTTCGACCGTCAGCTCACGCGCGTCGAAAGTAAACGTCATCTCAACTTCGCCGGTGGTAGCTTTTGGCGTAAAGGTAGCTTCTGCCGTGATTTCTTTACCATCGATGAGCAGCTTATCGTTCGTGGCTTTGTTCATCAGCACACCGGTAAGCTTATATTCTTTACCGGGGGTCAAATCCTTATAGCTCACAACATCGGTAATCGTGATCTTATCCGCTGTAATTTCTTTTTTGCCGTCTGCTGTTGCCTTTGTTCCGATTTCAGGATTCTTAATCTTTACGGTCTGCCCTTCGTCGTTGATGTCCGCATGGGTAGCAAGCAGCGCGTTTTCACGGTACAAATCCTCGAAAACAACGATTCCTTTACCATGCAGACCGGTTGCGTCAAAGATAAAGGTAACGTCTACGCTGCCATTCTTTGTTTCTGCGATAAAGGTAGTTTCAGCGGTGATCTCTTTCCCATTCACAAGTAATTTTTCACCGGTTTTTTTATCCATCAGTACGCCGGTTACTTTGTACTCTTTACCGGGAACAAGGCCAGTGTATGATACCGTATCGGTCAGCGTAACTTTATCGAGCGGATCAACTTCTTTTTCTCCCTCAACGGTGGCCTTCGTACCGATTTCAATCGGCACATTATGGAAGCTTACAGAAGCAATTTCGCCTTCGCTGAGTTCTACGGTCTGCGAGTCGGGAAGCTGATATCCGAAAGTTTCCTCTGTATCAAGTTCTTCGACCTTGTACTGATACTTATTCGCGCCGTCTTTGTCCGCGTAAATCGGAAGTGTTTCCGTAAGGATTTCGCCTGCGGCATTCGTTACATACTCTGCGGAATAGCTATCCTCAAGGCGCGTCACGCGGAAGTGAATGCCTTCGATTACGCCGTCTTCGGAAGTCTTTACGATCTTGAGCTGTGCATTTTTCTGTACGTTGACAAGATCATAGCTGTAAACCTTGCCATCCTCGGAGATTGAAACATCAAAATCGGCTACAAGCTGACGACCGTTGCCGCCCTTTGTTTGATGCACGACGTATGTGCCGTAAGGCAAGTCCTTTGTGGTTGCCATGCCATCTGCGCCGGTGGTGATATGGTCGCGCTCGGTCTCTTTGGCTGCATCGTAACTGCCCGCAGACTTGAGGTAAACATCAAACTCTGCGCCTTGTTCTTCTGCGCGGTCGTCGAGCGTTTCATACTGCTTGTGCAGCGCAATTTTGCCCTTGAAGACATCTTCCGTAAAGTCTTCCGGTTCGAGTTCATAAACATCACCGGTACCGAGCGTTGTGATGTTGTACGTATGCACAGTCGGATCGAGCTTGTAGCCTATCGGTGCAGTAATTTCCTGAACCGTGATTTGGCCGAGGGGGATTTTATTTAATCCTGTAACGCCCTTGCTGTTAGTGGTAATATCTTTACAAACCATTTGGCCATCGACCAAATAGCTTACACGGTATACTGCTCCGGCCAAAGAAGCGTTACCTGAAGCCTGATCCGAATCCGTCTCGCTGTCTTTCTTATGAACAGATAATACGATTGTGCCCGGGTCATCCACAACATTTAGCGTTGTTTCTCCCGTGACGGTGAATTTATGGGTTTTGCTGTCTGCACAGTAGCCCTTCGGCGCTACGGCTTCAAAAGTTACATAATTGCTTGACTGTAATTTCTTACTAAGTTCGGCGTGTCCGTTCGCGTCCGTGGTAAAGGTCGCATACGGCTCATAATCCCAATACGGATAATCGGGTTCCGCAGCTTCTTTATAAACATAATATACTGCGCCTTCAAGGCTGTAATTGGGGTTGCCGTTAGTAATCGTCAAATCAGCGCTTGTTTTATTGAGCGTGATTGTATATGAAGGCTTTTCACCTTTTATTTTGATGTACGCCATGGTCTGCGTTGTGCCCGGACAAGTCGCTTGGTGCTGAATGTTGGCCTGTTGGTCTCTGTCCTCCCAAACGGCAATGCTGTTTTTATCGCCGACGGTGTAGCCTGCACCGATAATCGTTGTCTCTTGCTCCGGCAGCGTGTTCGTGGAAATCGTCAGCGTATTGCCGTTACGAGAAATATCAAAGCCTGCCTGCTGAAAATCGAACAAATCCAGCACGCCGTTGGTATCAGTAACAGTAGCCGTGTACTTACCGGTTACAAGCTGTAAATCGATTTCCTGAGCATCGCTGCCGTCGCTGCTTTTGCCTGCAAAGGACGGGACGATTTCAGAGCGTAAAAGACGATCTTTTAACTCCGCATAATAGCTGCGCACAACAGAACTGTTATACGCCAGATTTGCCATGCGCTCAACATCGTTATCGATGCCGGAACCCCAAGACCAGTTTGTACCGTCTACGGTAATATAGCCTTCGGACGCCAGCCAAACAAGATGCTGTGTGACCATCATTTTGGCGGTTTCGGCGCTGTACCAACCGTTATTGCCGTCCTGCAAAGAATTTATGTTGTTAAAGCCGTAAGCCACGATGCGGCGCATAGCTTCAGTCATGCCATAATTGTCTCTTTGCACGTATGCTCCATTGTTCACACGACCTTTACCGTGCTGCAAACAGTAGGCCGGATAGCTTGTGCCATTGAGCAGGATATCGTAGAGCGGGTATTGACCGAGATCATACAAATAGTTGGAACTGAAATTACCGTTGATGCCTACCGTGCGGTAACGCGTAACTGCCTCATCGCCGAGCGCTAATAGACTGATTTCATCCTCCGGGTTTGGCGTGGGGGAAGCAGTGGGTTCAGCCGTTGCTTCCGGCTCTGCACTGACCTCCGATTCAGTCGGTTCCTCTGTTGCTTCCGGTGAGGGTTC
>ERZ894217.1324-NODE-1324-length-10475-cov-7.448273_pt1 | contig 10475 bp, 7 predicted proteins | sample MGYA00380291_ERZ894217 | MGnify/ENA primary metagenome ERZ894217 (study PRJEB32331, sample SAMN06328480) | human gut metagenome | biome: human gut microbiome; feature: stool | host: Homo sapiens | collected 2013-07-05 ...
ATCAAAGACATGGCCGACCGGGTAGTAAAGTTAAGAGACGGAATGATTCGGAAGAATTACAGAAATGAAGTAAAGATTCCGGCGATCAATCTGGAATGGTAAGGAGGACATAACAGATGAAAAGTCCTTTAAGAAAAAGATTGCCGAGAGAATTAAAAAGTGAATTTGGAAAGTATTTAGTTGTCTTTATCATGATGGCAATAACGATTGGTTTCGTATCAGGATTCCTGGTAGCTGATGGAAGTATGCTCCGGGCATATGATGACAGCTTTCAAAAATACAATATCGAAGACGGATATTTCCAGACGAAGAAGAAGCTGACTCCGGCACAGAAAGAAGATATTGAAAAATCGGATGTAAAGGTATATGAGAATTTTTATATAGAGCAAAAGCTTACGAACGGAAGTACCATACGATTTTTCAAGAACCGGAAAGAGGTAGATAAGGTCTGCCTGATGAAGGGGAAGATGCCGAAAAAGTCCGGTGAGATTGCTGTGGACCGTATGTATGCAGATAATAATGAGCTGAAAGTCGGGGATACGGTGAAAAGTCGAAAGAAGACATTCCGGATTACAGGTCTTGTGGCACTTTCCGATTACAGTGCATTATTTCAAAATAATAATGATACGATGTTTGATGCTGTAAAGTTCGGAGTGGCAATTGTTACAGACAAAGATTTTGAAGCATTGAATCAGGTAAAGGTACAGTATAATTATGCCTGGATCTATGATAAAAAACCTGCAACAGAGAAAAAAGAAAAGAAGATGGCCGAAGATCTGATGGAAGACATGGCAGATGTCGTGACGATAGAAAGTTTTGTACCACAATACCAGAATCAGTCGATCCATTTTACAGGGGATGATATGGGAAGTGACCGTGCGATGATCGTTATGCTGCTTTATATTGTAATGGCGATTCTTGCATTTGTATTCGGTATTACGATCAGCAATACGATCAGGAAAGAAGCGGGCGTGATCGGAACACTGCGTGCATCCGGGTATACAAGGCGTGAATTGATCTTACATTATATGGCACTTCCGGTTGTGATCACACTGATCGGGGCACTGGTCGGAAATATTCTCGGATATACAGTATTAAAGCAGGTATGTGCGGGGATGTACTATGGAAGTTGCAGCCTTCCGACATATGTAACGGTCTGGAATGCAGAAGCATTCTGGATGACAACGGTTGTACCGGTTATTATCATGCTGGTGATCAACTATGGAATTTTACATTACAAATTAAGACTGTCGCCGCTTAAGTTCATAAGAAGAGATCTTTCTTCCAGAAAACAAAAAAGGGCAGTTCATTTAAGTACAAAACTCGGTATCTTCCGCAGATTCCGTCTGAGAGTTATTTTTCAGAATATCAGTAATTATTTGGTGCTGTTTGTAGGAATTATATTTGCAAATCTGCTGTTATTCTTCGGATTGCTGCTCCCGTCGGTACTGAACCATTATCAGGAAGAAATACAGGAAAATATGCTGGCAAAGTACCAGTATATGCTGGAGGTTCCGACGGATGCAATCAGTGGAAGTAAACTGGAAAGTTTACTATCGCTGATGCAGTATTCGAACGGCACGAAGACAGATAACAAGACAGCAGAAAAATTCAGTGCATACGCATTAAATACAATTCCGGGAGAGGCCAAGAGCGAAGAGGTAGTATTGTACGGAGTAGAACCGGACAGTAAGTATATTAAGGCAGATCTGGGAGATGGCGTATATATATCGACGGCATATGCAGATAAGTATCAAGTAGAACCGGGAGATAAGATTACATTAAAAGAAAAATACGAACGCAAACGCTACACATTCAAAGTAAAAGGAGTCTATGATTACAGCGGGGCAATCAGTGTATTTATGAGCCGTGACAAATTAAACGAGACATTTGATCTTGGAAGTGATTATTATGCGGGATATTTTGCAAATACAAAGATTAAAGACATTGATGAGAAATACATAGGGTCTGTAGTTGATCTGGAAGCACTGACGAAGGTATCAAGACAGCTGGATGTATCCATGGGAAATATGATGGGACTGGTCAATGGATTTGCGATCATGATCTATATGATTGTCATTTATCTGTTGTCAAAGATCATTATCGAGAAAAATGCGCAGTCCATTTCCATGACGAAGATCCTTGGATATACCAACGGAGAGATCAGCAGGTTGTATATTATGTCAACCATGGTTGTAGTTGTAATAGAACTGCTATTAAGTCTTCCGATTGAAACGGTGGTTATGAACGTAATCTTCCGTGTAATGATGATGGAAAGTCTGACCGGATGGATCACACTGTGGATCGATCCAAAGATATATGTGGAAATGTTCCTGACAGGATTCATTACTTATGGTGTGGTAGCACTTCTTGAATACCGCAAGATTAAGAAAGTTCCGATGGATGAAGCATTGAAGAATGTGGAATGATCAAAAGAACGCATAGAAACGTATGACAGAAGTAATTGAATATAAAAAGAGGAGGAGAGAGAAGAGAAAAGTAGTTGCCCTAATGCTTTCTGGAATGATGATATCGGAGCTTCACTAGAATAAAAGAAAGGCAGAAAGGTGAAGTGAAGTTCATTATTGAGAAGAAAGGAATAAAATAGTTGTGAAAATACACAAAAAGAAAATGGTAAATTTATTGGTTATGACGAAAAATAAAAAGAATATAGACAAAGACAGGTATTATTGGTAATATAATAACAAGTTTGTTATTACGTAATGGTAAGCAAGACTGTTTATAGTGCAAGAGATCAAGAGATTTTGTATTATGGACAGTCTTTTTTTATCATATTGTATCAATGGTTGTTAAGATTGAATTAGAGGTGAGAATGGCTGTGAAAATAGTCAGAGTTCTGAATACGAATGCAGTTGTCAGTAGTGATCAGGAGGGAAGAGAACTGATCATAACAGGAGCAGGAATCGGGTTCAAGAAAAAGAAGGGTGAAAATCTGGATGAAGCACTGGCGGATAAAACTTATTATCTGGAGAGTGTCGATGACAGCAGGAGACTGCAGGAAGTAGTAAAAGAAATATCAGAAGAATATTTGGAGATTGTAAGCCGTATCGTAAAGACAGCGAGGGAGGAAGGATTGAAAGTCAGGGATTCCCTGTATGTGACACTTACAGATCATATCAATTCCGCAGTTGACAGATATCGTGAGAATATAGCATTAAAAAATATGATGAAACTTGAGATCCGTAAATTTTATCCAAAAGAATATGAAATCGGATTAAGGGCAGTACAATGGATACAGGAACAAAATGATGAGAATCTAGGGGAAGACGAAGCTGCATTTATAGCGATGCACATCGTTTCGGCCGAACTTGGCAGCGGAAGTAATGTAGATGTTAATAAGATTACGAAATTGATTAATGCAGTTCTTCAGATTGTCAGAATCCATTTTAAGATAGAATTTAACGAGAAATCGATATCGTATGAACGGTTTCTAACTCATTTGAAATTTTTTGCGACCAGAGTATTTGATAATACCATTTATCAAGACAGCATGCAGGAAATATACAAAGTATTGATAGAAGAGAATGAATATGCTTATTCAGGAGTCAGAAAAATTGTGGAATATATTGAAAAACAGTATTCCTACAAATTGACAATAGATGAAAGATTATATTTATTAATACACATTAAAAGAATATTAGATGAACAATCAGAATAGATTGCAGGTTTGTTATTATTCAGTTAAGCAAGACCTGACTTAAAAGAAAGCAGCGGTCCCGGGAAGCGTATGCTCTTTTAAGTCGGGTCTTTGTTATATATATGAAAAAATAAAAAAGAAAATTGAGGTAAATGAAAATGGATTACGAAAGTATAGCAAAAAAAATCCTCCAAAGAGTCGGGGGAAAGGAAAATGTAATCAGCCTGGTACATTGTATGACGAGACTGCGTTTTACATTAAAAGATGAATCAATTGTAGACGATGAAGCAGTGAAAAAGACCAAAGGCGTTATGGGAATCATGAAAAAAGCCGGTCAGTATCAGATTATCATCGGTAATGATGTGGCAAATGTCTATGCAGAGCTTAATAAGCTTGGAAATTTTTCAAACGAAGTACCGAAAAAAGCACCACAGAATAAGGAAAAACAGAATGTATTTTCTATGCTGATGGATACAATCTCCGGTATCATGGCACCGGTTATTCCGGCAATCATCGGAGCTGCAATGATCAAAGTACTTCTTACATTACTTCCAATGATCGGTGTTCTGAGTACAAAAGGTGATACTTATAATCTGTTAAGTGTTATGGGTGACGGCGCATTTTTCTTTATGCCGGTATTGATTGCGATATCTGCATCTAAAAAATTTGGAACGAATATGTATTATGCGGCAAGTATAGCGTTGATTATGTTGCATCCAAATTTTATTTCATTCATGAATAGTGCAAATGATGCAAAAGAAACTGTAAAATTTCTTAAATTTATTCCGGTAACATATGCATCTTATGCTTATTCTGTTATTCCGATTATTCTGGCAGTATGGTCGCTGAAATATGTCGAGCGTCTGGTAGATAAGATTACACCGGTAGTAACCAAGAACTTCTTAAAACCGATGTTGGTAGTGCTGATCGAAGCACCTATTGCATTGATTATTCTTGGACCTTTAGGTGCAATCTGTGGTAACGTATTATCAACAGTTGTTTATACAATTCATGATAAACTTGGATTTATTGCGATCGGTCTTGTGGCGGGTGTATATCCTTTCGTTGTTATGGCAGGTATGCATCATGCATTTACACCAATCAAACTGGGAATGATTGCTTCCACAGGATTTGAAAACTTTATCTGTATCGGAGAACTTTGCTCTAACATGGCACAGGGTGCTGCATCGCTTGCAGTAGCAGTAAAGAGTAAGAACAAAGATTTTAAACAGATTGCCGGATCTTCTGCATTTTCGGCATTATTTGCAGGAATTACAGAGCCAGCTCTGTATGGTGTAACATTACGTTTGAAACGTCCGATGTTAGGAGCATGTATCGGTGCTGCTGCAGGTGGATTATTTGGTGGATTTTTCCAGATGAAATGTTTTGGTATTGCGACACCTGCGATCGTAACAATCGTTCAGTATGTAGAAAAAGGGAAACCGCAGAGTCTGTTATTTGCAGCACTTACGATTCTCCTTACAATAGTGGTTGCATTCATTGCGACAATGATCATTGGATTTGAAGATGTAGTAGATGAAAATGATGATGAATTAGACATGCTGGAAACAGAAAGCAAAGAAGAAGTAAAAGTAATGGAGAATGCGATTGATATTGCAAGTCCGGCAGAAGGAAAAGCAATTTCACTGTCAGAAGTTGCAGATGCAACATTTGCACAGGAAATTCTTGGAAAAGGTGCGGCAATTGTTCCGGAAAAAGGAGTGATCTATGCACCATTTGATGGAAAAGTAGATGTGATGTTTGAAACGGGACATGCAGTAGGTCTTGTAGGAGAGAATGGGGTAGAACTTCTGGTACACATCGGAATCGATACCGTAAATCTGGAAGGAAAATATTTCTCACCGAAGAAAGCAGCAGGAGATGTTGTGAAAAAGGGTGATGTGTTGATCGAATTTGATATTGAAAAAATAAAAGAGGCTGGATATGATGTAACAACGCCGGTGATCGTTTCAAACACAGATCAGTATGCAATAGTTGAAAAAACAGCAACAGGAGAAGTAACAAAAGAAAGTAACCTTATCAAAGTTCAGTAAAGGAAAGGAATATGGATATGGAAGAAATGAAAGTGACAAGATTTCCAAAAGACTTTCTATGGGGAAGCGCTTCAGCGGCTTATCAGATTGAAGGTGGATGGAAAGAAGATGGAAAAGGTGTGACAAACTGGGATACATTTGTACGTATCCCAGGGAAAACATATAAAGCAACGACCGGTGATGTAGCGGTAGATCATTATCACCACTATAAAGAGGATATTGCATTAATGGCAGAGATGGGATTAAAAACATACCGGTTTTCTATCTCCTGGGCCCGTATTTATCCGGAAGGAAGAGGTACGGTCAATGAAAAAGGACTTGCATTTTATCAGGATATTATTGATGAATGCTTGAAATATGGAATTGAGCCGATGGTGACAATTTTCCACTGGGATCTTCCGCAGGCACTGGTGGATCTGTATGGTGGATGGGAAAGCCCGGAGATCATTCAGGATTATGTGACTTATGCAAAGACTCTCTTCGAAAACTTTGGCGATAAAGTGAAATACTGGATTACATTAAACGAACAGAATATATTTACTTCTCTTGGTTGGTTGACAGCACAGCATCCGCCTGGAAAATTTGATGACCAGAAGACTTTTTATCAGGTTAATCATTATGCTTTTATGGCACATGCCAGGGCAGTACTTGCTTATCGTGAAATGGGTGGAAAAGGAGAGATTGGTGCAAGCTTTGCGTATGTACCATCCTATGCGTTGGACTGCAAACCGGTAAATGCAATGGCAAAACGTGATTATGATGAATTGAAAAATTTCTGGTGGATGGATATATATGCATATGGGCGTTATCCAAAAGCTGCGATGGCTTATCTGAAGAAAAAAGGTTATGCTCCGGAAATTTTAGATGAAGATATGGAGATATTGAAAAAAGCTGCCGGAGAGATTACATTCATGGGTGTAAATTATTATCAGAGTTGTGTGTGTGAGTATAATCCAATGGATGGAGTTACGCCGTATGGTACGATGAATACAACAGGTGTAAAGGGATCTGCCCAAGAACTGGGAATGCAGGGAATATATAAGAATCCAGTAAATCCATATCTTATGACAACAGATTGGGATTGGACGATAGATCCGATGGGGCTTCGCTTTTGCTGCCGTGAAATTACAAGCCGTTATGGTCTGCCAATTGTGATTTCTGAAAATGGATTGGGAGCATTTGATAAAAAGACAGAAGATGATCAGATTCATGATGAATATAGAATCCATTATCTGGAAGAACATTTGAAAGAACTGGGAAAAGCAATTGAAGAAGGCTGTGAAGTTCTGGCATACTGTACATGGTCATTCACAGATCTTTTAAGCTGGTTAAATGGTTATCAGAAACGTTATGGTTTCGTATATGTAGACCGTGAAGAGGAAGAAGGCGGTACATTAAACCGCTATAAAAAAGATAGCTTTTACTGGTATCAGGGTGTTATCAAATCTGATGGGGAGAATTTGTATAAATAGGTATAAATAAAAAAGATTATTGTGATACAGAAATGAAATTCCGGCACAATAATCTTTTTTGTTTACAAATTCAGGAATATACGACCATGCATGCGCTGGTCATGGAATACATCGAAGGACCTGCAATTGATGACAAAGAAAAAATTCTTTCAGACGGCTATGATATGGGAGAGATTGACGTTATGGAAGTGAAGATGGATTTGATGGAAGTCATGAAGGAGAATAAAACCAGCATGCCGCAGGGGCTTACGATGCTGGAAAGACATGTGGTAATAGGACTCTAGGTGATAGCTGCTTCTGATCAGCTCAAGCATTATCTGCACGACCGATATGAAGGCAGAGATATGGGAATGTCGGGGGGGTACGTTTGGGTATTTGTTTGCATTTACGATTGTGTTGTATCTGCTGATTAAGCATATCTTTCATTTTAACCTTCTGGTTACATACAAAGGTTCGATCGGTGACAGCCGTCATGATGCATTAAATAGAAAATCACGTGTAAAGAATAAATACAACAACTGTCTTGTCACATGTAAATAACAGTGGTATAATGTGAAAAGTTTAAGCGGTCAGAAGAATATATGTGGAGGGACTGTCCGTAAACGGAAAGCAGTATAGAAAAGAGGATGTTGTATTATGAAACTGAATGCAGATACAGTAATCGTAGGAAGCGGAGTCGCAGGACTTTTCAGCGCGTTGAATTTACCAAGAGAACAGGATATTATATTAATTACCAAGTCAGATCTGGAAAGCAGTGATTCGTTCCTTGCACAGGGGGGAATCTGTGTATTAAGAGACGAAAGCGACTACGACAGTTATTTTGAAGACACGATGAAAGCCGGTCATTATGAGAACCGGAAAGAATCTGTAGATATCATGATCCGTAATTCCAGAGATATCATCAATGATCTGGTAAAGTATGGCGTAGAGTTTGAAAAGAAGGACGGCGAATTTGCCTATACAAGAGAGGGAGCGCACTCCAGACCGAGAATCCTGTTTCATGAAGATGTGACAGGAAAAGAAATCACCAGCAAGCTGCTGGCACAGGTAAAGAAGCTTGAAAATGTGAAAATGTATGAATATACAGAGATGACAGATGTGATCATCGAAGATGATAAATGTGTAGGAATCAAGGCAAAGAATGAAAAGGGAACGTATGAAATTTATGCAGAAAATACGATCCTTGCAAGTGGCGGTATCGGCGGAACCTATCAGCATTCCACGAATTTTCCACATCTGACAGGGGATGCGATTGAGATTGCAAAGAAGCATGGAATCTGTCTGGAACATCTGGACTATGTACAGATCCATCCGACAACTTTATATTCCAAGAAACCGGGAAGACGTTTCCTGATCTCAGAATCGGTACGTGGTGAAGGAGCGGTCCTTTATAATAAGAACAAAGAACGTTTTGTAGACGAACTGCTTCCAAGAGATGTTGTGACAAAAGCAATCAGAGAAGAGATGGAAAAAGAAGGAACTGATCATGTATGGCTTTCTATGGAACATATACCAAAAGAAACGATTTTAAAGCATTTCCCAAATATCTATGAACATTGTCTGGAAGAAGGATATGACGTAACGAAAGAATGCATCCCGGTTGTACCGGCACAGCATTATTTTATGGGTGGAATCTGGGTAGATTCAGACAGCAGAACTTCTATGGAACACCTGTATGCAGTCGGGGAGACAAGCTGTAATGGTGTACATGGTGCTAACCGTCTGGCAAGTAACTCACTTCTGGAAAGTCTGGTATTTGCAAAGCGCGCAGCAACAAAGATTACAAAAGAAGAAACACAGGAAAAAATATCTGAACGTAAAGCGGTATAAGATGTTATAATAAATGCAGTATACGGATGCATAGATAAAAATTGCTATCTGTCAAAAAATGAATAGAAAAATAAACAGGAAAAGGACAGAAACAGACGAACAGGAAGAATGATAAAGGAGACAAGCATAATATGAATAACATAACAATGACTTTACAGGTAGACCACCTGATCATGGAAGCATTAAGAGAAGATATTTCAAGTGAGGACGTGACCACCAATGCGGTCATGCACGAAGCTGTAACCGGAGAAGTAGATCTGATCTGTAAACAGGATGGTGTGATTGCAGGACTTCAGATATTTCAGAGAGTCTTCGAATTATTAGATAAAGATACAAAAGTAGAATTTTTCTGCAAAGATGGCGATGAAGTAAAGAATGGACAGTTAATGGGGAAAGTAACCGGAGATATCCGTGTACTCCTTTCCGGAGAAAGAGTTGCGCTGAATTATCTGCAGAGAATGAGTGGAATCGCAAGTTATACACATTCCGTAGCATCGCTTCTGGAGGGAAGTAAGACAAAACTTTTAGATACCAGAAAGACAACTCCGAATATGAGAATTTTTGAAAAATATGCAGTCAGAGCAGGCGGCGGATATAATCACCGTTATAATCTGTCTGACGGCGTTCTGTTAAAGGATAATCATATCGGAGCAGCGGGAAGTGTAGCAAAGGCTATTCAGATGGCTAAAGAATATGCACCATTTGTACGCAAGATTGAAGTAGAAGTAGAGAATCTGGATATGGTGAAAGAAGCGGTAGAAGCAGGGGCAGACATTATCATGCTCGATAATATGTCCACGGAAGAGATGCAGGAAGCAATCCGCATCATTGACGGACGTGCCGAGACCGAGTGTTCCGGTAATGTAACGAAAGAGAATATCAGCAGACTGACTTCTCTCGGCGTAGATTATATTTCCAGTGGAGCACTGACACATTCCGCACCGATTTTAGATATTTCCTTAAAGCACCTTCATGCGGTATAATAGATGTGATTACCGTGTGTGGAGAAAAATACATGGATAAATAGATCATTTGGAAAAATAACATGGGAGGTGGCAACAGGAAATGCATGGATCTGAAAGAAGAGAACAGATAATCAGACAGATTCAGGAAAGCAAAGCTCCGGTATCCGGAACAAAGCTTGCTTCCTTTTATAATGTCAGCCGTCAGGTGATCGTGCAGGATATCGCACTGATCCGCGCAGCAGGATATGAGATCATATCTACAAACCGCGGCTATATATTGAACCAGCCAAAGACGGTGTGTCGGATATTTAAAGTACAGCACACAGATGAACAGCTGGAAGAAGAGATGAATACGATCGTTGACCTGGGAGGATGTGTAGACAATGTCATGATCCATCACAGAGTCTATGGAAAGATGGAGGCGGAACTGGCCTTAAGTTCCCGGAGAAAGGTCGGCGCATTTATGGAAGATATCCGAAGTGGCAAGTCCAGTCCG
>ERZ894217.1327-NODE-1327-length-10458-cov-17.677497_pt1 | contig 10458 bp, 8 predicted proteins | sample MGYA00380291_ERZ894217 | MGnify/ENA primary metagenome ERZ894217 (study PRJEB32331, sample SAMN06328480) | human gut metagenome | biome: human gut microbiome; feature: stool | host: Homo sapiens | collected 2013-07-05 ...
CGATCATCAGCGGCATGGTCAGGATGGAAAGCAGCGTGCTCAGGACATAGATCGCGCTGGAATGAGAAGCATCCCGGTCATAGAGCTGTGCCATGGAGGTGACTGTTGCACAGGCGGGGGTAATGGCAGAAAGGTAGACCGTCATCAGGATGGACTTGCCGTCCGGGATCCAAAGGGATGCGTGAACTGCCCAAAGCAGCAGAACGATGACCAGCGGAACACCCAGCAGACGCAGAAATACCGGCAGATAGTTGCGCGGGGTGCAGAAAACCTTTTTCAGGGGCACTTCCGCAATGGCCATGCCTGCCAGCAGCATTCCCATGGGGCCGATCATATTGCCGACACTGCTCAGTGTGCTGGTGATCGGGGCAGGCAGCGAGACGTGCAGCAGGTACAGCAGCGCACCGGCTGCAATGGCAATCAGATTGACATTGGTAAGGAGCTTGCGCCATTCCAGCCGGGCAGACCCCTGCAGGCAGGCGCTTGCATGGGTCCAGAGCAGTACCAGCTGTACAATGACAAAGGCGCAGGAGTAGACAACATATTCCTCCCCCAGCAGGGCCTGCACAATGGGAATGACCAGCGCGGCGGCATTGCTGTAAATGATATTGACCTGCTCCACGGCGTCCAGCTTGAGAGACTTGCGGAACAGCGCATTCAGAAGCAGAAATACAACGTGCATTCCAACGGCGATGCCCATGGAATAAAGCAGACCGGTGCGGATCTCCGGAGTATCCTTGATCTGAAAGGCGTTCAGAACGACACAGGGCATGACCAGATAGACAAAGACCACAGACAGCACCTTGCTGTCCGATGCCTTCAACAGGTCGGTTTTCACAACGGCATATCCCATCAGCAGAATCAGAAATAGCTGCGCGATCTGCTGCATCAATAAAAGGCTGATTTGCATTTGGATCTCCTCTTTTGCAATTCATTTTTGCAGCACCATCCTACTCCATTAGCGGGGCATCGTCAAGAGAAAACAGAAAAAATACGATTAGAGCAAGAAAAAACGGATGGCTCCGCAGAACCATCCGCTAAAACTGGCATCATCAGTCTTTCCGGTACTTATATGCGCCCTCAATGGCGTCAATTTCCGTGGGAATGCAGAAGTTTACGCCCTGATACATGGAAGAGTAGCCTTTTAAGCAAGAATCCCGGTGGACTGCAAAAACAGCACCAGCATCATCACCGGGGCAACATAGCGGATCATCACCCGGTAGAGCTTCTTACGGCGGAAGGTCTTGCCGCCCCGCTGCATCTCGTCAATGACGTAATCCGGCGTCATGACCCAGCCGATCAGGATGGTGGACAGCAGGGCAATGAAAGGCATCATGACGCTGTTGCTGACATAGTCCATGATATCCAGCAGCTGAGCCGCAGAGCCGTTGGGCAGCTGCACCTCAAAATAGAAGATGCTGTAACCCAGCGCAATGATGGCGGACGCGGCCAGATAAATGACCGTCAGCACAAGCACCGTCTTTTTGCGGCCCGAGTGGAAGATCTCCATGCAGTTGGCTGTGATGGATTCCAGCACCGAGATGCAGGAAGTGAGAGTGGCAAAAATGGCGGTGACAAAGAACAGGATGCCCACGAAAGTACCGGCCTTGCCCATAGCGGCAAACACCTTGGGCAGCGAGACGAACATCAGGCTGGGGCCTGCGCTCATGCCCTCGGTACCGGAGAACACATACACGGCAGGAATGATCATGGCACCGGCCAGCAGAGCCACGCCGGTATCGAAGATCTCGATCTGATTCACCGCTTTGTTCAGGTCTACGTCCGGTTTGACGTAAGAACCGTAGGTGATCATAATGCCCATGGACACGCTGAGGGAGAAGAACAGCTGGCTCATGGCGTCCAGCAAGATCTGCAAAAAGCGGCTGACGGTCAGCCCTTCCATGTGCGGGGTCAGGTAGTAGCGCAGCCCTTCCATACCGGTGCGCATTTGACCGGAAGCGTCCTCGTGGCGCAGGGTGAGGGCATAGCCCGCAATCACGACCACCAGCACCAGCAGAATGGGCATCATGTAGCGGGACACCCGCTCAATGCCGCCCTCCACGCCGTTGTACACGATGAAAGCCGTCACGCCCATGAACAACAGAGCGAACACCACAGGAGACACCGGCGAGGTAATGAAGCTGGTAAAATAACCGTCCTCCGCAGCGGCGGCAGACTGTCCGGTGAGGTAGACCACCGCATATTTCGTGATCCACCCGCCGATGACGGCATAGTAGGTCATGATCAGAACCGGCACCAGAAAGGTCAGGATGCCGAGGAATTTCCACTTGGGGCGCATGGTCTCGTAGGCGCGGATGGCACTCTGCTTGGTGCGGCGTCCGATGGCGATATCCGAGGTGAGCAGGGTAAAACCGAAGGTCAGCACCAGCACCAGATACACCAGCAAAAACAAACCGCCGCCATCCTTTGCGGCAAGGTACGGGAACCGCCACAGGTTGCCGACACCTACCGCACTTCCGGCGGCAGCAAGGACAAATCCGATTTGTCCGGAGAAACTGCTTGCTTTCTTTTCCATGATTCTCAAACTCCTATCCTAAAAACCTATTGTAATATAGGATAACATGAAGTATCATATCAGTAAACCCAATAAAATTACTACGACCTATAAATTTTACTTATGGAGCGTTTGCAATGCGGGAACAGAAAGACCGATACGAGATATTCTTGAAAGTATGCGAAACGGGCAGTTTTTCCAAAGCAGCGGAGGCACTGAACTATACCCAATCCGGCATCAGCCAGATGATGGCAGGGCTGGAAGAGGAATTGGGCGTGCAGCTGTTCGCCCGCATCAACCGGGGCGTGACCCTGACAGATAACGGCACCCGCCTTTTGCCCTACATCCGGGAGCTGGCCAACCAGAAGACCCGGCTGCGGCAGGCGGCGTTCAATATCAACCACAAGGTGGAGGGCAAGCTGCGGGTGGGCAGCATTTCCAGCATCACAACGCTCTGGATGCCGGAAGTCGTGCATTATTTCAAGGAAAACTACCCGAAGGTGAAGATAGAAATTCTGGACGGCAACTATGATGAGATCCGGGAATGGATCATCCGTGGGCAGGTGGACTGCGGTTTCCTCTCGTCCATTGTGGCAGACGACCTGAAATTCTACCCGCTCCGGGACGATCCGCTGTGCGCTGTGTTCCCGGAGGGGCATCCGCTGGCTGCACATTCCAGTGTGACCCTGCCGCAGCTGTTTCAGTATCCGCTCATCATCGAAACGCCCGGCTGTGATAACGACATCCAGCACCTGATGCTCAAATGCCCGGTGAAGCCGAATATTTTTTACAGCTTCCGGGACGATACCCTCATCATGGCGTTCGTGCGCAGCGGACTGGGCGTGACCATCTCACAGGAGCTGGTGATGCAGGCATTTGGCTGCCCCGGTGTGGTGTCCCGCCCGCTGGAGCCTGTCTGCTGCCGGACATTGGGGCTGGCGTTTTCCAAGACGGCAAGCTCGGTGGTGAGCCAGACGCTGCTGGAATATCTGAGATCCACCCGGCAGCGAAAGGAAACACCGAAGATAAAATAAGAACAAAGCGCGGAGAACGGTATAAAAGCCGCTCTCCGCTTTCCCAGCAGTTGCTCCTTGATCTCCTTGGAGATGAACGCCTGAAAATCGCGCACGATGGTGGGGAGCAGTTCCCTGCACCCTCAAAGGACTTTCTCTGTTGTCATTCTGCCTGTATCTCTTCCACCAGCGGCAGATAGTCGGCACAGTATTTCCGGTACAGCGGCTGCACCAGCTGCCGGAAGTTCTGCATTTCCTCTTCGGGCAGCGGCAGTTCCCGGCACCCGCCAGCCAATGCCGCTTCTCGGGCGGCTGTTTCCTCCTGTGCCCAGAGTTGGCGCTCGTATTGCGCCGATGCCCGGGCACATTTCTGCAGAATCTGCTGGTACTCCTCCGGCAGTGCATCCCATGTGCGGCCGGAAGCCAGCTGCACCTCCGGTACGCGGCTGTGCTCATCGGCCATGTAGTACCGCGCCACCTTGTAGTGCTCCATGGAATAGTAGGCCGGCCAGTTGTTTTCGGCGGCATCGATCTGCCCGGTCTCAAACGCCGAGTACACGTCGCTGTAAGCCGTGGTCTCCGGCACCGCGCCCAGCAGACGGATCATGTCGATCACGATCTGCGAATCCTGCACGCGGATGGTCTTGCCCTGCAGATCGTTCAGGCTGCGCACCGGCTGACGGGCATAGAACGAGCGGGCACCCGCGTCGTACCAGCTCAGGCCCACCCGTCCCTGTGCGGTAAAGTCCTGCAAAAACTCTGCCCCGATGCTGCCATCCAGCACACGCCACATATGGTCGGCATCCCGGTAGAGATACGGCAGCAGCAGTACGTTGAGCCGGGGCAGATCGTCTGTGGCCGCCGAAAGCGACACACGCGCAAAATCTACGCCGCCAATGGCAAGCTGCTCCCACACCTGCTGTTCCGAGCCGTACTCGCCGTTCGCTTTGACCTGAATGACCACCTTACCCCCGGTCTGCTGCTGCACAAGGTCTGCAAAATACTGCGCGCCCTGTGTAGTGGGGTACCCGGCGGGCTGGTTGTCGGCATAGGTCAGCACATAGTCCGGTGTGGTCTGCGGCTTTGCGCCACAGCCTGCCAGCTGCAAGGCTGCAAAGCCCAGCCCGGCTAAAAAGGTCCGTCTGCGCATGGTCTCTCCCTCCCTTTGCAGATAGTATAGCGCACAAGACTGCCTTTGTGCAAGAGACAAGAAAAGGCGGTGCCCGCCGCAAAGCAGGTACCGCCTTTTTAGGAGAAGAAGAATAAGAACAAGAAGGAGATGTCTCAGTTACATCAGGCCCATTGCCTGCGGCAGTGCAGTAGACACTGCCGGGATAAAGGTGACCAGCAGCAGTCCGCCGATGATGGCCACATAGTACATAAGCATATACGGCATGACCTTGGAAAGCGAGGTGCGCCCCACCTTGATACCCACGAACAGTGCGTTGCCCACAGGCGGGGTGATGTTGCCGATGCACAGGTTATACACGAGGATCAGACCGAACTGGATGGTGCTCATGCCAAAGCTCTGGCAGATGGGCAGAAACAGCGGGGTGAAGATGAGGATGGCCGGGGTCACGTCCATGAAGGTGCCGGATACCAGCAGGATCACGTTCATGATGAGCAGGATGATGTACTTATTGCTGGTCAGGCTCAGCAGGGCTGCCGCCACAGCATCCGGGATCTGCAAAAAGGCCATGACCCAGCCCAGAATGTTGGAAACACCCACAAGGAACACCACCATGCCGGACATCTTGGCAGAGTCCACGATGATCTTCCACAGGCTCTTCAGGTTGATGGAGCGGTAGCAGAAAGCCAGCACCAGCGCATAGACGACCGCGATGGCAGAGCCTTCGGTGGCAGAGAACACACCGCCGATGATGCCGCCAATGACCACGATGATCAAGGACAGAGAAGGCAGAGCGCGCAGGGTGCATACGCCGAGGTTCTTCCAGTCAAATTTGCCGGGTGTGCCCTTGTACCCCAGCTTGATTGCCAGCAGCACGCCCACCACGCAGCAGCACAGCGCCCAGATGATGCCGGGGATGTAACCGGCCATGAACAGCGCAGCCACAGAGGTGCCGCCGGATGCCAGAGAGTAGGTGATCAGGGCGTTGGACGGCGGGATCAGCAGGCCGGAGCAGGAGGAAGCGGCGTTGGTGGCAGCGGTCACGGCGGGGTCGTAGCCCTGCTCATCGGCACCGTCGCGGATCATGGAGCCAACGGCAGCAGCCGCAGCGGAAGCAGAGCCGGAGATGGCACCGAACAGGGCGTTGGTGCCGATGTTGGTCACTAGCAGTGCGCCGGGCAGCTTGCCCAGGATGGCCATGACGAAATCCACCAGACGCTTGGCGATGCCGCCCTGATTCATGATGTTGCCGGCCAGAATAAAGAACGGGATGGCGGTCAGGCTGAACTTGCTCATGCCCACAAAGGTGCGCTGGGCAGCGGTCAGCACAGCTACGTTCAGATCAATAGAAGAGAGAATGGCAGTCAGGGAAGAGACTGCAATGGCGTACGAGATGGGCACGCCGAGGAACAGCAGCACCAGCAGCACTGCCAGAATTACGAGTAACGCTTGAATTGCCACAGCTTAGTCCTCCTTGTTTTCCTTGTCAGCATCGGCAGCCATTTCGGCTTCCACCTTTGCAAAGTCTGCATCCTCCGGGGTATCCAGACAGATGGAGCCGTTTGCGATGCCGATAATGTTCAGCACGGAATACACCAGAATGATCACGCCGCAGATGGGCATGACCCAGTAGAACACGCCCACGGCAACGCCCAGCGAGGAGGTCTGCTGCCCCATAGCCAGCTGGGACACCTGAAAACCGCCGAACACCAGAATGGTCGCAGAGAAGAGGAAGGCGATGACCTCGGCAAAGATGTGGAACGCCTTGCGCATGATGGGGTTGAACCGGTCCACCAGCACGGGGATGTTCATGTGGCCGCGCTCGCCGGAAACGATGGTGGCACCCAGCAGAGTGCTCCAGCCGAATAGATAACCCACCAGCTCTTCCGACCATGTGGAGGGAGAGTTGAAGATGTAACGCACGATGACCTGATAGGTGGTCAGCACCACCATGACCGTCATGCTCAGACCTGCCAGCAGGTTGAGCACCTTATTCAGGGTATTTCTCAGTTTTTCCATGATGCTCCTCCTCAGTCCGCAGTGTGGGCAGCATTGTGCTGCTGGATCAGGTCATAAATGGGCTGCAAGTCCGGGTTTGCTGCCAGCACGGAATCGTGCAGGGGGGCCATAGCCTCCTGAAACGGTGCAGTGTCCGGGTAAATAAAGTTGACGTGCTGCTCATTCTCGGCCTTATCTTTCGCCTCAGCCACAGCATCCTCCCAAGCATCCTGCTCGGTGCGCTTCACGATCTGGAAACCTTCTTCAAAGATCGCGCGCTCCTCGTCGCTGAGCTCGTTCAGGAAGGCGTAGTTTGCCACCAGCAGATCCGGCACCATCTGGTGCATATCATAGGAGTAATACTTGCAGATATCGCCGTGACCGTTATCGGTCAGAGCCAGCTCGTTGTTCTCGGCACCATCCAGAATACCGGCCTGCAGCGCGGTGTACACATCGCCGAAGCCCATGGGGGTAGCGGTGCCGCCCAGCAGACGCATCATTTCCACATTGGTGGGCGACTGCTGTACGCGGATCTTCAGACCCTTCAGGTCGGAGGGCTGGTTGATTGGGGTCTTGATGGTGTAGAAGTTGCGGGTGCCGGCATCCAGCCATGCCACCGTTTCCAGACCGGCCTTGGAAGTGGTCTTGAAAATGGGGTCCGTCACCACGGGGTCATCCATGGCCTCGTGGTAGGCTTCCACGCTGGAGAACAGGTAAGGCAGGTTGAAGATCTGGTATTTGGCGCTGAAGGTCTCCATAATGGCATTGGACGCCACCACAAAGTCGATAGCACCGGTCTGGGTCAGCTGCACCATTTCGGTCTGGGAGCCCAGCAGCTCGCTGGGGTACACTTCCACGCGGTACTTGTCGCCCAGCTTCTCGTTGATATAGTTGGCGAAGGCTTCCAGTCCCAGATGATCCGGGTGGGTCTGGGACTGCACATGGCCGATGCGCACGATCTTGCGGTCGTCATCGGAGCCGGCGCCGCAGCCGGTAAGCATCATGCTGCTGGTCAGTGCCGCCGCGCCCATCAGCGACAGAAACGTTCTTCTCTTCATGAATGGCATCCTCTCTTTTCGCGTTTTTCTATGATTATAGTTTAACAACTCGTTCATTTTTGCGAAACCGGATTATTTTGTGAAACGCAGTACGATTTTGTCTTTGTTGTATCCAAGTACAATTTTTGCGTTTTTCTGACGAAAGAAACTGGCAAAAATAAAGAAGCGCCCGTCCCTCTCCTGCTGACAGGCAGAAAAGAACGAGCGCTTCTTTTGGATCCGATTTATCCTTGTACCGCTTTTTCCGCTGCGGCTACGCGGTATTCCGAAGGGGTCTGGCCGGTCAGGCGCTTGAACACCCTTGTAAAATAGTTGGCGTCGCTGTAACCCACAGCAGCGCCGATGTCCTTCAGGCTCAGGCGCGGGTCCAAAATCAGCTGGCGCGCCTTGTTCACTCGATATTCGTTCAGGTAGGCCGAAAAGTTCACCTTAAAGCACTGCTTGAACAGCTTGCAGAAGTAGGCGTCCGAGTAGCGCAGCGCAGCGGCGGCATCCTGCATGGAGATATCCTCCCCATAGTGAGCGTCGATGAAGCGGCTGATCTCTGCCCGGATGATGGCGGTGCGCATATCCTCGTCCTCTTCCCGGCGGAGGGGCTCTGCAGGCGCAGAGGGCTGTGCCGGGCGGGAGGGCAGCTGCACCGACACCTGCCGGATGGCATCCTCCACCGCGAATACCAACTCCTGCTCGTTGTAGGGCTTGAGCAGATAGTCCAGCGCCCGCACAGAGATCGCCTGCCGTGCGTAGTCGAACTTATCAAAGCCGGTCAGGAACAGGATGGCGCAATTTTTGTCCGTTTCGCGGATCTTGCGCGCCACCTCCAGCCCGGTGAGACCCGGCATTTCAATGTCCAGCACAGCCACCTGCGGCGCTTCGCGGGCAAAAATTTCCAGAGCCTCTCTGCCGTTTTTGGCTTCATACAGACTTATCAGATCTCCCAGATACTTCTGCAAAGTCCGGCACAGCACCTTGCGCTCGATCAATTCATCCTCTGCCACCAGCAATTTGCACTTCACGAGAGCGTCTCCTCCTTTTCTTCTGGCTGCTGCGTTTGCGGCAGTTCAAACCGCACCACAGTGCCATGACCTGCGCGGCTGTACACCTGCATTTTACCGCCCGGATACAGCATCCCGATGCGGCGGGAAATGTTGCCAAGGCCGATGCTGCGGCCGGTCTGCTCGCTCTGGGCAATTTTGGTTTGCACGGCGTCCAGCTCCTCTGGGGTCATCCCCTTGCCGTTGTCCGCGACCGTGAGCACCAGCACCTTGCCCTGCATCCATGCCCGCAGCAGGATGCGTCCGCCTTCCTCGCGGGACTTGAGCCCGTGCGAGTAAGCGTTTTCCACCACCGGCTGCAGCATAAAGGACGGCACCAAAACCGCCGCAGGCTGCACCCGGATGCTTTTTTCTACGGTAATGCGTCCATCAAACCGCATCTGCTGCAGATAAATATAATCCTCCAGTCCGTCCAGCTCCTCCTCCAGCGTGATTTGCTGACGCTTGGTACGCAGGTTGTGCCGGAACAAACTGCCCAGATGCACGATCATCTGGTCGGTGGTGGAAGCATCCTCCAGCCGCGCCATACAGGAGATCATGTTCAGGGTGTTGAACAGAAAATGTGGGTTTACCTGACTTTTAAGCACCTCCAGCCGGGTGTGTTCCAGATCCTTTTCCAGCGCAAGGTTCCGCACCTCTTCCCGGTGCAAGGCCTGCTGCGTGGTCAGCTGCTGCGCCATGGCGTGTTTCATCTGGTTGAAGGTGGCTGTCAGCCGCCCCACCTCGTCGCTGCTTTTTACCGGAAGATCCGGGCTGGAAAAATCTCCCTCGGCAATGCTGTGAGAAGCCTGCGCCAGCCGCAGCAGCGGACGCACCACCGCACGGCTCAGCACCCGGATGAGCAGCAGCATCAGCACGGCCGCCGTCAGGAACAGCCCCAGATACAGCCACGGCAGATGCCGGAGGCGGGTTGCCGTGCTGCTGTAAAGGGTGTTTTCCTGTTCCAGCGTGGCCTGTGTCAGGCGCAGCGCATACTCGGCAAGGTAGTCCTGCAAAGCTATCACATGGTACATCTGTTCAATATAGGTATCTGCCGAGGGCGAAAGCTGCAAAAAGGCATCCCGCTCCTGCCGGTAGCCCGCGTACCCCTGTAAAAGGTTCCATGTACGGGCATAGCGCTCTTCACCGATGCGGGCATAATCGAAGGGCAGGGCCGCAAGGCTCTGCTCGGCGGCAGCGCAGGCGGCGGTATAGGCCTGCTCCGTTTCAGAAGTAGGCTGGCGCACATAGCGTGCAAAGGCCTGTGTTTCGTCCTTGAGGGCGTTCTGCACCGTGTAGCAGAGGGCATTGTCGGCCAGAAGCGTATCAAAGGAGCGCACCGTCCATTGACCTGCCACGGTAGCAATGCCGGTGGAAAGCATGGTGACCAGCAAAATCGCGGCAAGCCATGCCGTGACCCTGCTGCGCAGGGAGATGCCGCCCTGTGCGGTTTTGTTCCGTGCCATACGCTTTCCCTCCTGCCCTTGCAGCACCCGGTCTTTTTTATAAGATAAGTATAATAATCTCCCGGGAAAAGTGCAACTGCAAAAAAAGCACCGGTTTCCGCAAAGAAGCCGGTGCTTGCAGGCAATGTGCCAAGCGGTCAACGGGTCAACAGCTCAAAGTGATTCCGCTTGGTGACCAGCAGCCCTTCTTTTTGCAGCTTGGAAAGCTCCACCGACATGGCGGCACGCTCCACGCAGAGAAAATC
>ERZ894217.1349-NODE-1349-length-10348-cov-7.010395_pt1 | contig 10348 bp, 4 predicted proteins | sample MGYA00380291_ERZ894217 | MGnify/ENA primary metagenome ERZ894217 (study PRJEB32331, sample SAMN06328480) | human gut metagenome | biome: human gut microbiome; feature: stool | host: Homo sapiens | collected 2013-07-05 ...
CTCAATGACGGTCGCCTGGACCTTCTGAACCTCGAGTGTGGCCGGCTGCGGTTTGGGCTCAGGCTGGGACGCGGGCGTGGGTTCTGCCTTGGCGGCGGCCTCGGCGTTGCGATAGGCGCGCTCCAGCAGGGCTTCCTGCGAGTTGAAGGGTTTCTCGCCCTCTGCACGCTTCACGGGGACCCAAGTGCCGTCGCTCGTGAGGCTGCGGGCCTTCACGTTGTCGCGCAGCTGCATGCCCATGTACTCGTGCACCAGGGCACGGCAGGTGGGGTCGAGCACGGGGAAGGCGATCTCCACGCGGTGCTCGGTGTTGCGCGTCATCATGTCGGCCGAGCTCAGATAGATCATGTCCGAGTCCACGCCAAAGGCGTAAACGCGCGCATGCTCCAAAAAGCGTCCGACAATGGAGCGGACATGCACGTTCTCGGTCTTGCCCGGAACGCCCGGCTTGAGGCACGAGATGCCGCGGATGATCATGTCCACGCGGACTCCTGCGCACGATGCCTCGGCGATCTTGTCGATGACCTCGCGGTCGGTGAGCGAGTTGAGTTTAAAGAACACACGGGCGGGCTCGCCGGCGAGGGCGCGCTGGATTTCGCGATCCAGGCCGCGCATGATGAGCGGCTTCAGGCCGACCGGCGCCACGCCCAGGAAGCGGTAATCGCCGCGCAGATTGCCCAGCGACAGGTTACGGAAGAACAAGTTGGCGTCCTCGCCGATGCCGGGATGGGCGGTCATGAGCATAAAGTCGCTGTAGAGCTTGGCCGTCTTCTCGTTAAAGTTGCCGGTGCCCAACAGCGTCAGGCGTGTAAGCGCCATGCCCTCGCGATAGGTGAGCTGGCAGATCTTGGAGTGGCACTTAAAGCCCTCGGAGCCGTAGATGACGGTGCAGCCTGCCTCTTCCAGACGCTCGGCCCACTCGATGTTGTTTTGCTCGTCGAAGCGGGCGCGGAGCTCCATGAGCACCGTGACCTCTTTGCCGTTCTCGGCGGCATCGATCAGCGACTCGCACAGGCGGCTCTGCTTGGCCACGCGGTAGAGCGTGATGCGCAGTGAGATGCACTCGGGGTCGTAGGCGGCCTCGTGCACCAGGTCCAGGAAGGGGTTCATGGCCTCATAGGGATAAAAGAGCAGCTTGTCGTGCTGAAGTACCTGCTCGCGGATGGAGCGGGTCATATCGATGGTAGGGTTGGGCTGCGGCTTAAACGGCGTAAAGAGCAGCTCGTTGCGTAGGTGCTCGGGAATCTTGCCCTCAATGCCGAAGACATAGCCCAGGTTGAGCGGGATGTCGCAGGTAAAGACCGAGCGACGCGAGAGCTCGAGCGCCTTGCGGATAGTCTTGAGCGTTGCTTTTTCGAGTGAGCCCGAGACGGCGAGCACTACCGGCTGCAGGCGCAGGCGCTTCTTGAGGATGCGCTTCATATGCTGGCGGTAGTCCTCTTCCTCCTCGACGCCCTCGCCGTCCGGATCGATGTCGGCGTTGCGGGTGACGCGGATGAGCGCGCGGTCGAGCGGCTTATAGGAGCCAAAGCAGCTGTCCAGGCAGGCGAGGATGACGTCCTCGAGCAGAATGTAGGAGTAGGTGCCGGTGGGCGAGGGGATCTCGACCACGCGGTTCATCGAGGCGGGAATCTCGATCAGGCCCAGCAGGCTCTCCTCGTCGGTGACGCCGTCCAGGCCACAGGCCAGGTAGAGTGCGCCGTTGCGCAGGTTGGGGAAGGGGTGGCGCGGGTCGATTACCAACGGTGAGATGACCGGAGACACGTAGGCTTGGAAGTAGCGGGTGACAAAGGTGCGCTCCTCGGGCGTAAGCGAATCGACGCGCGCGCGGTGAACGCCCAGGGCGTCGAGCTTGCCCTCGATGCTCTTAAAGATGGACTCCCAACGGGTAAGGAGCCCGGGCAGCTCTGCCATGACGGCATCGACCTGCTCCGAGGCGGTCATATTGCTCTTGTTGTCGACAGGTTGTTTTTTGAGCTCGGCAAGGTCGGACAGGCCACCCACGCGCACCATAAGGAACTCATCGAGGTTTGACTCGAAGATCGAGACGAACTTAAGGCGCTCGAACAGCGGCACGGACTCATCAAAAGCCTCGTCGAGCACACGGTTGTCAAAGCGCAGCCAGCTGAGCTCTCGGTTCTGCGTGTACGAGAAGTCGCGCGGCGGTTTGCGCAGCTTTGCGGCGGCTTGCTTTTTTTCGATTTTGCTCGGCATATGCATCTGTCCGTTCAGTCCCCGCAGGGGACGGTAGCCTAACACTATTCACTATTGTCTCAATTTAGTCGACTTGTGGCACGGACGTATTGTGCGAACGGTATCTTAACCTACTTCTTACGCTGTCAAGGCATGCGACTAACTGCCCGACTCGTTTTGAAAACAATCTATATCCATACTCAACTGGTGAGAATGTATGAATAAGAATGATTGCGAGCTGAATATAATCGAATCCAAATCGAATCGTGGACAAACGACATATATATGCAGAAAACCGTTTTAGCTATGCAATTCCTAAACATGTAAATATTTGTGCAATCTGGCTTAATTCCTTAGAAAAAGAACGTTTACCTTTGAAAATATGCTTTAGAGAACTGAAGTGCATCATGGGGGAATCATATGCGATATACCGTTCATCGCACTTTGCTGACCGTTCGCGGGCGAGGTGGAATTGCGGGTGGTTTTTGGATATAACTAGAGCTGTCAGCAAGCAGCGTCCCATACGGAGGGGCGCTGATACATTCGGCCAGTAAGGCCCGAAAGAAAGGTAGGAGGCCATGACGAAAGGTCTGCACGTGCCTTCCGAGATCGGCAAGCTCAGGAAGGTCTGCCTGCACCGTCCCGGCGACGAGCTCCTCAACCTGCCGCCCGACGAGCTCGAGCGACTCCTGTTCGACGACGTCCCGTTCCTGGAGGTCGCACAGCAGGAGCACGACACCTTCGCCCAGATCCTGAGGGACCAGGGCGTGGAGGTCCTCTACCTCGAGAACCTCGTCGCCGAGGTGTTCGACCAGGTCCCCGGCGCCCGCGCCGAGTTCACCGACCAGTACATCGCCGAGGCCGGCATCCGCGGCCAGCACATGCCGCAGATCGTCCGCGAGAAGCTGGACTCCATCGAGGACAACCTCGAGTTCGTCAAGAAGACCATGGCCGGCATGACCAAGGCCGAGATCGACATGCCCCTCACGGCGTCCACGACCCTCGACTCCCTGGTCAACTCCGAGTCCGAGTCCGACCTGATCATCGACCCGATGCCCAACCTCTACTTCACCCGCGACCCGTTCGCGGTCGTCGGCGAGGGCGTCAACCTCAACCGCATGTACTCGGTCACCCGCAACCGCGAGACCCTGTACGGCAAGTACGTCTTCAAGTACCACCCCGACTACAAGGACGTCTCGCTGTACTTCCGCCGCGACTGCCAGTTCCACACCGAGGGCGGCGACGTGCTGAACATCAACGAGAAGACCCTCGCCGTCGGCATCTCCCAGCGCACCCAGGCCGCGGCCATCGACGTCATGGCCCAGAACATCTTCTGGAACTCCGACTCCAAGGTCGAGCGCATCCTGGCCTTCGACATCCCGGTCTCGCGCGCCTTCATGCACCTCGACACGGTCTTCACCCAGATCGACGTCGATAAGTTCACGATCCACCCCGCCATCATGGGCACCCTGCGCGTCTACGAGCTGACCGCCGGCAAGAACCCGGGCGACGTGAACATCCGCCTGATCGAGGACACCCTCGAGCACGTCCTGGAGGACGCCACCGGCGTCGACCAGGTCAAGCTGATCCCCTGCGGCGGCGGCGACCCGATCGCGGCCTCCCGCGAGCAGTGGAACGACGGCTCCAACACCCTGTGCGTCGAGCCCGGCAAGATCTGCGTCTACGCCCGCAACACCGTCACCAACGACGTGCTGTACAAGGAGGGCCTGGACCTTCTCGTCGTGCCCTCCGCCGAGCTCTCCCGCGGCCGCGGCGGCCCGCGCTGCATGAGCATGCCCTTCTGGCGCGAGGACCTCTAAGGTCTTCAAGGACCCGTACAGGTCTTAATACATACATCTAGCTGCCATTAGATGTTTCCCATTGGGGCGGTGCGGGTATTCGCACCGCCCCAATCTTGTATGAGGAGCGTCAACACGATTGGATGACTGCTTTTGTAAGGAGCTTGGCCATGGACATCAAGACAATCGGCGTTGAGGAATGGCTCAACGTTTGGGAGAAGAGCGCCACGTGGGACATCGCCCAGTCGACGATCTCGTCGCTCACCATGGGCGAGCTGCGCGCGCTCGATAAACAGGACGGCGCCACGTTCTACGAGCGCCTGGACCGCGAGAAGATGAACTACGGCTGGATCGAGGGTTCGCCGGAGTTTAAGGCCGAGGTTGCCAAGCTGTATCGTCACGAGGTCAATCCCGACCGCATTCTGCAGACCAATGGCTGCACGGGTGCTAACCTCAACGCCATCATGGCCGTGGTCGAGCCCGGCGACCATGTGATTGCCGAGTGGCCCACCTATGCGCCGCTCTATGAGATCCCGCGTATGCTCGGCGCCGAGGTCGAGTATTGGGAGCTTCGCGAGGAACTCGGCTGGAAGCCCGATATCGAGGAACTCAAGCGTCTGGTTTGCCCCACCACCAAGCTCATCTGCATCAATAACGCATCGAACCCCATCGGAACGGTGCTCGATGCCGACACGCTCGGCCAGATTGCCGAGATTGCCCGCTCGGTGGGCGCCTACGTGCTGTGCGACGAGGTATACCTGCCGCTTGAGAACACCGAGGACTTTTTGTCGATGGCCGATGTGTACGAGAAAGCCATCGTCACCAACTCGGTGTCCAAGACCTATTCGACGCCTGCGGCCCGCGTGGGCTGGGTTGTGGCAGACGAAGAGGTATCCAACCGCATTCGCACCTACCGCGACTACACCATGATTTGCGGCGGCGTGTTCAACGACGCCCTGGCGACCTATGTGCTCAAGCACAAGGACAAGATTCTCGAGCGCAACCGCAAGATCGTGTTTGGCAACCGCGATATCGCGCAGGCTTGGATCGACACGCAGCATCGTGTCTCCTGGACGGCCCCGCAGGGTGTGTCAACCTCGTTTATCCAGCTGGACATTCCCGAGAATGACGAGGAGTTCTGCAAGCGCCTGCTGGCCGAGAGGGGAGTGCTGTTGGTTCCCGGTAGCCGTTTTGAGCTTCCCTGCGGCGCGCGCCTAGGTTACTGCGCGAGCGAGGGCGTTCTTCGTGAGGGCCTGAGGCTTCTGGGCGAGGCCTTGGCGGAGCTCGATCGCTAGGATACCGACGGCTCTCAAAGCCGCTCAAATCTGCCTACAATTATCGATAACAGACCCGTTTTCCATGAGGGAAGCGGGTCCGTTTTTCTATACCGAGAAGTCAAGTTGTTACAAATGAGGCCGTAAGGCGAGCCAGTGTTCATGGGGCCTTATACTGAGCTTCCGGTGAACGGTATCCAGCGTCTGGTAAACGGTAATCTGTTTGCCAGAAATGAATAGGACGAACTTTTTTTTGAATAAAAATCAAAATGGTTGAGACGAAGCGAGAATTGCGAATTCTATTCATATCATTGCGCGAAATATGCAATTTGAGGGTGGTTTAATAAAGATTAGTTTCAATTGGTTTTTGGATTGAAAACGCATTTAAGCACGTAAATTAACTTTATTAAATCAAAGTGTGCCATGCGTGAAGTATATGTGTATGCCGTTCACCCCTCATATAAAACCGTTCGGGGGCGAGGTGGAAGTATGGACTGATTTTGGATATAAATATGTCGTCAGCAATAACGCCTCACACGGAGGGGCGCTAACGAATCGGCCCTGACAGGGGCCCGAAAGAAAGGTAGGAGGCCATGACGAAAGGTCTGCACGTGCCTTCCGAGATCGGCAAGCTCAGGAAGGTCTGCCTGCACCGTCCCGGCGACGAGCTCCTCAACCTGCCGCCCGACGAGCTCGAGCGACTCCTGTTCGACGACGTCCCGTTCCTGGAGGTCGCACAGCAGGAGCACGACACCTTCGCCCAGATCCTGAGGGACCAGGGCGTGGAGGTCCTCTACCTCGAGAACCTCGTCGCCGAGGTGTTCGACCAGGTCCCCGGCGCCCGCGCCGAGTTCACCGACCAGTACATCGCCGAGGCCGGCATCCGCGGCCAGCACATGCCGCAGATCGTCCGCGAGAAGCTGGACTCCATCGAGGACAACCTCGAGTTCGTCAAGAAGACCATGGCCGGCATGACCAAGGCCGAGATCGACATGCCCCTCACGGCGTCCACGACCCTCGACTCCCTGGTCAACTCCGAGTCCGAGTCCGACCTGATCATCGACCCGATGCCCAACCTCTACTTCACCCGCGACCCGTTCGCGGTCGTCGGCGAGGGCGTCAACCTCAACCGCATGTACTCGGTCACCCGCAACCGCGAGACCCTGTACGGCAAGTACGTCTTCAAGTACCACCCCGACTACAAGGACGTCTCGCTGTACTTCCGCCGCGACTGCCAGTTCCACACCGAGGGCGGCGACGTGCTGAACATCAACGAGAAGACCCTCGCCGTCGGCATCTCCCAGCGCACCCAGGCCGCGGCCATCGACGTCATGGCCCAGAACATCTTCTGGAACTCCGACTCCAAGGTCGAGCGCATCCTGGCCTTCGACATCCCGGTCTCGCGCGCCTTCATGCACCTCGACACGGTCTTCACCCAGATCGACGTCGATAAGTTCACGATCCACCCCGCCATCATGGGCACCCTGCGCGTCTACGAGCTGACCGCCGGCAAGAACCCGGGCGACGTGAACATCCGCCTGATCGAGGACACCCTCGAGCACGTCCTGGAGGACGCCACCGGCGTCGACCAGGTCAAGCTGATCCCCTGCGGCGGCGGCGACCCGATCGCGGCCTCCCGCGAGCAGTGGAACGACGGCTCCAACACCCTGTGCGTCGAGCCCGGCAAGATCTGCGTCTACGCCCGCAACACCGTCACCAACGACGTGCTGTACAAGGAGGGCCTGGACCTTCTCGTCGTGCCCTCCGCCGAGCTCTCCCGCGGCCGCGGCGGCCCGCGCTGCATGAGCATGCCCTTCTGGCGCGAGGACCTCTAAGTTTTTCCGTTTCCGGTGCGGTCCCCCTACAACCGCACCGGTTTCGCCCGTCAAACGGGCAACACTAATACTTACGTAATTCATTTCTTCGAAAGGAAACGAACCATGGGTGTTAACCTCTCCGGCCGTAGCTTCCTCAAGCTTCTCGACCTCACCACCGAGGAGATCGAGTACCTGCTCAAGCTCTCCAAGAACTTCAAGGACATGAAGCGCGCTGGCGTTCCGCACCGCTATCTCGAGGGCAAGAACATCGTTCTGCTCTTCCAGAAGACCTCCACTCGTACCCGCTGCGCCTTCGAGGTCGGCGGCATGGATCTGGGCATGGGCGTCACCTACCTCGATCCCGGTTCGTCGCAGATGGGCAAGAAGGAGTCCATCGAGGACACCGCCCGCGTTCTTGGCCGCATGTATGACGGCATCGAGTTCCGTGGCTTTGCCCAGGACGACGTCGAGGAGCTCGCTGCTAAGTCCGGCGTGCCCGTGTGGAACGGCCTGACCACCGAGTGGCACCCCACCCAGATGCTCGCCGACATCCTGACCGTCCAGGAGAACTTCAACTACGACATCAAGGGCAAGACCCTCGTCTTCATGGGCGACTGCAAGAACAACGTTGCTCGCTCCCTCATGGTCGTCTGCTCCAAGCTCGGCATGAACTTCGTGGCCTGCGGACCCGAGGAGTGCATGCCCGCTGACGACGTCATCGAGGCCTGCAAGCCCATCGCCGAGGCCAACGGCTGCACCATCAAGCTGACCACCGACGTCAAGGACGGCGTCACCGGTGCCGACGTTATCTACACCGACGTGTGGGTCTCCATGGGCGAGCCCGACGAGGTCTGGGCCGAGCGCATCGCTCAGCTCACCCCGTATCGTGTCACCTCCGAGGTCATGGCTATGGCCAACCCGGGTGCCATCTTCCTGCACTGCCTGCCCAGCTTCCACGACACCAACACCACCATTGGCGCCGAGAAGTGCGAGCAGTTCGGCATCACCGAGCAGGAGGTCACCGACGAGGTCTTCGAGAGCCCCGCTTCCAAGGTCTTCGACGAGGCCGAGAACCGCATGCACACCATCAAGGCTGTCATGTACGCCACGCTCAAGTAAGAGCATCTAGCATCTCGCTCGGGGTGTATTGCTGCACACCCCGAGCAGTTTTATCTGGTAATAATCTCGCATCAAGCGGCAGGCACGGCACGGAAGAGCCGCTTCTGGCGAGATCAGTAAATGATTTATGAAGGGGGGATGAGAACTATGACTGAGACCGCTAAGAAAAAGCGCGGTATGCCTTCATCGTTCACCATTCTTCTTGCTCTGCTGGCAATTGTCGCAGTGATTACCGTTATCGTCTCCGGCACGTCCGGCGGCGCGGTTACTGCCGCCCGTCTGAGCGATTTCTGCACCGCCCCGATTAAGGGCTTCGCTGACGCTCTGCCCGTCTGCCTCTTCGTTATGATCCTGGGCGGCTTCCTCGGTATGATGACCGAGACCGGCGCCCTGGACAACGGCATCGCCGTTCTGGTGCAGAAGCTTAAGGGCAACGAGATTATGCTCATTCCCGTGCTGATGCTCATCTTCTCCCTCGGTGGTACCACCTATGGTATGTGCGAGGAGACCGTTCCCTTCTACGCCCTGCTCGCCGCTACCATGATGGCTGCTGGCTTCGACCCCATGGTCGGTGCCGCTACCGTCCTGCTCGGCGCTGGCTGCGGCTGCCTGGGCTCCACGGTTAACCCGTTCGCCGTCGGCGCTGCCGTCGACGCTCTGACCGGCGTTGGCATTGAGGTCAACCAGTCCATCATCATCGGCCTCGGTGCCGTCCTGTGGATTGTCACTACCGCTATGTCCATCTTCTTCGTGATGAACTATGCCAAGAAGGTCAAGGCTGACAAGGGTTCCACCATCCTGTCGATGCAGGAGCTCAAGGACGCCGAAGAGGCTCACGGCAAGGCTGCTTCCGAGGTCCACAAGGAGGTCAAGCTCACCGGTCGTCAGAAGGGTGTTCTGATCGCCTTCGCCTTCACCTTCGTCGTCATGATCGTCGGCTTCATTCCGCTGGCCGACCTCAACGAGGGCGTCGCCAACTTCTTCGACGCTGGCGCTGTCTACGACGCCGACGGTAACGCCGTCGTCCAGGGCTGGTCTGCCCTGATCACCGGCCTGCCCATTGGCCAGTGGTACTTCGACGAGGCTTCCACCTGGTTCTTCCTCATGGCCGTCCTGATCGGTATCATCGGTGGCCTGTCCGAGAAGCAGATCGTTAACACCTTCATCACCGGCGCTGCCGACATGATGTCCGTTGTTCTCGTCATCGCCCTCGCCCGTGGTATCTCCGTCCTCATGGCTAACACCGGCTTCGATGTCTTCGTCCTCGACGCTGCCGCCAATGCCCTGGCTGGCCTGTCCGGCGTGATCTTCGCTCCCATGAGCTTCCTGGTCTACTTCGGCCTGTCCTTCCTGATCCCCTCGACCTCCGGTATGGCCACCGTCTCCATGCCCATCATGGGACCGCTGGCTGTTAAGCTCGGCTTCTCGCCTGAGGTCATGGTCATGATCTTCTCCGCCGCCATCGGTGTCGTGAACCTATTCACCCCGACCTCCGGCGCCATCATGGGCGGTCTCGCCCTGGCCAAGATCGAGTGGACGACCTGGCTCAAGTTTGCCCTTAAGCTCATCGTCGCGCTCTCCGTCGTCTGCGCCATCATCCTGACCGTCGCCTGCGTGTTGATCTAAGTACCCAACGGGTACCCCACGGAAACCTTGACGATCCTGTAGAGGATCACCTGGTCATCGTCTGTCCGGCGGGGTAAACCCACCGGTAGACTCCTACCTTTAGCCCCCTTCCGTTCCGTGCGCGGGAGGGGGCGCTCTTGTGTTCCGGCGTTTTACCAAACGCCGGAACCACTCGACGCTGCAAGCCCGCCAGAGCGGCAATCTGACGTTCAATTGTCGGGCATGGCCAAAAGGCCTATGCCCTCCTCTTTCACGTCACCTTGCTCGCTCTGGCGGGCTTTCGCTGACTTTTGCTCCACCTGCGGCGCTGCCATTGTTGGTGTTATGGGGCGGTGCAATGGGGTCAGGTTAGTTTGCACCAAATATGTCCGACAAGAGGTTTGACGGATGTTTGGTTGGTGCCTGTTGATGGTCTGGGTATCGGGGAGGGCGGGCTCCGTTATAATCGCCTAGAACATTAAATGGAAACGGGACGGGAGCCATACATGCGCCAGGGTTTCGACAACGCGAAGTATATCGA
>ERZ894217.1356-NODE-1356-length-10321-cov-13.642899_pt1 | contig 10321 bp, 9 predicted proteins | sample MGYA00380291_ERZ894217 | MGnify/ENA primary metagenome ERZ894217 (study PRJEB32331, sample SAMN06328480) | human gut metagenome | biome: human gut microbiome; feature: stool | host: Homo sapiens | collected 2013-07-05 ...
ATAAGTGCAGCGGATAGGAGCGACCTATCTACTACACTTCTATTGTACTAGGTGGGCCGTATACCAGTTGGTATAGAAGTGATTCATGATAATGACATAAGTCTTAGTGTACGGGTCGGATGAGTTGCATTTCCTCAGCCGTAGGTATATAAGTTCAAGACAAATTAGAACTGATTTCTTATATTTCACATCGCAGAACTGTCCCCGGAGGGGAAAGTGCCCAGCCTATCACTTTTCTGTTGCTGGGAGAAAGAGTTGCATTTTCTAAGAAGGCGAAGCATCATCGCCTATGGTTTTCAGATAACACAGGCCTATATTTATGTCAGATAATCCTCCAATGGAATATTCCAATAGAAAAAGGGCTGTGACAAAATGTTTGCACACTTTGTCACAGCCCTCATTTGTTTTTTACTTCGTCTCTTTTGCTTCTGTTTCTTTCTTGGCCGGTTCTTCCTTGGCGGTTTCTTCCGGCGCTTTTTCCTTTGCGTCGCTGGTAGCAATGCCTTTCTTTCTGGCAGCTTCCAATGTATCGGTTCTGGTGCCGTCCTTGAGTTCGACTTCTTCGCCGTGGAAGTCTTCGCCTGTCAGTTCGTCAGCGCGGCCGCCCATTTCGGTGCCCTTCTGGCGGAGCTGCTTGATGCCTTCTTCGAAGTCCATTTCCGGATGTTCCTTGAAGTAGCCCTGTTCACGGAGTTTCTTTTCCATGCCTTTATAGGTAAAGGTGACGACTTCTTCCTGCGGGATGCGGATCTGGCCGGGCATTCTCTTTTCGAATTCCTTCCAGAATTCTTCAGAGGCTTTCATGAGGACGCGGCCGACTTTCTGGGTGCTTCCGATATCGTAGAGGAGGGACCAGATCGGACGGTTGTCCATCTTTGCGTATTCATGGAATGTATAGCGGTAGGTGACCGGCTTCATGAGCTGGTTCTTGAAGTGGTGCACGCCGTAGATTTCATCATAAGGAATGATGATTTCCTTCTTGTGGCCTACGCCGGTCTTCAGCATGTAGAGCCCATCATCTTCCAGGCGGTAAACGGTCTTGGTGAGGACGGTATCGAGCAACCACCAGAGGATGGCAATCTGTATGCCGATATCAATGACAGGAACGCGGCCGTGGACGATGCCCCAGTAGCCGGTCCAGCATACGTAGGCTGCCCAGAGGATGAATCCTAACACTGCAGGAATCATATAGGGTTTGTAAAAATAGGAATGGTCGACGAAATCTTTCGGGGATCCAGTCTGTGTGATCTTATTTGCCATGCTTCATACTCCTTTTGAGCAGCAATAAAGGGAAATCAATGCATTGATTATAACATACGGACATCTGCAGAAGCGGGAAGCCCGCATGCATCCGTCTTATCCATCATCCATTAAACGTCCAGGAAAGGGGCGGAATGCCAAGTGCCCAGAGGCCTGCTCCGACGGCATAGACGATGATGCCGATGATGAAGAAGCGCAGGCCTACCATGAGGACGCCTTTCGTGATGACAAGGATATTATGGAAATTCGGATCCATGAAGGTGTAGGGATAGAGATGGCTCTTCCCGTGGAGAACGATCGTCAGCCATGCCCTGAAGTAGACAAAGACGACATAGAGTGCAGGGTAAACCATCCATGTGATCATGGTGTACCAGTGCATTTCGCGCTTGTCTACGAAGAGAATGTAGTCGATCATCATCAGGATCGGAATGATGTAATGGAATATGTAGTTGTAAAAGGAAAAGTGTTCGTAGCTGATGTCGTTCAGCTTGTGGGTCCTTATGGCGCCCGGCCGCACGATGAGATGGTACATGAGCGACAGTGTCCCAAGGCTCGCTGCGACAGCGTAGCGGAAGTCGGCGGTATAAAGAACCGGCATGTCCACTTTCATGAGCGTCGCGCCCAGCCAGAGTACGAACAGGGTAAATGTGGAAAATGTGTAGTACTGGATTCTTGACCAAAAAACAAAAGGCGTCAGGACCTTATGCTTCATCAGGAGGATCAGCCCTATGATCAGAAGGACGAAGATCACCCAGCGGTAAATTAAAGCGACCGGCATATGCACCTCGAAAGGAAAGACTAGCGGGAACTTTCATCCCGGATCAGCATTTGGAAAATGCTTATTTCTTGTTTCTCTTTCCTCTTCTAGACTGCTTATGGCGGGCTTCAGCGCGAAGACGGCGGACTTCTTCCTTCTCACGGATCTGGTCCTCTTCCTCCTGCCTGATTTTCTTCTTCTGGTGGTAGTTGTAAATATTCATAGCCAGACAGAGAAGGATCATAACGGCAATGGCAACGGTTCTTACGTTCACACCATTTACCATAATGTTCCAAATGGCGAAAGCGACAGCTACGCCAAATAAAAGTCCACGTGCTTTCATCCTTGTGATTTCTCCTTTGCGCGGGAAGGCCGCGTTAATCTTGTAAAAAACGTTAAAAGCATATCGCTCTTATTTTAATAGTTTTTGTTCATGATAGCAATACAAATAAAAAATATATTCTATATGTCCATGAAAAAAGATCTCTGCCCGTTTTCAAAGAAAAAGGCGTTTTTAAGCCGGCATCTTTTTGAACGAGTAATCAGTCGTTTCTTTTCCGCCCTTGCGTAAGAGGGGCTTTTTCAAGCGAAATTGAGCGAAATATCTTCCGGGCAATAAAAAAAGATGCCTGAGCCCGATGACCCAGACATCTTTCATGATTGGAAATTTCCTTACTCAGGAGTTCTTGATGCCCCCATGCAGTTCCATGCTGCGTGCTTTGCAGGCCGGACATTCTCCGTCCCCGCCTCCGCAGCAGCTTCCTCCGCCGAATGTCACCTTGTAAATATGGCGGCATGCCAGGACGAAGAGGATGGCGATGGCAGCAATGACTAAGTAAACGCCAATGCTCAATGAAATCACCCTTTCTGAAATAATGGTGCTTACGCCTTCACGCCGGCTCCTTCCAGAATTTCTTCCTTCTTCTTGGGAGCAGGACGGACGATCATCCAGAGAGCTGCCAGGCTGACGACGATGGCAAGGACTTGTCCAATGCCGAAAGCGGCGCCGTAGAAGAGCCAGCTTCCGATGTTGTAAGCGACGAATGCCATGCCGTATCCGAGCATGATCTGGAATCCGATGGCAAGAGCTGCCCATTTCCTGTCGCCCATTTCACGGGCAATCGTAGCCATAGCAACGACGCACGGCGGGTCGAACAGGTTCAGGATCATGAAGGAGAAAGCGGCAATCGGTGTGAACATGCCGGCAATGCCAGCCATGAGTTCCATGTCTTCTGCATCAGCAGCGACGCCGTTCAGGACAGCAAGGGTGCCGATAGCGTTTTCCTTTGCCATTTCAGCGGAAATGACAGCGACGGCGCCTTTCCAGTCGCCCAGACCGACCGGTGCGAAGATCCAGGAAATAGCTCCGCCGAAGGCTGCGAGCATGGAGTCTTCAATATCGACCATTTCCATGGACGCATTGAATGCGGAGAAGAACCAGATGATGACGCAGGCTGCAAAAATGATGGTGCCTGCCTTGATGATGAAGCCTTTCGCTCTGTCCCACATATGACGGATGACGCCCTTCATAGCCGGAATATGGTATGCCGGAAGTTCCATGACGAAAGGTGCCGGATCGCCGGCAAAGGCAGAGGTCTTCTTCAGAGCAATGCCCGCCAGAACGATGACGGCAATGCCCAGGAAGTACATAGCCGGAGCCATGAGTACCGAGTCTGGGAAGAAGGTGGACGTGATCATGGAAATGATGACAGCCTTCGCGGAGCACGGGATGAAGGTGCAGAGCATGATGGTCATGCGGCGGTCACGCTGATCTTCGATCGTACGTGTCGCCATGACAGCCGGCACGCCGCAGCCGCTTCCGACCAGGATCGGAATGAAGGACTTGCCGGACAGGCCGAATTTGCGGAAAATGCGGTCCATGATGAATGCGACGCGCGCCATGTATCCGGAGTCTTCCAGGAGTGCCAGGAAGAAGAAAATAAGAACGATCTGCGGCACGAAGCCAAGGACGGTGCCCACGCCGCCGATGATGCCGTCGACGACAAGGCTTTCCAGCCAGTCAGGAGCGGCAATGGCTTCCATGAGGCCGGCAGCTGCATCATTGACATATTCGCCGAAGAATACGTCATTCGTCCAGTCGGTAGCCCATGTGCCGATGGTCGTGACGGAAATGTAGTACACAAACGTCATGATGGCGAAGAAAATCGGAAGAGCAAGGATACGGTTCGTGACGACGCGGTCGATCTTGTCGGAGACCGTCATCGCATGGCCGTCATGCTTCTTCGTCAGGACGCTGGAAATGATGCGTCCGATATAGGAGTAACGCTGGTTGATGATGACGGATTCGGAATCATCGTCCATTTCATCTTCGCAGTCCTTGATGTGCGTATCAAGGTGAGCGAGAGTCTTAGGATCGAGCTGCAGTGCATCGGTCGCATCATGGTCTCTTTCAAATACCTTGATGGCATACCAACGGACGAATTCCTTGTCCACTTTGTCATGGATGGATTCTTCAATGTGCGCAATGGCGTGTTCTACGCTTCCGGTGAATACGGAAGGCAGGCGGTGCTTCCTGCCGCTCTTGGCAGCCTCGATGGCTCTTTCAGCAGCTTCCTTGCAGCCCTTGCCCTGCAGCGCGGAGATTTCCACGACTTCGCAGCCCAGTTCCTCGCCCATCTTCTTGATGTCGATCTTGTCCCCGCTCTTCTTGACGAGGTCCATCATGTTGACTGCCATGACGACCGGCAGTCCGATTTCAATCAGCTGTGTGGAGAGGTACAGGTTTCTTTCCAGATTTGTACCATCGATGATATTCAGAATCACGTCAGGCTGTTCGTTGACAAGGTAATTTCTTGCTACCTTTTCTTCCAGTGTATACGGGGACAAAGAATAGATCCCCGGAAGATCCTGGATAATGACATCCTTGTGTCCTTTAAGGATGCCGTCCTTCTTTTCTACGGTGACGCCGGCCCAGTTTCCCACATACTGGTTGCTGCCGGTCAATTCATTAAACAGTGTCGTCTTGCCGCAGTTCGGATTGCCCGCAAGGGCGATTCTGATTGACATTCTGACTCCTTTCCTACCTTAAGGAAATAAATATATGAGAAAATTACTCTTCCACTTCAATGACTTCCGCTTCACTCTTGCGGATGGAAAGTTCGTAGCCGCGGACGGTCAGTTCGATCGGATCGCCCAGTGGTGCTACCTTACGGACAAAGACATCGACTCCCTTTGTGATGCCCATGTCCATGATGCGGCGGCGCGTCGGTCCGTTGCCGCCGATCTTCTTGACCTTGGCGGTCTCCCCGACTGCCACTTCCTTCAATGTTTTCATAGCTGCTCCCTTCCTCCTTTAAAAGAAAATTCTCTGCGCCATGGACTTGTCGAGAGCAATGCGGCTCCCTTTGACCTGTACGATCAGGTTGCCTGCCATGTGGCTGACAATCAAAACTTCTGCGTCCATCACAAATCCGAGCTCAGCCAGATGCTGGCGGACGTCGTCTTTCCCTGAAATGCGGCGTATCGTCACAGTCTCGCCTTCCTTGGCAAATATGAGAGGCATCATTTATATCACCTCGATGCTTTCTTAAAAAGGAATTTCTTTCCGGCTCCGCGAAGGTGCCGGCCAATCACCCCATCGTTGATTATGTCATAATCTTAATGCACGTATTCAAAATTAGTCAATATCTCAAAATAATTTTTATTAGGCCGTCCTTTTCATTATTTTTCTGTATCCCGTTTATTGTTAAGGAAATTAGAAAATAAAGTAGGTTGAAACTTTAAATTTCATATCCAATATAATTAAATTCTTACTCACTTAATTTAATTTTTTCGATATTCGTTCTTTTTATATCTAGCTTCCTAAATATAGCAGGCTCCCAAAAGTGCCTTATGATGGGATAAATCCCGGGATTTCCGATATTTTCTCTCTTCCATGATGCTGCGTCCGGTTTGGGACAGGCGTCCAAAATCCGCAATAAATGTTTAGGTATCCCCTTAGAATACGCGCTTGCATACCATGAGAAAGTACTCGCCGCCCGCATGAGAAACGGCCTTTCCGCTTCCCCTTCCGCGGGGAGTTCCTGGTTTCTGATGCTGGAAACGGGGGATTTCTGCAATAGAAAAAAGGGCTGTACCAAAATGATTACACATTTTGGCACGGCCCCTTTTGTGTGGGTATATCCAATTAGAGAATTAGCTGATATAAGCGGATTGAGGGAGATGAAAACCATAAAACCGGACTTCGTCCGTGGAAATCAACCCTATCCACCGCGAAGCGGTCCCCCTTCCCCGTCTGGGAAGGCAAGCCTGGTGGTACCCTGATTCTGCTGCTTTATTATTTCTATTTTATTCCACTATTCTTATTTCCTGTGGTAGGTGATGAAGCGGTGCGGGATGTTTCCTCCGCCTTCTGTTTCTTCGGTGACGACCCAGTCTTCGGGACGAATCTCAGGGAAGAAGGCATCGCCGTCGAAGGGTTTCTCTACTTCTGTGATGTAGAGGGCGCCTGCGTACGGGAGGAGGGCTTTGTACATGTGCTCGCCGCCGATGACGAAGTTTTCTCCTTCGGGGAGGGATTCCATGAGGGATTTCACGTCGTGGAAGAGGAGAACGCCTTCGGGCGCTTTGTAGTCCTTATTTCCTGTGAGGACGTAGTGAACGCGGCCGGGAAGGACGCCCGGGAGGCTTTCGAAGGTCTTCCTTCCCATGATAATCGGATGGCCCATCGTCAGTTTCTTGAACCGCTTGAGGTCGTCGGAGAGGTGCCAGAGAAGGGCATTGTCCTTTCCGATGGCGTTATTGGATGCTTTGGCAACGATGATGGAGAGGCTCATACGGACACCTCCATGGCAATCTTGTCGTGATGCTTGTAGTTTTTAAGGACGATGTCTTCCGGCTTGAAGTCGTAGAAGTTCTTGATGTCAGGATTCAGGACGAGCTTCGGCGCATCGTAAGCCTGCGGCAGGCGGGAGAGCTGGAGGAGAAGCTGTTCCTTATGGTTTTCGTAAACATGGGCGTTGTTGATAACGTGGGTGAAAAGGCCCGGACGGAGTCCGCTCACCTGCGCGATCATGCAGACGAGGGCTGCGTACTGCGCCATGTTGAAAGGCACGCCGAGTCCCATGTCGCCGCTTCTCTGCACGAGCATGCAGTTCAGGCGACCGTCAGCGGAGACGTCCCACATGGTGAGGAAGGCGCAGGGATAGAGCGCCATGTCCGGCAGATCCTGGACGTTCCAGAGGTCGACGACCATGCGGCGGCTCTGCGGATCCTTCTTCAGCGTTTCAAGGAGCGTGTCCACCTGATGGTACTTGCCCAGCTGGTAGCCGTATGCCTTTCCGATCGTGCCGTCTTCTCTCATCCATTCATCCCATACGTGGCAGTTCCAGTCCTGAAGGACGCGGACGTTGTTCGACTGTTTCTGCCAGATCCAGAGGATTTCCTTCACGGATGTCTTGAATGCGACGAACTTGGTCGTCAGGATCGGGAATTCCTTTTCAAGGTCAAACTGCATGATCTGGTGGGGCAGCTTGTAGGCAGGCATGCCGGTGCGGTTGTCGCCAAGGGCCCCGTTTTCGAGGATATTCTTCACTATGCCTAAGTACTCTTTATCTGCAAGGCTCATGTCTCTCTCCTTACTCCGCACTCTGCGGTGATGACTTGATAATATTGATGAACGCGTCTCCGTATTCGGCGGACTTCTTCGGTCCTATGCCGCGGATGGCCCGGAGCTCTTCCTTTGTCTCAGGACGCTTCCTTGCCATTTCCGAGAGGGTGTCGTCGGTAAAGATGCGGTTGACCGGCACGCCTTTCTTTGACGCGAGGTAATTTCTGTAAAACTTAAGCTGCGCAAAGAGCGCTGCCGAGGATGGCTCCTCTTCCGGCATCTCTTCTGCAGTGTCTTCCGGTTCTGTTTCCTTGAAGATCGGATTCTTTCTCCATGTCTCGCGGAGCTTTTCGTCCTTGTCTGCTTCTTCGAGGAAAATCTTCAGGAAACGAGTGCCGTACTTTCTTAGCTTGAACTCGCCCACGCCCCTGACGGTACTCATTTCTTCAAGTGTCTTTGGAGAAATGACAGCCATGTCTTCCAGCGTGGCATCGGAAAATACGACAAAGGGTGGCACATGCTCGGCGGATGCGATTTCTTTCCGGAGGCTTCTGAGCTTGTCGAAAAGACTGCCGTGGACCGGGCTTCTGGCGGCCAGTTTCCTTTCAACGGCAGCATCCGCCATGGCGTCTTCTGCGCCGAAGGCAAGGCCGAATACATTGGCTTTCCCTTCAAGGACGTCCTCTGCCTTGTTTGTGAGGCGCAGCACGGGGTACGGCTCGCCCTCGCGGACGAGGTAGCCGTCAGCGACGTAGCTGTTCAGCGCGCTCTTGATATGCCTGGCCTTCACGAAGGACAGCTTGCCATACGTCGGGAGCTCGTCGAGCTTCCTGTCCAGCACTGCCTTCGCGCGGCTGCCCGCCAGAATGTCTGCGACAGTCGATGCGCCGAAGCGCCCGTGGAGCGAGCGGACGGTCTTGAAAATGAGGGCGGCCGTGTCCGTCACGTCCACCTTCGCCTGCCCGCTTTCGCAGTTGCCGCAGTGGCCGCAGGGCTTGTCCGCCTTCTCCCCGAAGTAGGTCAGGATGAAATTGCGGAGGCAGGCCGTCGTCTGGCAGTAATCGATCATGGCATTCAGGCGGTGGTAGTCCATCTTCTTCTGCTCTTCGTCCTGATTGCCCTGATCGATGAGGTAGCGCTGGATGCCTGAGTCCCTTCCATTGTAAAGAAGGATGCACTCAGCGCTCGCGCCGTCTCGTCCGGCTCTCCCTGCTTCCTGGTAGTACGCCTCGAGGCTCTTCGGCATCTGGTAATGGATGACATAGCGCACATTGCTCTTGTCGATGCCCATGCCGAATGCATTCGTCGCCGCCATGACGGGCGTACGGTCGTAGGAGAAATCCTCCTGCGCCTTTCGTCTTTCCTCGTCTTCCATTCCTGCATGGTATCTTCCTGCGCGGATGCCGGCACGTTTCAGAAGGTCATGGACCTCATCGACTGCCTTTCTCGTCGCACAGTAAATGATGCCGCTTTCCTTCTTGTGCGCCTTCACGTACCGGAGGAGCAGCGCTTCCTTGTCCGCATCACGGATGACGCGGAAGGACAGGTTCGGCCGGTCGAGTCCGGTGCGGAAGATTTCCGCATGAGAAAGCCCCAGGCTCTTCTTCATATCCTCTTCGACAGCCGGCGTCGCGGTCGCTGTGAACGCCGTGACGATCGGTTTCTTGGGAAGGGAATCGATGAAGGTCTTGATCTTCCTGTACGACGGGCGGAAATCATGGCCCCACTGGGAGACGCAGTGCGCCTCATCGATGACGACCATGGAAATCGGCACCTGCGCGAGGCAGTCAGTGAAGTAGGACGGTTCCAGCTTTTCCGGTGCCATGTAAAGGATCTTGATGCGGCCCCTGTACATGTCGCGCAGGCGCTCGATCGCTTCATCATAAGGCACCGTGCTGTTCACGTACGAAGCCAGGATGCCCTGCTCCGTCAGCGCCTCCACCTGATCCTTCATGAGGGAAATCAGGGGCGAGATGATGATGGACCCGTGAGGAAACATCATGGCAGGTATCTGAAAACAGATGGATTTCCCGGCGCCCGTAGGCATGATTGCCAGAATATCCCTCTTCTTCAGGATCGTGGAAATGACTTCCTCCTGTACAGGCCGGAACGAATCGTAGCCAAAATACTGCTTCAGCACTTCACCCGGCGTCATGCGCATCCTCCTTCCCCCGCTGCCGCCATGCGGCCAACAGGCTTTCCGCCTTTGTTTTTAGATCCGCGCCTCACCTGCGCGAATCTACGCAACTTATATTATAGCATAATATAGATGATTCTTTATCTGGAAATAGAATCCATTCGTCCACGAAAAAAAGGGCTGCGGCTAAATGATTTTGTCACAGCTCCTTTTGATTCAGATTTTATCTTTTGCCCGGACGGTACTTGTCGTAGACGTAGAAGAGTTTGTCTGTCAGGAAGGAAATGGCTTCCTTTCCTTCAAGGACGTCTGTCCAGTAACCCGGGATGAAGGTATCGCCGAAGCATACGCCTTCGATAGCGCCAGTGATGGCAGCTGTCGTATTGCTCTTTCCTCCATGGTTGGCGGAAATGATGACGGCTTCGAGCGGATCATCTACGGCAATGGAGCAGTAGATGGCAATCGCCAGTGCTTCTTCTGCATTCGTTCCGTCGCCAAAGGATGCGATGGAGTCGATGTGGTCCCATACGCCTGTCTTTCCTGCCGGGCGGTTGTCTGCCTGCTGGCGGGCTGCCGACATGAGGGACAGGATCGGATC
>ERZ894217.1364-NODE-1364-length-10288-cov-16.192319_pt1 | contig 10288 bp, 8 predicted proteins | sample MGYA00380291_ERZ894217 | MGnify/ENA primary metagenome ERZ894217 (study PRJEB32331, sample SAMN06328480) | human gut metagenome | biome: human gut microbiome; feature: stool | host: Homo sapiens | collected 2013-07-05 ...
GCCCACAAAAAAGCACCCAATTTCTAATGGGGGCAAATGAGCTATAACACCAGATCGGGAATGCAACGCTTGCTCTCCCAACTGAGCTACGAGCCCACAAAAAAGCACCCAATTTCTAATGGGGGCAAATGAGCTATAACACCAGATGGGAAATGCAACGCTTGCACTCCCAACTGAGCTACGAGCCCACAAAAAAGCACCCAATTTTGAATGGGGGCAAATGAGCTATAACACCAGATCGGGAATGCAACGCTTGCACTCCCAGCTGAGCTATAGGCCCATATTTAGGGGCGTGACTCGGTTGGGCGACCAACCGTTATACTCCCCATTCTAAAGCCCACAACTCTGTGGGGCACAAAAGCGATACGCTTGCACTCCCAACTGAGCTATAGGCCCATGATGATGACGCTGATAGTGTACCGCGTTTTGGGGCGTTTGTCAAGCAATTTCGGAGAGCGCAAGCGAGGACTTACAAGCGGCCGAGCTGCCAGAAGGCTACGGCGCTGGCGGCGGCTACGTTGAGGGAATCTACCCCATGGGACATAGGAATCTTTACGGTGTAATCGCAGGCGGCGATGGTGCTATTGGCCAGCCCATCGCCCTCGGTGCCCAGCACGATGGCAAGTTTCGGCTCGGCGGCAAGGGCGGGGGCATCGATGCTGACCGAGCGGTCGCTCAGTGCCATGGCAGCGGTCTTGAAGCCCAGCGCGTGGAGCTGGGCACTGCCGTTTTCCGGCCAGTCGGCAGGACAGGTGCCGATCTGCGCCCACGGCACCTGAAACACGGTGCCCATGCTTACCCGCACCGCACGGCGGCACAGCGGGTCGCAGCAGGAGGGGGTGACGAGCACTGCGTCCATGTTCAGCGCGGCAGCGCTGCGGAAGATGGCACCCACGTTGGTGGAATCCACGATGCCTTCCAGCACAGCCACCCGGCGGGCATGGGCGCAAACCTGCTCCACCGTGCGGGGCGCAGGACGGCGGAAGGCGCACAGCACGCCCCGGGTCAGCGCAAAGCCGGTAAGCTGTGCCAGCAGCTCCCGGTCAGCGGTATATACCGGCACATCGCCGCAGCGGGTCAAAATCTCCTGTGCTGGGCCGGTGATCTGCTTGCGCTCCATCAGCAGGGAAAGAGGCTGGTAACCGGCGTCCAGCGCCCGGGCGATCACCTTGGGGCTTTCGGCGATAAAGATGCCCTTTTCCGGCTCCAGCCGGTTACGCAGCTGCGCCTGCGTGAGCCGGGCGTAGACGTCCAACTCCGGGGCGGTAAGGTCGGTGATCTCATGAATGACAGGCATGGAAAGGCTCCTTTGAAATGAAGTTTTTTCTATTGTAGCACAAGCCGGGCCGGAATGCAAAATCCCTGCTGCACACAGAGCACAGCAGGGATTTGAATGCGGAATAGTTTACTCAGAGCGCAGCGCTTTGACAGGGTTGCTCTTTGCGGCGCTGCGGGCGGGGATCAGGCCGCCCAGCATGGTAAGCAGGGTGGCCAGAACGATCAGGATCAGCGCGGCCTGCGGCGGCAGCGAGGCTACCACGTTCACATCGCCCGCGATGTGGTGGATCAGCATATTGCCGGGGATGAGCAGCAGCAGGCAGAGCACCACGCCCATCACGCCGGAACACAGGCCGATGATAAAGGTCTCGGCGTTGAACACCTGCGAGACGTTGTGCTTGGAGGCACCGATGGCGCGCAGAATGCCGATCTCCTTGCGGCGCTCCAGCACGCTGATATAGGTGATGACGCCGATCATGATGGAGGACACCACCAGCGAGATAGCCACAAAGGCCACCAGCACATTGCTGACCATGCCCACGATCTCGGTGACAGAGTTCATCAGAGTGCCCACCATATCGGTATAGTGGATCACCTTATCCTCTTCGCCCTGCTGCCGCATGGAGGCGTTGTAGGCGTCCAGCTCGTTCACCACCTGCGCCTTGGTGTCAAAGCTGTTGGGGTAGATATAGATGGCATCGGGCTTTGCGTAGTCCACATAGCCGAGGTCGTCCAAAATCTTTTCGTAGCTGGAAGCGGAGGAGAGCAGGGTGCTTTTGATCATCTCGGTCAGGTCAGAGCCGGTCATGTTGATCTGAATAGCCTGCTGGAACACAGCGGGGTCGATCTTGAGTGCGCTTTCCACCTGCGTGCTCAGCTGCGCAATGTTGCTCTGGATGGCCTGCGCGATCTTCTGCTCCAGCTGCCCGGCCAGCTTCTGGATGGCGGGACCCATCTGCTCCTGCAAAGCGGCGGTGAGCTGGGTCTGCAGCGCCTCGCCCAGCTGGACGGAGTAGGTCTCCATCACGGTCTGCAGATTTTGCTGGAGGGTACCGGCAAACTGCTCCTCCAGCCCGGAGGTGTCCAGCAGATCACCCATGGATTCGGCCAGCAGCGTCTGGAAGGCCTCGGTCTGCATATAGGAGGAAAAACCGATCTTATCCAGATTCAGCAGGCCGTTGCTGATGAGATAGCGCTTGTAGCCGTTCATGATCTTTTTCATCAGCGTCTGTAAGCCGTCCTGAGAGATATTCAGCTCTACGCCGTCGAACAGCTCACTCATGTCCATCTCCATGTCCGGCAGCGGCAGCCCGCTGAGGTCCAGCTTGAAGCTGGAGGGGTCGATGAGGGTGGAAAGGTCAAAGGAGCCATCTGTCAGGTCAAATGCGCCGCTCAGGTCAAAATGCAGGGCACTGGTATCGAACTGAAAAGCATCCTTGAGGGCATCCGTGTCCACCGAGAACAGGGAGGCGATGTCCAGCACAGTGCCGCCGGCAGCGCCAAAGGGCTCGCCGGTCAGCACGTTCGTGTCCGGGTCGGCCAGCTGCTGGCGCACGATGGTGCTGTCGGCAGCCTGATCGATCACGTGATAGGTCAGCTCATGCAGATAGTCCAGCCCGGTGTACAGGATGGCAGAGGTGGCATCGGCCTTGGGCTGCACAACGCCCACAACGGTCAGCTCCTCGCTGTCGGCCACGACCTGCTGCATATAATCGGCATCGGCTTGCTTGTTCAGCCAGAGCTTGTGTTCGGCATCATAGGTGTAGCAGTCGGCTTTGTTGACCAGCCGGAAGGTCTTGCCGAGAAACTCTTCGTAGGTGTAGGTGCCATAATCATCGGGCAGATCGACCAGCTGGTTGCTGGCGTACTGCTGCAGGATCTTATCCAGCTCTGCCTGATCCCGCATTCCCATGGCGTATAGGGCATAGTCCGAAATGCTGCCGTTGGCGCTCAGCACCAGCACCAGCTCATTGTACTTTTCCGGCCAGCGGCCGGCTTTTACGTCGTACTGATCCTCATATAGGGCAGGGGTCTCGGCCATTTCGCCGAACACATGGGGACTGGATACCGAGGTGAGCAGACTGGATACCGAGGTGTTCTGACCGGCAAGGTCGGTAAAGGTGGTGTCCGGGTTCAGCTTATGCACTGTGCCGTCTGCGTCCTGCCGGTAGATCAGCGGGGAAGCGTTGTAGGTGTATTCCACCGTGGCATTATCCCGGATGGAACAGGCGTCGCTGTCCAGATAAGCCTTCAAAGAGCGCAGATCGTTGCTGGCAGCGCCGATGTTCAGTTGAGACAGCAGCTGTCTCACCGTGACCATGCCCTCCGGCGCGGAGGAGGAGCCGGACGAGACGCTGGTGTAGGTGTCCGGGTCCATCATGCTGGCCAGATCTACGCCGGTGCTGCTGATCTGCAGCGGGTAGGCGGCCAGCGTGGATTTTTCCATGTTGCTGATATAGCGGCTCACACCGTTGGAAAGGGAAAGGATCAGCGCAATGCCGATGATACCGATGGAACCGGCAAAGGCGGTGAGCAGGGTGCGTGCCTTTTTGGTGAGCAGATTGTTGAAACTGAGGGAAAGGGAGGTGAGCAGGGACATGGAGGAGTGCCCCATGTTCCGGTGCACGGGGGCAACGGCAGCAGCCTCGTCCTCGGGTTCGTAGGGCATGGTATCGGAGCGGATCACGCCGTCCTTCAGCTTTACGATGCGGGTGGCGTAGCGCTCGGCCAGCTCCGGGTTATGGGTGACCATGACCACCAGACGGTCCCGCGCCACTTCCTTGAGCAGTTCCATCACCTGAATACTGGTCTCGCTGTCCAGTGCGCCGGTGGGCTCGTCGGCCAGAAGGATGTCGGGGTTGTTCACCAGCGCACGGGCAATGGCCACGCGCTGCATCTGCCCGCCGGACATCTCGCCGGGGTGCTTGTGCAGCTGGTTGCCCAGCCCCACCTGCTCCAGCGCAGCGGCGGCACGGCGGCGGCGCTCGGCCTTGGAAACGCCTGAGATGGTCAGTGCCAGCTCTACGTTGCCCAGCACGGTCTGGTGGGGGATCAGGTTATAGCTCTGGAACACAAAGCCGATGGTGTGGTTCCGGTAGGAGTCCCAGTCGCGGTCGGTGTATTTTTTTGTGGAGATGCCGTTGATGACCAGATCGCCGCTGTCGTAGCGATCCAGACCGCCGATGATGTTCAGCAGGGTGGTCTTGCCGGAGCCGCTGGGGCCCAGAATGGCCACGAATTCGTTGTCCCGCAGGTTCAGACTGACGTTGTTCAGTGCGTGCTGCACCAGCTCGCCGGTCTTATATTCTTTGTTGATCTGTTTAAGTTTGAGCATAGATGTGCCTTTCCGGTACTGCGCCGCCGGGCGCTGCTGCCTGTGGTTTGAAATTCGGAAATGTTTGCAGACAATACTCTATTAAGTTTAGCAAAAAAATGTGAAAAAACCGTGAAATTATTCCGTGGGAATGCTGAAGCTGCGGCACTTTTGCGCCCGGGCAGCGGTTTTGCCGGAAGGACGGGGCAAAAAAGAAAAGCGGAAAAAGATACCAGTTGAATTTACAAGCTGAACGTGATATTCTAAAGCTGACAGACAGGCTGCGCCGGAAAAAACGGCGTTATATTACCTGAAAGGCTGTCGGAACAACACTTCTTTAGGATTGTAACGGTTTCTCCTACCTTATAAAATATACTTCATAAAATAGCAAAAGGATAAACAAGGCAGAAAAAATTTGGCCCTTGTAGTAAGGAGGAACTGAAATGGAACGTACATTTTCACCTATGATCCGGCAGTATTCTGCCATTGATGGTTTGCAGCAGGCGTATACGCTGGTGTATGCCATGGAGGTAGAGGGCACACAAGGCTGCCGGCTGACCCTGTGCCAGATCGGCAGCCGACAGCAGATCGTCAGTCAGCATGTTGCGGCAGCGCCGGAGTTCTGTTACCGGCTCCTGCGCTACTTGTGTGAAAATGGAGTTCAGCCGGAGCTCTGGCGGGATGTGGTCACAGACCTGACAGCTGCCGGGCTGGTAGGCGAGAAAGGCGGCGCATGGCGTGAACAGTGAGCGAACAGCCCAACTGCAAGTCGCCCTTGCAAGCTATGATCTGAAAGAACTGCGTGTCCAGAAGCGTTATTTGCAGGAGCAGGGAACCGCCATTGACTGCACCTGCTTTTGCAGCGGCGAAAAGCTGCTGGCACAGCTGCGGCAGGGTGTCCGTTATGATGCCGTGGTGCTTTGCAGCGAGCTGACGGATCTGCCTGCGGAGCAATTTGTCCGGCAGTTTTATCAGCTGAAGGAGCGGCCGATGCTTCTGATACAGAGCCATGGCCGCAGCAGCGGCACGGCGTTGCAAAAGCTCCGCGAGGGGTGCTACTGCGTAGAGGGCACCGAGCTGAAAAGGCTGCTGTGGCAGCTTTACCGGATGCCCGGGCGGCAGAACCGGCAGCTGGAGCAGCGGTGCAGCCAGCTGTATGCGGCGTGGGGCATCCCGCAGGGGGATGTCAACGCCGGATATCTATCCTGCGCGGTCGGCATCGCATGCAGCACCAGCCAGAAGCTGGCGATCCGCAAGGAGATCTTGCAGGCGGTGAGCGAGCAGTTTGATACATCGGTCGCTGCTGTGGAAAGCGGCATCCGCCGGATGGTGGATCAGCTGGAGGAAAAGCCGCCTCTTGCGTGGCTGGCGTTTAAGGCCGATACAAGGCTGGGCAGCGGCAAACCTACCACTGGCAAGCTGATCTACGCGGTCAGGGACGTTGTGTTGCGGCAAAAAGTGCCATCCACCCGCCTGTAAGGCTTGCACACGGCTTTGGAATACGGCGGCGTTCCTTTAGAAAAATGGCATCGCCCGGGGAGGCAGAGCAATGGAGCAGCAAAAGACAGAAACGCGGTCTATCACCGCAGAGCAGCGCAAGCGGGTCGAGGAGGTCTGCTTCCGTTCGCTGGCGCTGATCGGACGCAACTGTGAATATCTGGAGCAGCATTTTGACCGCACCGGTGCAGACGCGTCTACCCGGCAGGCGGTGGCAGATATCGACACTGCTGCCATACAGCTGGACCGCACCCTCAGCGAGGCAATCACCCTGCTGGAGTTTCTGCACGAGGACACAAAGCCGCAGCTGTACCCCATTGACCTGTGTGAGCTTTTGCAGCAGGTGGCGGCGCAGTCTGATATGATCCGGGCGCAGCTTGGGGTGGATATCCGGCTGGATTACGGCGGGTGTACTACCTGCTGCGTAATGGCAGACCGCAGAGATGCGGAGCTGCTGTGTCTGCATCTGCTCTCCAATGCATTGCACGCCAGCCGGGAGGGCGGCAGCGTCTGTATCGCGCTGCGCCGCACAGAGAGCGACTGGCAGCTGACCGTCACCGACGATGGCTGCGGGCTGCCCGGTGAGGATGTACAGGCAGCGCTGGAAAACCGCCGCAGTTTTCTGGGCGGGGCGCAGCTGGGACTGCTGCTCTGCCGGGAATGCTGCCGCCGGATGGACTGGAGCTTACAGCTGGAGCCTGCGCCCGAAAAGGGCACACAGGCTGTGGTGAGCATTCCGCTGTACACGGGCGAAAGCCGCCCTGACGGTACGGTGGAGCTGCGCACCAGTTCGGAGACCGAGCAGGAGCAGCGCAAGTATCATCTGCGTGCCATGCTGGTGCGGGAGATGCGCACCATGCCGGAGCGCGGCGACCCGGAAGACGAATTTTGATAAGGTGGCAAGGCCGCTGCACAGCGTTTTGTGCGGCGGCCTTGTTATTTTGCGCCCGGTGCTTTCCTGCAAGCGCAAAGCATGGTATACTGAATGCTGAAAACAAAAGCTTGGAGGAGCAACAATGACAAACAAGAAGCTGAACTACCCTGCAATTGCCAAGGAGATGGCCATCCTGACCGGAGCCGTTGCCATTATTGCAGCGGCGGTCTATTTTTTTCTGGTGCCCAGCCATACATCCGTCAGCAGTATTTCCGGCCTTGGCATCGTGCTTTCTAATTTTGTGCCGCTGCCGCTTTCGGCTATTACTATGGTGCTGAACATCGTGCTGCTCATCATCGGGTTTTTTACCTGCGGCAGGGAGTTTGGCGCAAAAACCGTGTATACCAGCGTGATGCTGCCGGTGTTTCTGGGGCTTTTCGAGCGGCTGTTCCCGGATTTTGGCTCCATGACCGATAGTCAGGAACTGGATGTGCTGTGCTATATTCTGGTGGTCAGCGTGGGTCTGAGCATCCTGTTCAACCGCAACGCATCCTCCGGCGGGCTGGATATCGTGGCAAAGATCATGAACAAGTACCTGCACATGGAGCTGGGCAAGGCCATGTCCCTTTCGGGCATGTGCGTGGCGCTTTCTGCTGCCCTTGTCTACGATAAAAAGACCGTGGTGCTGAGTATTCTTGGCACCTACTTCAACGGCATCGTGCTGGATCATTTCATCTTCGATAACAGCATCAAGCGCCGGGTGTGCATCATTACCGAGAAGGAGGAGGCGCTGCGGCAGTTCATCATCAACGACCTGCACAGCGGTGCCACCATGTACGAGGCCATCGGTGCATATAACTTTGAAAAGCACAACGAGATCATTACCATCGTGGACAAAAACGAGTATCAGAAGCTGATGAACTTTATCAACCGCGAGGACCCAAAGGCCTTTGTTACGATTTATAATGTGTCCAGTATGCACTACCAGCCTAAGCGCTGAGCGGCACAGGATAAAGGGCACAAAAGCTGTGCCCGGGGCTTTTCCGCAGCGGAAAACCGTGGTAAAATAAGAAAAAACGGAAAGGGAATAACAGCCATGGACATCAGACTGGTTTGCAGCGATATTGACGGTACGCTGTTGCAATACGGCAAAAAGGAACTGGAGGGCGAAATATTCGAACAGATCCGGGCGCTGCATCAGCGGGGCATCTGGTTCTGCCCGGCCTCCGGGCGGCAGTATACCAGCCTGCGCAAGCTTTTTGCACCGGTGGCGGACTGCTGTGTGTTTATCTGTGAAAACGGCGGCACCATCTTCAAAGAAGAACAGTGCATCGCCAAAAATCCCATGCCGCGGGCGCTGGCAGAGGAAATTGCCAACGATATGTGGACCCGCAGCGAGGGGCAGGGCGAGGTGATGCTCTCCGGCCAGAACACCGCCTACCTGATGGAGCGCGGTCTTGGCATGCTGCAGCGGGTGCAGTTCGTGGGCAACCACTACCAGATCATTCACAGCCCCGCCGAGGTGCCGGAGGACATCACCAAGGTGTCGGTGTACCTGCACGAGGGCGTGGAAAACTATGTGGAGCGCTTTGTGCCCCGCTGGAAGCAGGCCAACTGCGCCGTGGCGGGGCCGTTCTGGATCGATACCACCTTTGCCAACAAGGGCATCGGGGTGCAGTGCGTGTGCCGCACCCTTGGCATCGACCCTGCACAGGTCATGGCCTTTGGCGATAACTACAACGACGAGACCATGCTGGACGTGGTGGGCGTGCCCTACATCATGGACAACGCTGCCGCCCCGCTGCGGGCAAAATACAAAAACCACACCCCCCGCCCGGAGGATGTGCTGGCGCAGCTGTTGGCACAGCAGCCGTAAAGGGGGCGAGCCCATGGACCGCAAGGGCTTGGAACAGCTCATTTTTGATACTTACAGCGTAGAGCCGGATTATCCGTGGATGGACACCCCGGAGTCGGCGGTGTTCCGCCATGCGGCAAACCGCAAATGGTTTGCGCTGGTCACCACTGTGCCCAAAAGCAAGCTGGGTCTGCCCGGGCAGCAGCCGGTGGATATCGTAAACCTGAAATGTGACCCCATCCTTATCGGCTCCCTGCGGGCAGAACCGGGCTTTTACCCTGCCTATCACATGAACAAGGAAAACTGGATCACCGCCGCGCTGGACGGCAGCGCCCCGGAGGATAAACTCCGGCTGGTGCTGAATATGAGCTACACAGCCACCGCACCCAAGCTGCGAAAAAAGAAAGCTTGACCGCAGCAAAATAAGGGCGGGCGCTGCAATAGTTGCCTGCTTTTATTCGTATTCAGAGTAAAGGGACTGTATTTTGCAAAAGGAGGAAGCTATGGCTATTTTTGAAAAGACCATCCGTAACCAGAACTTCGATACCCTGCTCCGCAAGCTGGAACACGCCATCCCGGACAGCAGCTGGTCGGCAGAGCTGGAGGCCGGCAGCGATTTCAAGGAGGGCAGCGCCCGGTGCAGTGTGCGGGTGTTTGAGCGGTACAGCATGGTGGGCGGCAACCGCCTTAGCCTGACGCTGACCCTGTTCCAGAACGGGGACGAGCCCATCCGGCTGTCGGCCATTACAGCGGGCGGCAGTCAGGCGGTGTTCTTTAAAATGAACACCCTTGGCGAGGACGCGTTTCTGGAGGACGTAAAGCAGCTGCTGGAAGAAATTTTGGAGGGGTAATATGTTTTATAGTGGGTTTGACGCGCTTTTCAGCATCCTGTTCCCGCTGGTATTTCTGGTGGTGCTGGGCATGATCCTGTTTACCGTGGTGAGCAACCTGCGCACATGGAGCAAGAATAATGCGTCCCCGCGCCTTACCGTCCCGGCCACTGTGGTGGCCAAGCGGACGAACGTTTCCCGCCATCATACCGCCAATGCAGGGGACATGACCGGCGCCCACGGCTACACCAGCACGAGCGCTACCACCTATTATGTGACCTTTCAGGTGGAAAGCGGCGACCGCATGGAGCTGCGGCTGAGCGGCACGGAATACGGCCAGCTGGCAGAAGGCGACACCGGAAAGCTGAGCTTTCAGGGTACGCGCTATCTGGGGTTTGAACGAAATTAAACACGCTTCTGCGCAGCATTTTTGAAGAAATCGCAGAAGCTGTGACAAAAGTATTATACTTTTATGAATTTTAGCACTCTACGCTTGACAGTGCTAAATAATTATGCTATAACAGTGGCGTGCTCAGGAGGAAGGGCAAAAGGAGAGCCGCAAGGTTCCCCGGAAAGCCTTTCCGAATGGACGCTTCAAAGTTTTTGCCCCGACCCGAACGCCGGGATTGGAGGTATGTTTT
>ERZ894217.1366-NODE-1366-length-10280-cov-10.413105_pt1 | contig 10280 bp, 8 predicted proteins | sample MGYA00380291_ERZ894217 | MGnify/ENA primary metagenome ERZ894217 (study PRJEB32331, sample SAMN06328480) | human gut metagenome | biome: human gut microbiome; feature: stool | host: Homo sapiens | collected 2013-07-05 ...
TTATAAGATAATCAATTACAAGGTTGCTGCCTGCACACCTACCACTCCGGCAATCGCACCGGCAACAGCAATAATCACTTTCAAAATAATACTCCACGTTTTTTTCATAGACATTTCTCTTTTTAAATTAAACACTAAATGAACACTCTAACCGTCAGCTATTAATCAACAAGACATTAAGCTGCGGGATCCGGTGCCTCTCCGCTACCGCCACCTTCATCTCCGCCACCTTCGCCTTCATCCGGTTTCTCGGGATCTTCCGGAGATACAGTAACGCTAATTTTCTTCAGATATTCATCCAGACTGATCAGATCTAACTTCTCATCTGCACGGGTAGCAGTTTTGGTGACACGCAACTCTTTATTAGCTTGGAAAAAGATACGAACACTATCCACACTCTTAGCATTAATATCCTTCGCCAACTCCGCACCTTTCGAACGGGCAGTCAACATAAACACACCCAAACCTTCGATATTCACAGACTTACCTTCCAACAACTGCTCCTTCATTTTTTCCACAAAATTCTGGATTACACTCTTGATGTCACCGATAGACAGCGAAGAACGATCCTGCATTTTCTGTGCAATATATTTCAGGTTGACGGACTGACCTAAAGTGATCAGATGCGGATAATATCTCTTAGGAGAATTGGGAACACGCGGATCTGTTGGCCGCGTAATGACTTTGTAAATTACACTCATACTACGTTTTTTTAAAGATTTAAATTCAAGTTTATTTATTCACCTTTTGTTGATCAACAATGCAAAGGTGAAACTTTTATTCCGGATAGAAAAGAAAAAAGCCCCTTACAGAGCTATTTTCATTTACCTAAGTATATAATAAACTATAAATCAACAACATAATCAGCATCCTATAATCTTCCAGTCCCCAATCGTACACCGTTCGCTATCAAAACTGACAGCCACCTTTACAACAGGCAATCCACATAAAGCAAAGCGTTCCGGATAATTCTTCAAATCAATTTGCTCCATCGCTTCACCCGCACTTTTATCCAATTTCAGTTCCATCACATACAATGTAGTCTTCGTACGAAGTACTATATCTACCCGTCCACGAGGAGTACGAACTTCCACATCCACATAATACCCCAACAAACTGAATATGATATAAAAGACCTGCTGATAGTGTCCTTCATATTTCGTATTATCGCATTGCGGTATAGTGGACAGGAACGTTTGCAAACGGCGTAATGCAGTATCCATATCCCCATTACGAATATCACGGGAAAGATACGCCACCATTGTCGTGGTTTCCGGAGCTTTACTACCGACATAATGTGGAAGAAGACTTTTCATCAGGCCTATTCTCACTTCCTTATTAGGAATATTCAATGTATACAAGTCTAATTCCTCATCATAATTCTTAATAGTGATATAGCCACTTTGATATAGCAGCGGGATAATACTTGTCATCCTTTCTGTTGGTGCATCAAAATCCTCGACCGAAACCCTATTATTTCCAATTTCGGAAGGTTCTACGCCAAACTTCTCCAACATATTTATCAGATATGTAGGCGTACCGCTACCAAACCAATAAGATCCAAATTTTCCATCTGCAAAAGCATTTAGCAAACTGAAAGGATTATATATATCGGGCGAAGGAGATGTGAAATGATAACCATCATAATTTTCTTTCAATTTCATCAAAGCCTCTTCAGGTGTTATCTCCAATTTCTTTGCCAATCCTTCCAAATCATCCTTCATTTGCAAACGTATCTCATCTTCACTAATTCCACAGATAACAGCGTATGGCTCATCCATACTAATATTCTTTATATTATTCAACTCACTAAAAATACTTAGTTGGGAGAATTTGGTAATACCAGTCAAAAATACATATCGCAAATAAGGATCACAAGCTTTTAACGGACTGTAGAAGTTACGCATGATATTACGCAATACATCCAGGTTTTCCCATTCGTGCACCACATCCAGCAGAGGAGCATCATATTCATCAATAAGCACGACCACTTTCTTGCCGGTTTGCTCATAAGCACGTTTTATCAGTCCCATCAAACGCTGATTGGGATTAACCTCCTCCTCCAGCCGTCCATAAATCTGCTCATAACCATATAGTTTCAGATTCAATTCTTGGAGCAACTGTTCACTATCCGCATGTTTGGCAGTACTCATATCGAAGTGAAGTACCGGATATTCCGTCCACTCCTTCTCCAGTTTCTCCATAGCCAATCCATGAAACAGCTCCTTACGTCCGGAAAAATAGCTATGCAGCGTGGAAGTAAGTAATGACTTACCAAAACGTCGTGGACGGCTCAAAAACATATAGCTGGAAGCCGAATGAGTCATCCGGTAAACATATTCCGTTTTATCAATATAGAGGTAATTCCCCTCCCGTATCTTCGAGAATGTCTGTATCCCGATAGGATATAGTCTTTGCAAATCTTCCATATCAATCATATTTTTCACAAAGCTACTAAAAAATATCCATCAGTCATTGCTTTACAAAAAAAATATCAACTATCTTCACAGACGGTTGATATAATAGAAATCACATCGGATTTACACCGACATGAGGGCGTTGATCAGGAATACACCGCTGTGTATTTCCTGACCACAAAATGTAGGGGTCTTCATGTGTGTAGCATGAAGTTAGGGACCTACATGTTCCATCTCACTTTTGTGTAAAGTATTAAAAGTATTCTATGACATTATTAACTTAAAAAATATCGGTCATTAATGGCTTTAGTCTTCCTTGGCGTGAGATTGTTCTCCATATCCATAACCGTAGCCATATCGCTTACCATAGCCATAATACTTGCCATATTTGCCATAACCGTAATAATAACCGTACTTTCTTTTCTTCAGATCCAAACCATTGATTACAGTACACAGGCTAGGTAATTTATCTTTTTCAGCAAGTTCGTTGATCAAAGTATACTCATTTTTATGAGTATAGTCTGCACGGCAGACATAAACAGATAAATCAGCCACACGCCCTATCAATAAGGTATCAGTTACCATACCAACAGGAGCTGTATCCAGAATCACATAATCAAAATTTTTCTTAAGAGTTTCAATCGCTTTATCCAGTCCATCACGAGCCAATAATTCGGTAGGATTAGGAGGAACTGTTCCACCGGGAAGAATATACAGATTTTTACTTACACCGGAAAGCTGTACTAAATCCATCAAGTTCTTTTCCGGATTAGCCAAATATTGAGTTATACCAACTTCTTTTCTTGGAATATTAAATACCTTATTCAAGCCCGGTTTACGAATATCAAGACCAACGATTACTACTTTCTTCCCTAATAAAGAAAGACTAATAGCAAGATTAGCAGAAATGAAAGATTTGCCCTCACCACTAACCGTAGAAGTAACCAGAATCACCTTCTTGTCATTTTCAAGCATAAACTGAAGATTTGTTCGGATATTACGGAAGGTTTCACTCATCAGGTTATTTTGATTCTCAAATACAGCAATAGCTCCTTGTTTTTCATCGGTTAATGGGATATCACCGACAATAGGCAAACTTGTGAGCTTTTCTACATCAGAACGACCTTCAATTTTAAACTTGGTTAATTCGAGCAAATAAATAACCCCTACCGGAATTCCAACTCCTAACACTAAAGCAATCAGGTAAATCATTTTACGTTTAGGAGATACAGGAGCATCATCTGCTATCGCGTCATCTATAATCTTTGCATTGTTGGCTGTAGCAGCCAGAGTTATAGCATTCTCCTCACGCTTCTGAAGCAACATCAAATAAAGTCCGGCCTTTATCTCCTGTTGGCGAGCAATACTCACAAACTCACGCTCCTGACCAGGTGCCTCACTAATGCGACGGGAATAACGGTTCGCCTCACGATCCAAATCCGCCTTCGTGATAAATAATCCACGCAACACCCTGTCTAAAGATACTTGTACATTCTCTTTCATTGCATCAATGCTGGTATCCAAGTTTATAATGGTAGGATTATTCTCCGTTGATGTACGTAATAAACGTTTCCTCTCAACAAGAACATCATTATAACGGTTGATAGCAGCCGCAAGATTCACATCCTGCAACCCTATATTACTAGGTAGAACTTCATAACCTTCGTTCCGCATATATTTCTGCAGATCCTGCAGCAAATTAATCTGGGTTTGATTCTCCACACGCTTCTTTTCATATTCAGCACTACCGGTCAAAGCAATCTGTGCATCACTAGTCAAATCCGTAATACCTGCTCCTCGCTTGAAACTTTCCAGATCTTTTTCCGTACTACCCAGCTCCTTCGAGATAATACTAATACGTTCATTGATAAATTCTGCAGTTTTCTGTGCTACTTCATTCTTATCATTATTCGTATTGATATTATACATCTCCAATAACTTATTGATAAAATCCTTGCCGCGCTGTACATTTGAATTTTTCAATGATATGACGGCTACAGAAGTGGTCTTGGAAGTGGGCTCAATAGTCATATTCTTGCAATACGCTTTCGCTACAGCCAAAGGCTTATTTATTGTTGCTGTTATATTGCGTGTAGTCTTTTCCGAATCTGTAGTTTCTTCCAATGTTCTTTTAGAAGACGATATAGAATCCGGTGTCAGAAAGAAAGCCAGTGTTCCCCGATCGGTAGGAAAAACAGCCGGCAACTTTTCGAAATGTTTCTGAAATTCATCATCGCCTATCTTCACATTCACATCCATACCTCCTTGTGGCTGCAATGCCATCTCCACAATCATCGGTTTCTCCAGCAAATCAGCTTCCTGTGGAGTCAAGCTCACTTGCACAGGTGAAGTCTTATATATGTTTCTGGAAGGAAATTCATCCTTATCTGTATAAGAGATATAGAGACCCAAATCTTCAACCACCTCTTTAGCGATAGTCTTAGAACGGAGAACTTCAATCTCATTATCAATATTCTGTGAAGAAGATATCAAGCCATCCAATCCTAAATTCTCCAATTCTGTGGACATTCCGGCACCACCACCTTTTTTATCATCCTTAATTAAAACCGTAGCAGAAATATTATACACGGGAGTAGACATATAAAGATAGGCCCATGCCGCAATCAAGCACGCTATAACTGCCCCCACGAACCAAGGCCAATGGATCAAATACTTAAATAGCAGTTCCTTGACGTCTATATTTTCTTCCTTAGATTCTTGTGCTTCGTTGAAATCTGTTTCTTTCATTGCAAATCATTATTTTAAAATATTTACTAATAGGCTGACAACGGATACCAGAATAGAAGTAGCGGAGAACCAAAGACTAGTACTATTACCGACATCTGAATTTCGAGCCTTTGCTTTGTTGGGGGTTATATAGACAATATCATTCTGTTGCAACCAATAGTAAGGTGAAAGAATCGTTTCGGCATTATTTAAATCCAAAGTGACAATTTGCTGTTTGCCATTTGCGTCCTCACGAATCAGCTTCACATTATCACGAAGGCCATATACCGTCATGTCACCAGCCATGGCTAAAGCTTCCAATAGATTCACTTTCTCATTAGAGATAGTAAAAGTACCCGGTCGGGTAACTTCTCCAATAACGGATATTTTATAATTGACCATGCGCACCGTTACGATAGGTATTTCTTTCATATAAGGTTTCAGTTTGTCTATTATCAATCGTTCCGCTTCTTTTTTAGTCAAACCGCCTAATTTTAATTCTCCTAACACCGGGAAATTTATATTTCCCTCATTATCAACCAAGTAAGGTTGTAATATAGGTTGCGTAGTCACATAAGACGAAGTATTTGCAGCCATAGCGGCGTTGCTAGCCACTGTCAGGTTAAAAGGTATCGCCAGTTCAGGGTTAGTACACGACACTACAATGGTCAACAAATCCTTAGGCATAATCTTCGCATCATACAAACTCTCCTGTTGTTCTACTTCATTCACCATTTCCACATCCTGAAAATAAGGTACTTTCTTATAAGACTGACAGGCAACCAGTAAGAATGGTAGCAACATCAGCCATAAAATTCTGTTGTTCAGTTTTCTCATCATAATTTTTAAATTCATATTAAACGCCCTTTAATTCCTATTTTTTAAATTATCGTTCTTTATTGTTAACTATTAATCTTATCAATACGCCTCTTTTTCTCCACGTAAGGCATTATACACCGTCTTATACATAATATATAAATCCAACAAAAATGTCCAATGCTCTATATACCAAATATCACGCTGCACACGCCCTTCCATCTGCCAGAGTTCCTTCGTCTCACCACGAAAACCCGTCACCTGCGCCCATCCTGTTATTCCAGGTTTAACGAAGTGACGAACCATAAACTTGTTTATCAGGCTAGAATATTCCTCCGTATGTTTCAACATGTGTGGACGGGGACCTACAATAGACATATCCCCCTTCAACACATTGATGAATTGCGGTAATTCATCCACACTAGTCTTCCTCATTATCTCTCCGATACGTGTTTTACGAGGATCGTTTTCCGTAGCTTGGAGTGTATCACACAGCGTATTAACCTTCATTGAACGGAACTTGTAACACCAGAATTCACGACCATCCTCACCACTGCGTTTCTGTTTGAAAAAGACAGGACCGGGAGAACTTAATTTAATTGCAATTCCGAAGAATATATAGACGAACGGAAAGACAGTAATAAGAAATAACCCCGAACAGACAATATCAAAAGCACGCTTAATAATACGGTTTTCTAACGACTCTAATGGTTCACAACGAATGGAAAGTACAGGAACATTACCCAATAACTCAAAATGCATCCTACGCTTCAAATAGTTACGAACATTAGGAACACTAAAGAAACGGACCAAATGGTTTTCACAGTAATTAATGATAGGGACAATCTCCGCACTTCGCATAGAAGGAAGACTACAATAAAGCTGATCTATCTCTCTCGCATGTTTTTCTAAAAAAACAGTTACTTCATTTGGTGGTCCTAAATATGAAACATCCTGTGGATACCGATCCGAGGGAAAATCTTCGAAATAACCCAGTATACGATAACCGGACGTAGGATCATCTGTCATTGCATGATAAAGCTCCTGCATATTCTCATGACTCCCAACTAATACGACCTTACGGACATTTTTTCCCTTTTTTCGATAAAGCTCCAGAATGTGACGGAAAATTAAACGGTAGCTAATAATGACAATTATCAGTGCAATATAAAACAGTCCGAAATATCGGGAATGGGAAAAATGAAAATGAAAAACAAGCAACGTACAAACCGATAAAAAGACAAAAGGAACCATGTTACGTAAAACACGAATCATGATCTGTTCAGGACGTACCACAGGACGATGAAGAATAACACCTGAATGCATGTTACAAAGTAAATAACACAGGGTGATAAGAGTCATTCCCTGAAAGATAGAACCACAATGGATACACCAGAAACGGGTACCCAGAAACAAATTAAATCCCCATAAAAGCAGGTTCAGCAAAATAAGGTCCCCCAGAAGGACCAAAGACTTTAGGACTTTGTTAAAACGTTGGACTTCCTGCATAAGTTTTAGCTATGATTTATCTAAAATTATTTTCTAACATGATACAATATGCTATTCTCTACTCATCAACTCTTTCATGTGAAGCTTCTTTACGAATTTCATGTCATGGGAAACCATTATTTTTATTAGTTCTTCGAAAGAAGTTTTCCGAGGATTCCAGCCAAGTAGAGTTTTAGCTTTCGTCGGATCACCTAACAACTGTTCAACCTCAGCAGGACGAAAATATTTAGAGTCCACTTCAACTACAACTTTACCTGTAGCCCTATCAATACCTTTCTCATTTACCCCTTTTCCTTCCCAAATAAGTTTGATGCCAACCTCTCTAAATGCCAATGTAGTAAATTCACGTACTGTATGGTACTCGCCCGTAGCTATAACAAAATCTTCTGGGATATCATGCTGAAGAATCAACCACATACATTCTACGTAATCCTTAGCGTATCCCCAATCACGCAGAGAATCCAAGTTTCCTAAATAAAGTTTATCCTGCAAACCTTGGACTATACGAGCAACAGCCAAGGTTATTTTGCGAGTTACGAAAGTCTCCCCCCTCCTTTCACTTTCATGGTTGAAAAGAATTCCATTTACAGCAAACATATCGTAGCTTTCACGATAATTCTTAGTAATCCAAAAACCGTATTGCTTCGCCACTCCATACGGAGAGCGAGGATAGAAGGGGGTAGTTTCTTTTTGAGGAACTTCCTGGACCAAACCAAACAGTTCTGAAGTAGAAGCCTGATATATTTTTGTCTTTTTTTCCATTCCCAAAATACGGACAGCTTCCAACATGCGAAGCGTACCAACAGCATCAGCTTCCGCTGTATATTCCGGAACGTCAAAAGAGACTTTTACATGACTCTGGGCTGCAAGATTATATATTTCATCAGGTTGTACTTGTTGGATAATACGAATCAAAGAACTAGAATCAGTCATATCGCCATAATGAAGATTCACTAGACGTTTTTTCTTCATATCACGAACCCATTCATCCAAATATAGATGTTCTATACGACCGGTATTAAAAGAAGAGGAACGGCGCAGAATACCATGGACCTCATACCCCTTTTCTATTAGAAGCTCTGCTAAAAACGAGCCGTCCTGACCTGTAATACCTGAAATTAATGCAATTTTTTTCATAAAACACAGAAATCAAAGAGTTAAAAAACAAACATGAATTATACTAGTATTTACCCTTATTCCAAGAAAACGGATTTAATAATGTACATGGACTCTTATATTCTCATACATTTCTTTTAGAATATTCCTAATAAATAGAGAATTGCCTATAATATATCTTCTCCACATACGTTTTGGCTCTATTATGAGCCGATAAAGCCATTCTAAAGAATGATCCTGCCACCATTGCGGAGCACGTTTTGCCGTACCTGCAAAAAAGTCAAAAACAGCACCAATAGTTCCTACATGGCAATGTATATTTAACTCGTTCCAATGAGTATAAGTCCATTTTTCTTGTTTCGGAGCAGTCATACCAATCCATAGTAAATCAGGATTTTCTGAATTAATTGCAGTTACAATTGCATCATTATCCTCTTTAGAAAACTCAGGTTTATAAGGTGGTGAATAAGTCACAACCTCCAAATTCGGATATATTTCTGCCGATTTTATTTTAATCAATCCCAACACTCTTTCCGAACTCCCCATAAACATTACTTTTTTAGAATCTTTACTATTAGAGTTTGCGTCCTTTTCCAGTTCGCTCATTTCGTAGACAAAAAGATCCCAGCCTGCAATACGTTCTTTAGGTTTCGATTTAGCATTCAGCCACTTGCAAGCTTTCACAATACTCGCTCCGTCGGGAATAAGGACATCCCCCTTCATTAATGCTTTGGCAAAAAGCGGATCTTTCAGAGCTGTGTTGTAAGAATGTGCATTAATTGTGTTTATTAGCAATTTTCCTTGTGGCAATGATTTTAGTTGCTCTGGGCTCTCCATGATAAAGAGTTCTTTTAGTTTAATCATATAACTACAATTATTTTATTATATATTTCTCATAAAGTTCCGTTGTTCATCTTGCTATACTGCTCCACAATAGTTTTTATGCCTTACATTTCTGTGAGAACTACTTCAGTAATTTCCTATTTACCTCTTAGTTGTTTAAGACTTATGCAATTTTATGTACAGATATTATTAAGGTTATCCATTTAGTTTTTTCATACTATAAACATTCAATATGATACCCCGTTTGGTGATACTATGATTGATTTCAACCTTGCATATTTCTTAAAAGCAGCATTTATACCGATATAAATTAATATCCTTCAATTGATTAAAACAGACCCATTTTCAATCTAACTTCTTCAAAGAGAACTTATTTCCTTGTTCACGACATTATGCAATTCTTAGTTATATTCATGATTAGGCAACCTGTAAGTCTCAATACTTTTTCATCTCTACCGAACATACCAACATATCACACCTCAAAGCATCATTACTTCTTTAGTAGTTGTTCATACAAACCTGCTATTTCATTATTTATAGTCTCAAGATTAAATGTAGTAGATGCTAGTAACTTAGACTCCTTTGCGATATCCTCTCTCAACAGTTTATTACTTATCAGCTTTTCCAGCTGATCTGCTAGACTTTTTATATCTCCAGGCTTAAATAACAATAAATTTTTCCCATTTTTTGCTATATCCGGTATTCCCCCTACAGGAGTTGTTATAACAGGCAGTCCATAAGCCCATGCATCTAAAACAGCCATAGGAAATCCTTCCGCATAGCTAGGGAGACAGAAGATTGTAGCTTCCTTGAAGGCTTTATCCTTCTCATACCCATTTACCCATCCTAAAA
>ERZ894217.1368-NODE-1368-length-10276-cov-6.927013_pt1 | contig 10276 bp, 10 predicted proteins | sample MGYA00380291_ERZ894217 | MGnify/ENA primary metagenome ERZ894217 (study PRJEB32331, sample SAMN06328480) | human gut metagenome | biome: human gut microbiome; feature: stool | host: Homo sapiens | collected 2013-07-05 ...
TAATAATGGAAAATGGAAAATTTTTCAAAGATAAAATTCCCGGCTGGTTTTTAGATAAAATGACTAGAACCGGCATAATCAATCCGTTCTATTCAGCGGAGCTCGCCGAAAGAATGAAAAATGAAAGAAAAGGCATTTTTTATGGAAATTATGATGCTGAAAATAAGACAAAGATAGAGAAAGTTGTTAAAAACGCTGAAACTGTAATAAAAAATACAGATATTGATGGCGACAGTATCATTGATTTAGTTGAAGGCAATGTAGCTGTATAAAGAGCTGCATTGCTAAATTTAGAAGAAAAGGAGATTACGACATTAATCGTAATAACAAGCGCTGATGAAGAAAGAAAATAGAGAAGAAAACCAGACAGTTGCAAAAAAGAAAAAAACAACAAATGAAGACACTTTTATCAAAACGCTCGTTATGTGTACTCCTAAAAAGATGAAAAAGGAGATAGCAACATACGAAATTTCCATGACAAAGCAAATGCCGTGGATTTGTGCTGGAGTATGTATTCTTATAGCAGGAATGCTTTCATACGCATACTCACTGACTATTGAAAAGTGGGTGCTTACAATTGGAGTTGCAATAATTTTTTCTGGAACAATTCTTATGGAAATGATAAGAGAAAAAAATGAAAAGAAAAAGTTTATCGACATCAATTCATATGCCCAGCAGTTTATAAACGGAATGCAGCTTAAACATAAAATTCTGCCAGCGATTGAAAATACTATTTTTACATTCCCGACAGGAAAAATGCATACGACATTGCAGAATGCCTTATCTTATGTATATACATCGGTAGATACAAATAAGGATCCGTTAAAAACACAGGCAGAAGCACTTTTATATATAGACAAAATCTACCCAAATTCCCAGACTCCGACAATTCACGAGTTCGCAAAAAGAGTTGAACTCGAAGGTGGTTCTTTTGAAAAGGAAATGGAACTTCTTAATGTAAAAAGAGAAAAATGGGAAAAACGAATTGAACATGAACAGGCAGACATGAAAACAACACTTGTCAGTGCAATTATCATGTATATAGCGATGCTCTTGGTATGTGTAATGGTATGTCAGTCAATGCCGGAGACTCTGGTCATAAAGGATATCGGATTCGTGCAGTGGGCAGAAGCGGTGGCAATATGCGGGGTTTTCCCTTTCGCATATATGTGTTTTAAGACACTCAGAAAAGGATGGCTTAAAGAAGAGTATTCAATGGGCAAGGAAGAATCTGGCAAATGTCTGGACTATCTTGAAAATTTCACTCCAAGAAGCCAGCGAAAAAAAGGAATTACAGCAGGATGTATATGTCTTACAATATCAATCCTGTTAGCTATTTTCGTTAAAAATATGTATCTCACTATGGGATGTATGGCTATTACTCTTGCAGCATTTAATTTTCACAACATACTGCATGCTATAGTGTTGAAGAAAGTACGCAAAGAAATGATGCGTTCCCTTCCCAAATGGCTGTTTGACGTCTGCTTATGTATGCAGAAAAGCAGTATTGTAGAATCTATTGAGCGTTCAAGAACTTCAGTACCGCCAATCCTTGAAAGAGATGTGGAAAGATTTCTTAATAAATTAAGGACAAACCCGGCCGCTGTTGAGCCTTATATAGAATTCCTTGCGCCTTATGGCATTACAAGCGTAAGCACTACTATGAGAGCATTGCTTTCAATCGCAAATGGTACCGGCGGAGATTCAGGAACCCAGATGAAACAGCTTATTGAGCACAACCTTAATCTTCTTGACGAGCAGGATGCTGCAGAAGAAGAAGTGAGACGAATGGCTTCTCTTAAGTATACAATAACGTCCTCCATGCCGGGGTCAGTTGTAATGCTGTTTTATCTTGGCGGTGTGCTTGTAAAAGTATTTGCAACGGTTAACAGCGTGCTTTAGTATTCATACTTAATATTATAATCAAAAAATATAACTATGCTCCGTATTTGATATATGGAGCATGCAAAGGAGAGAGCAATGATATATACAAGTGCAGGCGAAAAAACGCTAAAAATAAAAAAAGATAAATTTATTTCATGCTTCAAGAAACTTCCGGATGGAGGAAGCATAACCGGATATGTAACCTTTAGAAGAAAATACCTATTGTCAGGAGAAAATATCTCAAACCTCTCAGATAGTAGTTTTATTCAGGTTGAAAATACAAATTATGCAGTCAAGAATAAGAAAGGCTGTACAAAAAAAAATAATTGGTTATATAGAAACTGATATTCCGGATAAATACATTGCAATTGTAAAAAGCCGTTTTATGCCAATATGGCTTACTGCATTATGCTATAATTCATTATTTCCAGCTGTTTTGATTTCAGCGGCTTTAATTGGTGCTATAGCATGCGGAGGAATCGCAGCTTATCATCAGCTTGAACCGGGAAATGTACATATAGGTGCTCCGGGAAAAACAAAAGAGCCGACAAAAAATGATGATATTTCAGATTATGACGGAATGGACGGGTTGGAAGACACGACAGAGACGGAAAAATATACAATTATAGATGCTATAGCTTATGATGGGGAATACCTTGAGGTAAACCCATCAGATACAATTCCTCTTGGAAACAACAAGGAGAATGACGGAGTATATTTACAGTTTGTTGTAAAAAATGCTGACGGAGAGGAAGTATATGTTTCACCCAAGCTTAATCCGGGTGAGAAAGTTGACTGGAGTCCATGCGAATATCTTGATAAGGGAATCCAGAAAGCTGTAATCACTGTAAATGTATATCATTCAGATACAGACATGCAGGATGTTGGCACTGACCTTAATGTTTCGTTTAAAGTCAACAAATAATTTAGGCAATAAGAGCATACGCTCTTTTGTATATAAGCAACTCATTGATATAAAAGGTATAAGAAAGGAAAACAATGAAGAACAAATGTAAGAACATGATGTTAGGATTAATGGCATGCGCTACCGTTCTTGGAGCAACACCAGCAACTGGAGTATTTGCTGCTGATCCTGCAAGCTTTAACAACTCAACAGCATCAACAGTATCAGGAGCTAACGGTGAGACATTCACTCCAGGTTCTGATGCATCACAGAGTCAGGTAGGAAAGGAAACCGTTCAGACATTGGGAGGTGCAACAGCCTCAGCTCCTACAGAGTCAAAGTCACAGAGTGTTTCTGTATATGCAACAAAGTCAAGCAGCGTACAGCTCAAGGTACCACAGGTACTTATCGGAGATGCAACAAAGAGTGCTTGCTTATACGCTTTGCATATGAAGGAAACCTTGCAATAATCGAAGGTCCAAACAGCTTGACAGCTGAATACCCTACATCAAGCGCAATTCCAAAAGCTTTGTTTGTGCTTCCGTTGTTTCTGAAAATAATTTCTGTTTTTGTTTTGAATTTACTTGTGTCCATATCAATTCTCCTTAAAATATTTTGTGTTTTACAATGCTTTTTATCTGTTTATACTTTACAGGGCCGATGAAGCGGCTGTCGTTGCTTCCATTCCTGTTATCACCGAGACAGAAATATTCATCATTCCCAAGTGTGAGAGGAGTGTCCTGAATTAATCCGCCATCTTTCATGTCAGGAAATGATACTGACTGCTTTTTTCCGTTTACATACAGTTTTCCATTTTTAATCTCGACTGTATCTCCCGGGACTGCAACAATACGTTTTATATACTGAACTATGTCAGTTGTCGGCTTAAAGCATACTATTGTGTTATATGTAACATCTGACGGCTCGAAGAAAATGTCTGTTGTGTAAAGCTGCCCGTCTTTTAATGTGGGGGACATACTAGAGCCCATTATTGTGATTGGATGGATCAGTGCTTTTAGTACAAATGCAACAAGGATTCCGGTAAGAATGGGGACTGCATATTTTTTAAATCCTGATTTTTTTACGGTCTTTTCTGCGACCTCATTATTTTCCACAGCTGACCTCCTTACTGATGAAGTGCGGTTAGATTTTTAATGCCGAATCTGACCTCATCATCATTTATTTTCAGAATAATCACCTTAAATCTGGATTTAAGCCCTTTGTAACCGAATTCATACCCTGTAAGGTCTTCAGTACCTTCGAGCGGGTCAATTGAGTCTTCAATCTCTGCAAACTTGTCAATAATTCCGCCAGCGTCTATAAATGTCATTCTGTTTAAGCACTTTCTTTCACCGGACTCCAAGTTATCATCATCAAATTTGGGACAGGCATAAAAGACTGACTGACCTTCCCTTATAATCATTTCATGTGGAACATCATGGTTTATACACATGAAAGTCATTTTTCTTTTTCTTTCCAATTTTTCTCCTTTCCGCAAAACGTGTATTTTTAACTACACACTTTGAAATAAAAATGTGGATTGCATGCGATACACACACCGCTTTACGCTTCCGGTATGAGTATGATAGAAAATTTTTCCGTTTATCGCTTTCTATATAAGATTGCTTGTAGAAGGTGTATATTTTTTCATTTTTTTTAAAACTAACATACTAAAGGTATGAAAAGCTGATGATGGGAGAGCAATTTGAAATACCTGAATCTAGCGAAACAAAGAACAAGTGAATATAGGGGCTTAACGCCCGGGAGGAACAAGGATGAAAACATACTATAAGGAACAGCTTCTGGGGGATGTAATGGATTTCTGTGAAGCAAAGGTCGCCGGTAATAAGAGAGAGATGGAAGAACGAGTAAATTCCATTTTTTCAACAGCCATGATTAGAAGACGATTTGATCATGGAGCAGCAAGCCGTTCTTACGGATTTTACGGAGCAAAGGAAATAAGCTTTGTTTACACCGGAATTACCAGAGAACAGTGGTGTGACATGGTTGAAAAACGCACAAAAGAACTTTTTATGGAAAAGTTTGATGTGGAGCTTGAGAGTGTAAGCTCGGAAACTATTGCGAGAAAGATGGTAAATAAGTTTCTGGCATTGTACATTCCAAACGCCTACACCGGCCTAACAATTGATAGGGCAAAAGAGATGGCCCCAGATACAATGTCAAGACTCTCTGTTCATTATTTCCACATGTACATAGCCATGAGGAAGAATGGAAAAGAACTGACGGATTATAATGTCTTCGATAAAGCTTCGATGGAGAAGATGATTGAAGATACAGGAATCCGCGAGGTGTCAGCCTACAGGATGTTTTCTGCATTCGGACATATCTCAAAGGATGAGGCTGATATGCTGAGACTCCGTGCTCATGGTGTCAATAATCCTAAATGCAAGGCACAGTATTTGTACAAATACAACAAGGCCAAGAAAGAGGGATTTGACGCCAGTCGGTACGACGTGAACGATATTGGATCTATGAAAAAGATGTCGGAAACAACAGGCTGGACGGTGAAAGAGTGCCACAAGATAATTGACAATCTTGCTCTTGACACTAAAAAAGAACCGGTCAAAAAGGTTTTAAGCAGCATAACTATTAACCTCAATGATCTGATTATTGAATGATTCAGGCACAAAAAAAGACATCCATTTAAGGGTGTCTTTTTTTAGTAACAGCGGATTATTAATTCCACTGTTTTGATTCTATGGCATCTTCATATGCCTCGAAGATGTCACTCCAGTCTGCTGTTGCCATAACAGCCTCCTTTCCGAAACGGTCGAATTACTGACCGTTTCTTTTCTCCATTTTTCTTTTAAGTTATACAAAGTATGATAGAAAATAAAAAATCGAACAAGGACTCAGGAAAAATCATGATAAAAGCTTTAAAGCTCAGCAAAATCAAGGCTTTCATGTTGTTTCTTAAAGTGCACCAAAAATTCAGACCTTATAGTATTATATGTGCTATGCACATACGCGCGAGCGAAGATGCTTTGAGTGTTCATGAACAGGTGTTGAGGTTTCTACGAATAAAACATGAAAAAACGCGTGCAGCAGAAAAGCAGGCCGTTACAGAGAATAGTACTAATGTCCGATGCACCAAAAATTCAGACCACATAGTATTATATGTGCTATGCACATCGCGTGAGCGAGAGTACTTTGAATTGTTTTGAGTCATACAGCGAACATATCTGGATACTGATGCGGTGCAAAAGATTACAAATTCCTTAGAATTATGGGCTTTACAGCCATTTTTCGAGGTGCACCAAAAATTCAGACTTTATAGTATTATATGTGCGTAGCACATCGCGTGAGCGAAACAGCAATGAATAATTTCAGATATACAATTCAACAGACAATTCTCAGATTCTGCAGTTTCAATCTGAAAAATATTTCGGAAGGCACATTTTCGGGAGAAATAAAAATCATACTCATATCAGGAAAGTGGAATCCCCACTTCAGACAAAAATATTTCAGATCAAAAGAAAGGAAGAACATATGGATATTAACAAAGAAGAACATATGGATATTAACAAATTCGAATGTAACGGACGCCTGTTATCATATAGGGTCAAGAACAACATTTATATTCTTACAGTGCTTGTTATACGCGGCAAATTTCGCAACAGATATGACATTCACTTTAAGGGAGATGTTATGAAAGGCAGAGAGCTGGTCACAGGAAAAGGAATTAACGTAAAAGGTTATGTTGTCTCACATGTAGCAAGGGATGAAAACAAAAAGCTTATAGACATTACATTTCTTGCAGGTAAAGAACTTACTCAGGAGAGTACATTTGCATCAGCATTTTCTGATGCCAAAACTGGTGTAAGCAAAGACAATTATTTCAAGGGAGCTGTTTCCGGCGAAATCGTATCTAAAAAAGAGTCTAACGGCTATACAAATATTTTTGTAAGAACCGGCGAAAGCGGAAGAAACCAGACTATCAGACTCTCTTACAAAGGCAGCTTGAACGCAGAGCTTCACGACCGCATCAGGGCTACATATAATGCCATCATGAAGGTTGTCAGCAATAAAGACCATGACAGCATCGCATTTGATGGCTACATAACAGAGTGGGAGAAAGAATATCTGTCCGCAGCACCGGACACAGAGCTGTAATTTTATATGGAAAGCCATATCGGAGGATTAAATCTATCATACTCTCGGTAAAAGAAAGAAAAGAGAGAACGATTATGGACACTGTTTATGGCACATATTACAGAACACTGCAGGACGGATACAATAAGGCATTTGTTTTGTATGTAACCGACATTACAGGTTTTTTGATAGGCAGTCCATACTTAAACTGTGAGGGAGTGATTCTTCACAAAGTAGCAGGACTGCCTCTTAAACTAAATGGGCGATACAGCAAGACACGAAAAACTTTTTTCGTTGAAGATTATGAGATTATTACAAGAACTGAAAATGATGTTGTAAATCTCTTAAGCCGTTTTGAAATTAAAAAAAGCGATGCAAAAAAAATTGCGCGTGAAAGCAGCAATAACGTCTTTGAATACTTCAAGGATAATGCCGTAATTCAGAAGCTGCAGGACATCGGAATATCCCAGAATGATGCAGAAACGGTATACATGTGGTGTAATCAGGTCAATGATTATGAAGCTATATACAGATACATCAAGGGCATAGACGGAGACCTTGCGGCAGTAGACAAAATATACAACAAATACGGACACATAGGTGCGGATGTTTTAAAAGAAAACCCTTACATGCTTTTATATGCAGGCTTTTCTTTTGCCGACTGCGAATCTTTAGCAAAAAGAAATGGCATTGAATATTTCAGTGATGAGAGGATACATGCTCTTGTCAGGTACATTATTGAGTCGGACCAGAATGCCGGAAATGCAAGAATAAACATACAGGATATTATCACAAGGGCAGACAGGCTCGAACGAAAGCAGGGCCTTTATAAAACAGATCCTATATTTATTCTTGCCGAGCTCTCAAAACATGGATATGTGCTCAGGAAAGAGGATGACGTTATATATGTGTATACAAAACAGACATACACAGAAGAAGTACAGATAATAAGTGCTGTGAAGAGACTTTGCAGTGCGCCAAAGGGAAAGTATACCGGTTCCCTTTCTATCAGTGAACTTGAATCCATGTGCGGCATCACATATGGCAAGTCTCAAAGAGAGGCTCTGTTTCTGCTCGATACGCCAGGAATCAAGGTTTTAACCGGCGGCCCGGGAACAGGAAAAACCACAACATTAAACGGAATCCTCACAAAATATATATTCGAGCATCCGGATGGAAAGATCCTTTTGTGCGCGCCTACGGGCTGTGCGGCTAAGAGAATCACAGAGTCAACCGGAATAACAGCTTTTACAATTCATAAAGCACTTGATATAAGGCCATTCAATGAGGAAAAGATGATAGCAAACAGAGAGATTTTGGACTATGACTGTGTCGTAGTTGATGAAAGCTCAATGCTTGACATGTCAATGTTTGCAATGCTTGTATCTGCATTAAAGACAGGCACCACGCTGCTTTTAGTTGGAGATAAAGACCAGCTTGAGAGCGTTGGGTACGGTGATATTTTAAATAACGTCATAGGGTGTGGACAGATAGAGGTCAAGTCTCTGGATGTTAATTACAGACAGGGCGAGAACAACAGTATTATCATGAATGCACAAAAAATCAATCATTCTGTCACAAGCCTTTTGTTTGACGAAAAAAGCAGGCTTATCCGGAAAAAGAGTGAAAAGGACATGATCTCAGATATCGTCAGCCTGTATGTCAAGTACTTTGATGCAAATGATCCAAACAGTGTAAAAATATATACCCCTACAAGGAAAGACAAACTGACTTCATCAACAAATCTTAATAATGTCATCAAAAAAATAGTTAATCCGGTGGACGGCAAGTCAGTTACTGCCAACGGGTTCACATTCTCTGCGGGAGATTTCGTCATGATGCGCAAAAATAACTATGATGCAGGCTACATGAATGGTGATGTAGGTATAATACGAAGCGTTGATGTAAGGGGATATACAAAGAGAATTACGGTAGCAATAGACAATAATCTGATAGAGATTACCAATGCGACACTTTCAGACATGGAATTGGCATATGCACAGACTATACACAAAGCACAGGGAAGCGAGTGCAGATGTGCTATTATAGTGCTTCCTGAAGAGCCGAGAATTATGCTGACGAAAAAGCTTGTGTATGTTGCAGCCACAAGAGCAAAAAAAATCAACTATTTTATTTCAGAAAACAACGCTCTTGAGCAGGCAATTAGAAGCAGGCATGCAACAGTAAGAAATACAGGCCTGACAGAAAAGCTTAAAAATGCGCTCCTTATGGAGTAATAAGGGCGGCTGTATCTTGTGATTAAAGTCACGAGTTTTAGCCGCCAGTTAATAAAGACTAGGAGGTGATTTTTAATGAAAAAGTACATGGCTGTACTGTTATGTGCAGGCTTGTTTTTAACTGGCTGTGCATCACAGGAAAACCCGGGCATGCAGTTTGAAGAAAGTCCGGCGGCATCACACAGTGCAATAAAGACCATAACACCAGATGATAAGGTTGCGGAAATGGAAAACGGGCCAAAAAATACGGAAACAAAAAACTTTACGAAACTTGAGCTTAGGGATTATCGGATAACTGCCTATATAGATAATTATTTCAGGCAAAAAGCAGATGAGACAGTGCAAAACAGCGATGATGGAAATGTTGATGCAGTTATTGACAGTAAAAAAGAAGTCATAGAAACAAAATTCGGTGACACCGATACCAGTACTGATGAGATGCTTAAAAATATCAAAACAGCCGAGAAAGAAGGTGGTGTGCCTTCTGGAACAGATTATGATAAGAATATATTTGAGAACCAGTTTATAGATAATGGAAGATTTGTTATAAACGGGCAGATTAACTATCTGTTTTCAGGGCTGGAAGAGATTCCATTTGTATCCACTTTTGACGTAAAGTATTCAGATACGGACTTAAATGCAAAAGAGCTGAACAAAATCTGCGATGTATTTGGAAAGCCAGACGGATACATAACGAAATCGGATGAAAAAGGCAATTATATATGCCTTGTGTGGGAAAAAGGCAATTATGACATTGCAATACCTCTGTACATGAGAATGGTTAATGATATACAAAGGTATGGCAATGTGGCGAAATCATACTCTGCAATTGTACCGAAAAAATATTTCACAGAACTTACAAGCAGCGAAGAAGGCTATCTTAATATGTTCATGCAGAAGAGTTATACAAAAGTATTATAGGAGGAACGGTGCGTTGAATTATTCTGACAATATTTCCGTAAGAATACGTCCTGCAAAAGTCATTAAATACATGTTCGTAAAAGATGGTACGACAAGCATTGTCAGTATTACGTCGGCAGGACTGTTTGTTACGGCTGTTATAAAATTTATCAGGTTCTTGTGTGATAACACAACAGCTGCGGCAGAGGAGGTCTGGAGTTTCTGCCTGACAGGCGGG
>ERZ894217.1372-NODE-1372-length-10234-cov-10.000786_pt1 | contig 10234 bp, 20 predicted proteins | sample MGYA00380291_ERZ894217 | MGnify/ENA primary metagenome ERZ894217 (study PRJEB32331, sample SAMN06328480) | human gut metagenome | biome: human gut microbiome; feature: stool | host: Homo sapiens | collected 2013-07-05 ...
GCAATTGAAAACAGGCAACAGCAATTTAAATATATCGGCAAAATAAAAATCGAATATAGTTTAGATTTTGATAATATCATAGAGTGGGAAAACTCTTTAATTAGTGTTTTGGCGCGTCGCGGATATGCGAACCCAATCGAATATCTAAATGCGCAAAGCGATGTCGAAGAGATTCGCGCGAATCTAAAGGCTTGCATAGATTTATTTAAAGGGGTATTGATTTGCGCGGATTATCTGCTTAAGCACCCGGAAGAGAAGCACAAAGAAAGACACGCAAGAAACCACAACGGGAACAATCCAAGCGGCAAAAGCTTTCAAAAGCAAGCTAATAGCGTTCAAGTTATCTCTTTAAATTCTTTAAGATTTAAAACAGCGAATAAAAAAGTAGCAAATGTGCTAAAAAGTAAGAAAGTCCACCGAATAACAGAAAGTTGGAGCGTCCGGGGACATTACAGACATTATAAGAGCGGAAAAGTAATTTTTATCGAAAGTTTTGAAAAAGGAAAGAACCGCAAGCAAGCACCGCAGAAAAAAACAAAATATAAGCTTTAGAACTGAAAAGAGGGTTGATGAATGGATAACGAACTAAAAAGTCTTGACGCTGTAGAAATGGAAATAAGAGCACGCTACAATGGTAAATATACGGATGTATTAGGCTATCAGGCAAGCGAGCGCGCCACGCGCAAAGCAATAACGGATATTTTTAGAGCTGTCGCAAGTTGTCCGGCTACGTATCCGGGGTATGTGTACATTGACGAATTAACAAAAATATTCTATGATTTTATGATATATACATTTTAAAGCCGTGTATTTGACTCTTTAAGGGCTTTTAAACGTGTTAGCGTGGATTTTATCAAGTGTGCTATAATAAGCCACAAAACAAGCCGTTTATAACGTTTTGCGATATAGTTGTAGAGCTTTAAGCCGTCAAGCCGTGCCGGGTGCAATATCTAACAAGTCAGGCGCACCAACTCATGGAAATTGTACGAATTTTCAGAAAAGTTCACTCAATTAAAGTGCGGTGTGAGTTCTTTGCAAGTTCTCGACAAGTTTTTGCAAAATTTTGCGAACGGATTTTTGAAATTGAAAAACTCAAAGGTAGGGGGGTATCAAAATTTTTTAGGATTTTTTTGAATTTTGAATCGCCAAAAAATAAATGCTCTTGGCACTGTAGTCACTCTCTCCTAGTTCTTCAATCAATTTCTGCCGTGTCATTTCCGGATTAGTCCGGTGTATGTATTCTAATAGTCTGTCTATTCTATCCATATTTTTGCTCCAATAAATTAAATATTTTGTCAGCCGCGTATACAATATTCCGTCCGTACAAGCTCATAAAGTCTGCGATTATTTCCTCTGTTTCCATGTCAATGTCACAGCCGTATGAGAATGAGTACACATGCACTAGCTCGTGGCATAGTATCTTGTCGGCCATGTAATCAGACACATTATCAGCTATCGTAATAGTCTTAGTTGTATTATCGGTTACTCCTAAACTTATAGTGCCGTCAGACCGCTTTAATTCGCTTGATGTGGGCTTTTTAAATTGTATGTGCCACAATGTATCATTAACCCTTATATCCATGCTTATACCCTCTAAAAATGGCTATGAGCATTACTACCCATAGCCTTAATAATTACAGTTTTGATGCAAGATTGCTCATTTTGGTGCGTAAAAGGTTGCGTTCATCGGGCGTCATGTCGTTCAGAAGCTCTGATATATCTCCGCTTAATTCACGGATATACATGTCAAGGGCTTTCATCTTATGCTCTTTGTCCTCTGTGGAGGCTCCTTTGTGCATTTCTTTTGTCTCGGTATAATGTCTCTTTGCTCTGTCATAATTGCTTTCACTCACATGTAGTGCAATCGGTTCAGAGTAGTACATTTTACCTCGGCTCTTATCCATGTCGCGCATATACTCCATGTCGTTGTAGTTTACCGGCATATGATAATATGGTGGTTCTTCATATCCCCTGCGTATTCCATGACCTTTTGGGGCAAATCTGCCATTCGCATAGCGATATTGGTCGTAATATCTTCTACCACTTTCTTCACCATATTCTGCCTTAAGACTTCTTAGGAGTTCTTTGTCGTACTCTTCTTCCTCTTCATCAGCCTTTTTCATAGCCTTGGAAATTATTGAGTGATACTCGGCTTCTGCAAGGTCTTTTATCATATCCACGACCTCACCCATTTCAGAAGTGTCAACATTTTCAATGCCCTTTTCAAACTCACTGACAGCTTTCTCTGTAAGACACTCTTGCATTTTGTGCATTCTTTCAATGTGCATACTCTCGCCCCCTAACCAATTCGATTTACTGTGATGTTAGCATTTGCAACACTGATAGCCTGTGCAGATGTATTCTTGACAGAAATTGCCTGACAGCATCCGCAAGGAAGCCATACATCCGTTGCCATAGACACATTGTTAAATGCTTCAACTGCTGTTGGTGTAGAGATTGCCAGTGTAGATAAGTCCGGCTCGCCCTCGACAGCAATAGCTAATGAAATTGCTCCTGCGGTTCCGCCTGTAGGAACTGCAATATTTCCGTTAAATTCTACTCTGTACTTTGCTTTGCAATTGTTGGTAGCGCCTTTAAGGTTAATTAATCCGCTTCCTGTTCTGTGTGAAATATATCCTTTATTGCATACAGACGTTGGCGCATCTGTAAATAATACATTTCCGTTTACTGCAACTGTCTGTGTTGCAACATTTGAAAATTCAGCCATAATAAAATCCTCTCTTTCACAAAATAAGGGCAAACATTATAGTCTGCCCTTGGGTTATAAGTAATACTGCTTAGCAGACATAATCTTGTATTCAGTTCTTCGAGTGGAAACTCGAAAGAAACTCGAAAGAACTCGATTAAGATACTCAATTATTCAGTTTTAGCAATTACAGCCGGTATTGCAACCGCAACCATAGTACGCATTTGGATTAGGTACTGTGTATGCCGGGATTGGTGCCGGGTTTACAGCATTGATAATCTGATTTGTCTGTGCTGCCATTGTACTAGTCAGAAGTGCGTTCTGCCTATCCTGTGAAGCGGCTCTGCGTAAATCATTGTTCTCTGCTGTAAGTGTTGCTATCTTATCCTGGCATAAGTAGTCTAATATGCTTCTAAAGCCGGCATTCTGGCTGTCAATAATATCTCTTGTATTATTGTTCATTGTGTTCTGCAAAGCGCAAGTGTTAGTAGCCATGTTGTAGTTTACGCCTTGGATAGCTTCCCTTGTCTCACAGCAACAGTTAGCAAGCTGTGACTGTAAAGCGTTTGTATTCTGCATATTAGCGACTGTATCAGCGTTAATAGCCTGCTGGATGCCATAACCAGTCTGCATGATATTTGTGTTGATACCATTAAAGCCTGTGAGCATACTGTTGTTCATGGCATAAAAGCCGTCACAAAGTCCGTTGGAAATGCCGTCTAACTTGCTGATAACTGCTGAATTATCAAATCCTCTCTGAATTTCACTGCCGACACCGCCATTAGTGCCACCGAAACCGCCAAAGCCGTTACCCCAGCCCCCAAATATCGCAAATACTACGATAAGGAACCAAAGCCATGAGCCGTCATTCCAGTTATTTCCGTTGTTTCCGTCCAAATTCGCCACAATAGGTACGCTTGGACAATTTCCTGTGTTGAACATCTGTTTTACCTCCAAAATTTATTTCATAAAGAGCCGTGCGCACGTTCTCTCATATGCTATATTCCAAAATTACCTTTAATCTGCTTCATTACATCATCAGGATTAATGCCTTTTTCCTTGCACAAGTTTCTTGCCATTTGCTCAATTCCTTTGCTGTTTCCGCTTTGAGCCATGCTCATTGCATTCTTAATCATTGGATTTCCCATTACGCGGTTATTGCTCATTATCTGTTGCATTATTCCCATTACATTCATGCTTTTTCACTCTCCTTACTTTGTGTTCGTGGAGTTTTTCTTTGCGTTCCTAAAGATAATTGCTCAATTTTCTCTGATAGTTCGTTGAGCTTTGCCATAATACCCTCTGTGGCTTTCTCTGATAGGTCAAATTCAAGTTTTTCCGTGTCACCTGATAAAATATCTGTCTTATCATTTAAAACCGGCTTAAAAGTCAATGTGCGTATTGTTCCGTCAGCATTCCAACTCTTAGCGTATATCTCTGTTAAATCCTGTTTTGGGAAAAATGCCACACTGCCATCCATCGGCACCTCGTTGGGATTAATAGTCTCAACTGCCTGTACTACTCTGCCACTTATGCCTTGCGTTGGTTCGGGCTGTTGGTATCTCTGATAGCTCGCCATTGGGTTGTACTGATATGTTCCATAATTAGGTGTATAATTCATCATTGGTTGCTGATACGGCATGTTCATCTTTGTTTTCCTCCAAAACTTCCTCTATCGCTTTAATGACAAGGGATAATGTCATTAGGTCGATTTTTTGTAACTCACTTTTAGCAAATATTTTTTCTCTCACATCATCGTCAAACACAACATCATCTCCTTATGCCTAAATTGTGGCATAAAAAAAGAGAAGAGCATTTCCATGTTCTTCTCATATTTGTGTCATATAATGGCTTTTCTATATACAATTTTTACTACACACTTTTTGGGGTGGTTACTACACAGTTACTACACACTTTTCACATTAAAATACATTAAAATACATAGAATTTTATATTTTTTACGATTTTGCGAAAACTCCGCAGACCCTTTATTTTCCTAGGATTGCGCCATTATTTACGAAATCGTATGGCACTCCCTGATACACATAATAATTTTACCAGTTTTAGTACAAAAATGCCTTACGAGTGTTGATTTTTCAACATTCTGTGAATTGATTGTGTGTACTACTACACACTTACTACACACATTTTCTTCTATATTCTATGATTTTGTTGTCGGTGCTAACGATTTTTTCAATGTCAGCAAACGATTTTTCAGGTGTAACATGTGTATACAAGTCCATTGTCATTTTCAGTGTTGCATGACCCAAATATGATTGAACGACTTTCGGCTCTATGCCTGACTCAAAACATCTTGTCGCAAACGTATGCCTGAATGTGTGACCACTAAAAAATGGAAATTCATCGTCACTGCTCTTTGTATCATTTATCCGTCTTACAACTGAACGTATAGAGTCGCTATATATAACCGAATTAATTGGTGTATTGAACCTTGTAACAAACAAATATTCGTTCTGTTCTTTAGGTCTGCGTGTCGAAACTATCTTTTTAAGCTCAAATTGTTTCGTCAGATATTCCTTGCACACACTGTTAATTGGTACGTGTCTGTAACTCTGCTTGGTTTTTGGCGGCTCGACATGAAATGTCTTGCCTTTATCTTCAAGGTATTTCTGATACACAAGTGTCTTATTAACATCAATATACCCCTCGTCCATATGTATATCTGCAATAGTGAGCGCAAACAGTTCTCCTGGGCGCAAGCCTGTATTAACTGCCACATTATACATGTTGTCGTAAAATGTGCCTTTACATGCTTCAAAAAACTCGCTCTGTTGCTCTACTGTCAATGCAAAAGCATTAACTTCTTTGTCTGCTCTCAGCTTTACACCTTTCGCCGGATTCTTAATCATCAGGTCATCTTCCATAGCTCTACTGAACATGTCATTTAAAATAACCTTGATTTTGCTCTGCCTCTCATACTTATAGTTATCGTCAGAAGCTTTGTCGATAAGTAACTGCACATCTGACTTGCGAATAGATGTTATTTCATGGTTTCCTAAGTATGGTGAAATGTTCTTCTTATATATATGCGTGTACTCCCTAATGGTATTGGGGCGCACTCTCTTTTTCTTGTATACATTCATCCACCTGTCAAACCACACATCAAGGGTAATGCTGTCTCTAACACTTGTGAATTGTTGATTGTCGGTCACTGCTTTACTAAGTTCTTTCCGCAGTTCTGACAACTTGCTGTTGTAAATTGTCTTGCTCTTGCCGAACCTATCTTTATATCTGCCCTGATAAAGTCCGTCCTTGCGCTGGGTTATTCCGACTCCCAGCTCTTTTCCTCTCAAATCCTTTCCCATACTGATTTATGGCTCCTTTCAAAATCAAAAGCCATTATATGATAATTTCTATATTACTACATAATGGCTTATAATTCAATATATCTATTTATATGCTATCTGTCTTTTCGAGGTATTTTTCAAACTCCTTGCGCTTAACTAATCGCTTGCCTCTTCCGACAAAGAGCACAAAAGGACACGAGGGATTATTAAGCATATCATTGATTCTGTTAATTCCGATATTGCTGTATTCTGCGGCCTCATCAATCGTCAGCGTTACCTTTTCCCATATTGGCACTTTGTTAATCATTGCCCGACTCCTTTCTATCTTTTCTTTAATGTCTGCCACTCTCCGGGAAGTGGTCGTTTTTGAAATTAATAGTCTCTGTGATACCTCTTCAAGGCTTTTATTGGCAACTAGCAACTCAAAAACTTCCGCTTCTTCGTCTGTGAAATTGGCATTTTTTAAAATTTCTTCAAGTTCCGGTCTAGTCAGCTTCGAAAACTTCATAGACCTGTCTCCTATTCTTCGGTTTTGCTTGCACTGTGTATACAAGTATTTGAGTATCGGCATGAACTGTTGCACGGCTTGTTGTCCTCGTATACACATTGTCTTTCGATTGGTTCTATATCACTTATAGTTCTGCTATTCATCTTATCGTCACTTCCTTTTTATATTGTTCTGCCATATATTGTCCGTAACTCATGCCCTTGCTCTTAGCAATCTCGCAGATTTCCGCAAGTTTGTTTTTCTTGACAGGCTTTCTTTTGAGTCTTTTCTTTTCTCTGATTTTTCTTAATTCTGTAGCTCTCTGCTGTCTGTGTGCTTCACAACACGTATTTTGGTTAGCTGCGGTCGGTGTAAATATCTTGCTACAGACTACACATTTAATTGGCTTGTAGTGCTTCATTGCTATCTCCTTGCTTAATATTCAGATTTTTAAACATAGCACACATAACATCTACCACAATTGAGTTGCCGAATTGCTTATACAACTGCGTATTGCTGTTTACTACTGCCATTTTGTCAATATCTTCATCAGATACACCCATTAGCCGTCCACACTCTCTCGGTGTCAGCTTTCTAATACGATATTGCGTGGCAATATGGCTATTCGCATATCCGTGTGTTCCGGCTACAAGATTAGCCGATATGCCATTATCAGAAATAACTGTACCGCATTGGGAACCGTTGCTTGATATTTGACCGACTTTTTGGATATTATTTTCAAGCAATAAATTATCTTTCTGCACACTCGTTAAGCAATTACTTGTACCTTGCATATTCACCTCTAATCTCTGCTCTGTTAGACTTCCCGCAGTTCTATCTGACGGATTATTGGGATTTCTGCCACGCATAGCAACTATGCACATATTGTCTTTATGACTGCCTATGCCTTTATAATATCGTGATGTCACTGTGCTTGCAGTAGGTGTATTAATGTCGCATATTTCCGCATTATCTAATGAGTAAGTAAGTAAGTAAGTGAATGCATTTGTGTCGCAGATATTCAAATCTTCTGCATGAACCTTAGTTATATCCATTGTAGGAAAATCTGTGCCATGCACTGCGTTATAGCTTGCTATGGCATACTTATCAAACTCCACAACTCTGTAATGCTCAAATTTAGCGCCTATTCTCTTTAGTGCCATTGCCTGACTGCCGTAGCCGGCAAATAATTCTATCAAGCGGATAGGCTTTGTTATGCTAATTGGTTCTCTTGTGAAGTCAAATATGCTCATTTGATTATCACAAGAGTAATTGTCAAAATTCATTTTCTCTTACCAAAAGGAAACCTCGGTTTTATGTCGCGACAACCTATTCCTTTCTGATAGATTAATTAATGTTTAATATTTTCACTACACCACTGCTCTTGTATCTCATCATCAGTCTTATCTCGTCCACGGATGTCGTACCATGCAAGCACTACCTCTGTCAGACCAATTATGCCGAATACTATGAGGGTGGTGTATACTATTGTTGTTATGTTGGTCATTCTTCATCACTCCAATCAATAGCTTGTCCGCAAGCTTCACAATAAGTTATTTTTTCCTTGATTTTACTTTCTTGTGGCGCAATAAAATACACTTCTGTCAAATCACAATCACATGCAGGGCATGTATGAGCTTCTTTTTTCACTCCCCAAGATGAATCTATTGTTTTATTCGGTTTCTTTGGTATCTGCTTTTCTATTGCTGATATTGCAAATCTAATTGCTTCTAAAACGTTGTAATCAGGGTATGGCTTCCATCTTTCTTTTAGATACTCAAAATGCATTCGCAAAAATTCAATTGCTTTTTTCGCTGTCATATTATTCCTCACTTTCTAATAACTCTGGATTGTCGAAAATGTTGCCGATAACCTCTACTGTGTCTATCAAATCATCCTCATCATTAAAATTCCAATAGATTTCCCACAATGATATATAATTATCGTTTTCGCAAGCATATAAAATGTTTTCACACCCTGTAACACGCATAATATTTGATTGTATTTCTTTCCAATCAATATTTTTTCGATACCCAATGCCAAAACCACCACACACGTACTTGATAACCCCTCTATGTCCTAAGAGTTCCACAATATCATTCTCCCAAATCAGCTTGCCGTTCTTATCTTTCAAGCCTGTACATTGGCAAATAGTGGATGGGTCAATTTCACTCCATCCGTCTGTCTCTCCACTAGAATAAAATATTGTGGCGGGTTCAAATATTAGATGAACTTCTTTATCATACATATCTAAACCTTTTACATAATGTCCTGTAACCCATTCTTCATTATCAAGTCGTTGTGCCTTGAACAAATTTCTGTCTTCCATATTCTCTCCTTTTAGTTGTACATTTCGAAGTACATTTCGTCTCTGTCGTAGCCTTCTCCGAAGATTCTCCAATTAACTCTGAATGCAACAAAAAATTTAATTATCGTAAAGCCTATGGCAAAATGGTGCCAATCCCAGCTTTCATGGTACTCTGCGCCAAAGGTTATCCCCGAGCGCTTGCCTATTCCGAAAGCGAACGATACATGATGATTCTTACTCTTGAACACTACCGTTCCTGGTGTTGATTTAACTCTCTTCATATTATTCTCCTATTCTGCTTCTGATTGAAGCCATTCAAGCCAATCGGTAAGCATTGGTAAATCGTTGCCGTTTAATGCTAAATCGTGCACAGCTAAAAACTCTGCCAGCTCTTCATCCGACATATTCCTTATCCTATCCGCGTTTGTCATCGTAATGCCCTCCATACATCAGTCTCGTCATTAATAATCCATACATTGGGTGTTGTGCATTTAATCATGCAAAGTGTTTTCCCAGTTGTATTATCATTCTTCACAAAGGGGCAAGTCGGACATTCGTTATCCTCGCACACTGTCTTGATAATTTTTAGAGCAGTTAAAATACTTTTCGCCTCAACTATTACTTCGTCAACTTCTTTCTTCATCTTTTCCACCTCTCAGCCTTTTCAGTTTTGCTTCGACTTCTGATTTTGTAAGGAATACTGTTTTACCAAAGTCTTTTGGAGTACAGCAAAAAGAATATTTCATTTTCGTTGTTCTTCCACTGATGTTAAAATTACTTTCTGTAATAAACATAGATTCGATTTTTATTTCGACAATTTCTTTTAGTGTTACTGAATTTGGTTTGTAAACAATATCTCCCACTTTACAAGGTAATTTAACAAGTCTGTCCTGTTCCTCTAAGTGCTGATACTCTTTGGATTTTTCAAGCCATTCAGCTAACTGCTCGCAATCTTCTGCGCTTTTAATGCAAGCGACACGCATGGGATTATTTATATCAAAGAAATCTGCATGATAACGATGCTTTTTAGCTGTTTCTTGCGTGTGCTCTATAAATTCGTCAATATTCATTACTGCTCCTTTCCACCTCGTTTTACGGTCTCTATTATTCTGTTGTATCGTTCTAATGAATACTCATAATCTTCTGCATAATCAAAGCATTCTATATCGGGCTTAAAATTTTCTTCTAATTGTTTCAAAAGTTCATCCGCATCAAAGGCAGCCGGTTGTGCGTCTACAAAATCAAGAATTGCTTTCATCTGACTTTTATTGTAATGTTGTTCTGAAAAATTCAGCTTGTCAGCGTCAATCAGTCTCATGTTTTACTCCTTTCCCATAATCCGGCATATGCTTAAATCTTTCATATGCCTTATCGTCTCTGTGTTTTTCCATGTAGGCTTTTTGTCTATCGTCTCTCATCTGCTT
>ERZ894217.1373-NODE-1373-length-10229-cov-7.259583_pt1 | contig 10229 bp, 9 predicted proteins | sample MGYA00380291_ERZ894217 | MGnify/ENA primary metagenome ERZ894217 (study PRJEB32331, sample SAMN06328480) | human gut metagenome | biome: human gut microbiome; feature: stool | host: Homo sapiens | collected 2013-07-05 ...
GGTTTTATCCATCATCTCTTGGCTCATCGGAACACCTCTATCTGGCGCGCCGGCAGCCGAGGCCATAGCACGCCAAAATAAAAATGGGGCAACGATGCCAGGAGGCAGTTGTCCCATTCATCGGATTTTTCGAAGCCCAGTCTAACCCATAAGAAAGCGGCTGTCAGGGGCCTCGGCTATCGTCATTTTCGATTGCCGGCAATAAAAAATTCCCCTAAAGCGGCACCGTCGCGCAGTCGGCAAGCGATCCACCCAAGAGGCGGGAGCGTTGCAACCGCCCAAAATGCTGTCGCTGACGCAATTTTGTTGCAACAGCAGTTACAACATTTTACAAATTCTTGTGTTTATACTGTGTGGTTTTAACTTATCGGCAATCTAATTTTTAACACGCTCGGAAAGGATTTTACAGAATCTAAACTATATATGTTGGCTAATGCCACCGGAATAAAAGGAGTGTCAGCATGAAGTCGTTAACCAGAACGGCGTATTGTGCGATCGCTGCGTTTATTACCGCTGCGTTTGTCATGATAGGCCTCGCGTCACCAGCATTTGCATATGGCGCAACAGGGACCATCACCAATCAAAGTACCGGTATCGTCTACACAGACGTCGCCACTGCCACCAGGGAGGCGACCAGTGGAGACACTCTTGTGCTTGGCGAGGGCAACTACACCCTCTACGGCGTGAGCTCCGTGGATCACACCAAGGGCAAGGACCTCACCTTTGTGGGCCAGGGAACCGATAAAACCGCGTGGAACATCGGTGCACTCGTACCCGATCCTGCCAACTTTGGCACCGAGTACAACGGTGACTATTCCTTTGACGGTGCCCTTACCGTGACGTTCAAGAACATGACGCTGCGTTCCGGCACCGCGGACTATCTTGGCTTCATTCGTGCTAACAACACCGTTGTCGATAGCTGCATCGTTAACGGCAAGACGTTCTACTGGGGCTATGAGACCGCGGTGTTCAACAACACGACGTTCAACCCTCCAACTGGCGACTATGCCCTCTGGACGTACTGCTCGCCGACCATGACGTTCGACGGCTGCACCTTTAACGCAACCGGTAAGGTCATCAACGTCTACACCGATGCCATCGGGAACGTCAATCAGGACATCACCGTTAACGTGAATAATTGCACGTTCAACTCGGAAACCAGCTTGTTTGCCCACAAGCAAGCTTTGAACATCAACGACTCTCTTATAGGGGACTACAAGTTCATCCTCAAAATTACCGGTAACAATACGGTTAACTTTACCGGTAATTATATTGAGAAGGCGCGCGACAACACTACCTGCTCGCAGCTCTTTGGCTTTGCTGGCAAGTCGGGCTACAACACCGGCCGCACCGATGTCACCATCGACGGCACGAAGGTGTGGTCCAACAAGACGATGCTAACCCACGACTACACCGACGGCGAGCACGAGAACGCCTTCAATGTCACCTACACCGAGTGGGCCTCTGACAATGCCGGTACCTGGACTCGCACGGGAACCCCTAAGTGCAGGTACTGCGGCTTCGTCAAGCCTGATTTCGTGGAGACGGCCTACGATCTCTCCTACAACCTGAACGGTTCCGAGGATGAGCAGACTGCCGAATTCACAGCCGTTAAGTGCGTCACCGAAGCCGAGGTTACGGCCGAGCAGCCGGTGCGCAAGGGCTACTCCTTCGTGGGCTGGAACACCGCAAAGGACGGCTCCAGCACAAGCTATGCCGTGGGCGATAAGGTTGAGCTTTCCACTCCTGTGACGCTCTACGCCCAGTGGAAGAAGGACGAGCCCGCGCCCAAGCCTTCCGACAACAAGCCTTCCGGCAAGCCTGCAGATAAGACCAAGGCAAACAAGCAGGCTCTGCCCAACACGGGTGACGCCACTTCCAACATCATCGCTGCAATGGGTGTTATGGCGATTGCCTGCTTTGCCGCCAGCGCTGTCGTGTCTAAGGTTCGCAAGTAATTTCAACTCGAAACACGCCGCAGCAACTTGTTGCAACGTAAAGGGGTCCGCACTGCAAAAGGTGCGGACCCCTTTTTGCACAAAATGCCGTGGTGAGGCGCCCACGATAACTAACCGGATGCGTCCATCGTCAAGATTCGCAGTCCCCGGCTACGCTCCGCCCCACCGCACCAAACATGAGACACATGGCCCACCCGAACGAGTCGATCGAGCGCACAGTAAAGACAGGTAAACCATGGGCGGTTACAGATCAGGAGCTCTGGCTATCGGCGTTTCCGATTGCCGGCTATAGGTACGGGCGCCTAGTCCACCTGGAACGTCGGCAACAGCGTATCGATAACCTTCGACCCCATGTCGCGGTTTGCAGTCGAGTACTCCATATGCGCCGTGGCAATCGTCGAATCCGTAACGATCGTCTTTTCGTAAATGATCGTGTCGCCCTCGCGCCACGAGACCACGTACCAGTTGTCGCCCTCTGCGGTATAGAGGTCGGCCTTGCCCGAGGTGTCCGCGTCGACGAACATCTCGTGTGCAGTTTCGTCGTTAATGTTGACGTAGCCAAACAGGTTAATCACAAAACCCGTCTCCGGGTCTTCATACCTGGCGCCACTGCCGCTGGGAGTATCTTCCATCTCAAAGCGATTGGGAATCGACATGCTATAAGGGTGCATGTCGTTCGTGTACGTATACACGTCGGTTAGGTAATCGTCCGAATCGCCCGAACCGTAGTATGCCGACTCGTCCTCGGGAACGGCCTCGTCATCCGACGACGAAGACTCCTTGGCCTTGGACTTGTCGCTCTTCTTCTTGGCAGAAGAATCCTTCTCGTCCGAAGACCCGGTATCGATCACCGAGATTTGCGTGCCAGAGCTCTTGGACCCGTTAAGCATCGTGAGCGCAAACACCGTGCCGCCCCCAAGGAGCACCACGGCGGCACACGCCACCGCGATGACAATCGGAGCTTTGCTCTTAGGTTTTTGAGGTGCAGGCGCGACCGGCGGCATCGATTGGGTTAAGCCCGGGGCAGGAGAAGAACCAGCGCCCGTAGGCGTCGGCACGGAACCGCCCGTAAGCGAAGCCCCGCAGTGCGTACAAAACGTCGATCCATCGGGAACTTGCTGTCCGCATTTTTGACAGAACATCGTTCGACCTTTCGTGGTTTAGCTTTTGTCACAGCCAAGTCTAAAACCTTAAGCCGGCATCGCTGTTGCGCAACATTGGGAGCATCAACCAAGCCGCACGCTTGCCCAACACCAGGCCCACCTTGCGGCAAGCCCGCACACGCAAACATGGGACATATGGCCCACCTTTCGAGACTCCCCGGCAGCGCAAGCTGGGGCATATCTATAAGTAAGGAACCAGTTGGAGTAAGGAACCAGTTGGGGCACGGCCGAGCGACGGTCGCAAACAACGAACGGAGGTATCGCCGCACAGCACACAAAGACATCCGCCGCCAAACAATCAGCGCTCCAACAACCCGCGGCGCCGTGATGTCACCGACAGACAAGGAGGACGCCACCATGAAGAAAAAGACCCTATCGATCCTTTCCCTTTGCATCGCCCTCTTTGCCGCGTTTGCCCTTGTCGGCTGCGGCGGGATCGCATCGGGCGGAGGCGGCAGCACCTCAAAGAGCGAAGGCAAGGAAAAGGCCCCCGTCGCCAAGAAGACCGACTTTATCTGGTTTAAGGTCGAGATGCCCGAGGGCGTTGGCGTAAGCGACTCCGCCGGCAAGAACGCCGACAGGGTCCAGCTCACTTTCCCCGAAGACGAGAACGGTTCGGCCGATCGCTTTATCCCCGTTTGGAAAAAAGCGCTGACGGCCGAGGAATCCCACGCCGACCAGGCGGAAAAGAAGAGGGATACGTTCCAGTGGAAGGATGGCGGGTCCGTCGAGTATAACGGCAGGACGCGGCTCGTCGGAACATACGAGGACAACAGCGGCATCTCAACCATGCTTTTTACCGACGTTGAGCCGGGAAGCGTCTACGTCCTCATCTCGAACTTCGACCAGCACAAGAAAGAAGCCGAGGCGCTCCTCAACTCCATCGAGTTCCCCGATGACATGGAAGAGGCAATTTCCGAGGCACGCGAAGTTGAGATTTCGAGCATCGAGATCAAGTAACGGGACTCCGCACACGCCCACGTACGCGCGCCCCATTAAAACAACGGGCGCCCAACCCGGGGAGGGCCGACGGCACCGCCCCCCCTCTTTTGCGCCCGAACATATTGCCACTTATCGGCGCAAATCCGACCCCCAGAATGGGACACATGGCCCACCCTAGTGAGCCGCTCGCGCGTACAGTAAAGGCAGGTAATCCATGGGCGGTTACAGATCGAGGAGGACACGACCATGAAAAAGAAGGCCTTTGCGATTCTCACCCTCTGCATCAGTCTCTTTGCCGCAGTTGCCCTGGTGGGCTGCGGTGGCAGCGGCGGCGCTACCGGCAGTGGCGGTGGCGGCGGAGCAGAAAAGCCAGCCGTGGATATGAGGACCGACTTCATCTGGTTTAAGGTCGAGGTCCCCGAGGGCGTCGAGGTCACCGACGTCGCAGGCGATACCGCCGACAGGGCCCAGTTTAAGTTCACCGAGAGCGAGCACGCCAGCGATCGCTTCATCCCCGTCTTCGATCCTGACAAGAACGCCGACGAGCTGTTCGACTACGAGGCAAAGTGGAATGCCAGCTTTGAGTGGACCGAGAATGACCCCGTCAAGTACAACGGCAAGACTTGGCGCAACGCTTCCTATACACACTCGGGCGGCGTGACGACTGAGTACTTCACCGAAGCAGGCGGCGGCAGCGTCTACGTGCGCATCGACAACGTCGAGGAGCACAAGGATGCCGTCGAAACCATGATGAAGTCTCTGGAATTTGCCGATGATATCGCCAAGGCCAAGACCGAGGCCATGGACGTTAAGCTCGACGATATCGAGATCAAGCGCTAAAGCTCCAACGGCATGCAGCAGCGCCGTTTTAGCTCAGCCGGGATGCAAGGTGCGACTCCTTGCATCCCGTTTTTTGCGTTCGAAAGCACCCGGTCACATCACCATATTGAGCACATTGACGAATTCCTGCGCCTTCGCGTGGCTGCTGAGGCTGAAGGTGCAGGCGGTCAACAGCCTGTTGCGCGGAAAAACACTGCGGTCCTTGATCCTGTTGACCCTTTTCGCGGTCGTGCGCAGAGCACCAAAATCGTGTCCGCACGAGCAAATAGACTAATACAACAAGGAGTATAAGCCGTTATCCAAGGATGGCGCCGCGAAACAAAGGATTAGCAATAGCTAAGATTTAAGCATAAAACCCTTAGGAAGTGCTAATATATAGTTATTGAAAGAGGCTGAGATGCAGAGACGCGAATTGATCCGTATCCTCGAAGAAGCCGGCTTCATCTCGAAAGGAGGAACTAATCACGAGAAGTTCGTCAAAGGAGATAAACTCGTGCTCGTGAAACGCCACCGAGAGATTGAGGATCAAATTGCCAAAAGAATCCTAAGGCAGGCAGGGCTTCGATAGCTCATCCTCATCACATTTCGCATCGCTTTTTAGAGGAGGTCTTGCATGGTTTACGTATGGGAATTTGAGTTCTTTGATTCGGACGGTATGGTCGATGCCGTGCCATGTGGCTCGCTGGGCGGAGGAGGAACGTTTGGCTCCGATTTAAACGACGCCGTCGAAAGCGCCGCCGATTTTCTCGCATGTATGGTCGACGATCACCTTATGGGCGGCGTCGATCTTCCCGCGCCGGACTTTGGACACCAGCCACAACACGGCGGCAAGATTATCGCCGTGGCCGTCAGCCGCGAGCTCGGCGACATCCCCGCCGTCACCGCAGCGGATGCCGCGCGCATGCTCGGTGTTAGCTCAGCACGGGTATCGCAACTGATAAATGCAGGAATGTTGGATTCATGGAAGGACGGCACCAAGCGCATGGTGTCCAAAGCTTCCATCGAGGCACGACTCGCCGACGCACCAAAGGCAGGGCGCCCGAAAGAGGTCTCTATTGCTGTATAAGACGAGACTACTGCGCACTTTTATTACACACGATGTTTTCAGCCTGGTATAAACAAGTTCAATAACAGAATGCAAATCCAACCATCGTGTCTAATTACGAAAGGATTTTTGCCTTTTCTGCAGCAAACTCTTCCTCGGTAAGTACTCCACTATCACGCAGCACTGCAAGTCTCTCAAACCTTGCAACTACATCACCACTATCCGCCAGCGTCTCGATAGTCTTTGAAACCTGTGGATACCGCTCGAGCTCCTTCGATAGGGCATCGACTATCTTGGCAATATTCTTTGCATTTTTGCCCCCGTTTATTACGTTTGTCCTGACCTTAGATGACGAGTTGACAGTAACGTCAGATCCGCCTTCAACTGGAACAACCGAAATACTGATATTTTCGCCCCAGGACCAAAGGCTCATACCAATCTCGGCTGCAATTGTTCTTGTTGTGGGCGATGCGCTATCAACTTTTACTTTAGGCAGCTTTTCCATAGCTGTCTTTAAGGCATTAAACGTGTCGTCAGGAGAATACGGTACCTGAAGCTGAAGCTGCTGATCCGCAAAACCCATAATCTAGCCTCCGCTTCTTACAAGATTAAGGCTATCGGCAATGGTAGCACGTTCCCAGCAGTCTTAAATTCGTCTCATGACCTTGCGATGCGGCCCGACACCCCGGCACCGCTCCCCTACTTCCCAAAAATCGCGCCGAACAGGCCCTTGCGTTTGGGCTTTTCCTCTCGGTAGGAACCCTCGGCCGCCGCTGCCACCTGGCGCGGTTGCTCGCCGCCTCCACGGCGCACGATCTGGTATAGGAAGGGCGATTTAACGTATTTGACCTCGATGGGTGTGGCGTGCACGGTGCTTTCGCTCGACAGCATCACGTTGGGATTGAGCGGTGCCACCACATGCGTCTCGCGTTTGTCGCTAAACACTACCGCGGCCGCGCGACCCGTCTGGCCGTTCACGGCGATGCGCACCTGCTCGCCGTCGCGGCTATCCGACGCCGGGCGATCGACAAAGTAGACCGGTACCATCACCAGGCCGTCCTTGTGCTTGCGAGCCTTGCGCGCCCAGGTGCGGATGCTCTTTTTATTGAGCCCCAGCACCGCCTCGGCATCGTTGCCGGCAACGTCGAGCGCCAGCTTATCAATAACCACCTGGTCCTTGGTGGACGCATCGACGGAAACGACGCGGAAGTCACCTTCCTGCATGGCCGGGTCAAACGGCCCAACCTTGGCAAAGTCCCACGGCTCCAAAATGCCCATAAGACGAACGTCCAGGTAGTTTGCCCGCGGATACGCCCAGTCGAGCACCTCGTAGTACACCAAGGTCTCCTTGCTCAGGCCCTTGCCCGGGAAGGATGCCATCATGCGCAGGTCCGCCAGCGCCATGGGGAAATAGAAGAGCATCATGTCATTTTGGATCGCGTCTTCCACGTCGTGCCCGGCAAAGGCCTCCGGGTACTGACGCACCAGCTGCAGCGCGTTGGCACGTGCCTGCTGCGGCGATATCTCACAGGGGACGCCCTGTTCGGGAACGTATTCGGCACCCACGCCCATGGTCAGGCGCTTGCTAAACGCACCGGGCTTGAGAAGGTCAGCCATACCGATTTTGTTGCCGCAGGACGGGCACTCAAACACGCGCTGGGTCGATGACCCCTCAAAGGACGCGCCGCAGAAGGGGCAGGGAATGCTCACGTGCGTCGCCTCTTGGAACTCCTGCGCCGTTCCGCGATCTTCCCACAGCAGATGCTCCAGAACCGACTGATTGCGCCAGTACGAATTAAAGAAATACCAGTCCGGGTCCTCTGGGCGCTCGAGCTGCGAGACGTGCGTGAGCTTGAGCAGCCCGTCAACCACCGTCAGCGGCGTATGACGGATACCCAGGGCGCTCTTGGGCTCCCCGGCGTCCGCTTGCCACGGAATAACCGTTTCGCAATAAGCGCACTCAAAGCTACGCTTTGCCTGGTGCGAATACATGGGGCCGCCGCAGTTTTGGCATTTAATGGCAAACATCTCGTCCATGGAAACGTCCTCCTTTGCACAGGGCTGTCGACATTAAGTATGTCGAGCAAATCGGCGCGTGCCCATACCCATGTGGCCCAAAATGGAGCACTCGGTCGGACGGGGAGGCGCAGTGAACTCGAACGCGCGCGGGCAGTCGTTCCCCTCCGCCTCGCGCCCGTTAGCGCCAGCAGACCATTGCTGCATTTTCTGAGCATCGGTACACGTTGCGTCCGCGCGAGCTACACTATCCCCTTAATGAGAATGCGAGGAGATACGCCATGCTATTTGTAAATCGGCTGGTACATACGCTTGTTCCCGGCAGCGAAAGCGAGCCGGTCGATACCTCCTGCCGCACCAACGCGGGTTTTGCCGCAAGCCTCATCTGCATCGGCCTCAACATCACACTGTGCCTGGCCAAGGGCATAGCTGGTCTGCTCGCGGGCTCCGTCTCGCTTATCGCCGACGCCTTCAACAACCTTTCCGACGCCTCGAGCAACATCGTGAGTCTGCTCGGATTCCGCCTTGCCAGCCGCCCGGCCGACGAGGGGCACCCCTATGGCCACGGCCGCTACGAGTACCTGGCGGGGCTGTTTGTCGCCGTTCTCGTTTGCGCCGTCGGCATCAACCTGATCCTGGAGTCGGTCACCAAGATCATCAAGCCCTCCCCCACCGCGTATTCGGCGCTCTCCATGGCAGCCCTTGTCCTGTCCATGCTCGTCAAGTTCTGGATGGCGGCATTCAACCGCACGCTGGGCAACCGCATCGATTCCGAGACGCTTATCGCCACGGCGCAGGATTCCAAAAACGACGTCATTGCCTCGGCCTCGGTCCTGGCCGCAGCGCTTATTTCGCAGACGACCGGCTTTGACCTCGACGGCTGGGCAGGCCTGGGCGTGGGCATCTTCATCTGCATCAGCGGCATGGGCCTGGTGCGCGACGCCATCAGCCCGCTGTTGGGGCAAGCGCCCGACCCCAAGCTCGTCCAGGCAATCCGCGACAAGATTATGTCGTATCCGCAGGTCCTAGGCACGCACGACCTCATGGTGCACGACTACGGCCCCGGCCGCCAGTTTGCCAGCGCACACGTGGAAATGCCCGGCGAGGGCGATGCCTTTGAGCACCACGAGATTCTGGACATCATCGAGCACGATATCAAACGGCAGATGGGCATCGACATCACGCTGCACTGCGACCCCATCGCCACCACCGGCGACGACCTGCGCGGCTGGGTCAAGCGCGGCATAGCGCAAATCGATCCCACGCTCTCCATCCATGACCTGCACGAGCACGACGGGTTCGTTTCGTTTGACCTGGTGCGTCCCGACGGCTTTGACATATTCGACGACGAGCTCCTGGCGCTCGTCACGCGCATCGTGCACGAGCGCCGGCCCGACGCCTCGTGCGTCGTCACATTTGACTCGGGCTTTAGCTCGCCCGAGCGTCCAGCCGAGCAGCTGTAATCGACAGCAAAACGGGACGCAGGACCGCCGACCAACGCGCCTACGCGCCCGGTCACGCGATCCTGCGTCCCGTTTTTGTTTGCACTGCTAAGGCTCTAGCCGCTCGACCGCTAGTTCCCCTGCGCGCCCGAAATACCGTTTTGCAGGGCACCCCAGGCGTTCGTTGCCATATCGCCCAGGTTCTGTGCGGTATCGCCGAGATTCTGAGCCGTGTCGCCCAGCTCTTGGGCCTTATCCCCAAGCTCCTGCGCCTTGTTGCTCAGGTCCTCCAGCGTGTTGGAGCTCGAGCTGTCCGCGCCGCCCTGGTCGCCGGACGCGTTGCCCGACGAGCCGCCCTTGCGCGTGAGCTGAATCTCAAGGTTACCGTTGTCGTTATAGTAGGCAGACGTCACGACCCAGTTGGCATCGACGACGGGCGTCGAGCCGTCGTCGGTCAGGATCACGGAGTTCGAAAGATCGGCCCCGCGCGACTTGAGGAGCTTCTTGGCGTTGGACCAGTACTGACCCGGGATATCGCTCAGGTCGACGGTGCCGGACTGGGCAGTCTCGGTCTGCCCGGCCGTGGTATCAGTCGTGGCGCCCCGCTTGTTGAGCATGCCCGACACGATGGCAAACACAACTGACAGGGCAAAGAAGATCGCCAGCACGATCAGGATTTTCTTGATCACGCTCGACGAACGCGAAGGCTTCTTCTCCTCGTCCTCGCCATACTGAGGGATGGACTTGGGATACTCACGATACGGCTCGCGCGCATATCGGTCGCGCGACTCGTAGCGCGGCTGTGCCGTGCGCGGCATATATG
>ERZ894217.1377-NODE-1377-length-10208-cov-6.450212_pt1 | contig 10208 bp, 9 predicted proteins | sample MGYA00380291_ERZ894217 | MGnify/ENA primary metagenome ERZ894217 (study PRJEB32331, sample SAMN06328480) | human gut metagenome | biome: human gut microbiome; feature: stool | host: Homo sapiens | collected 2013-07-05 ...
CTTCCCTGTACTGCTACGGCGTGGACTTCAACAAGAATGTGACGGAGGTCTTCGACGCACAGGGAACGATCGCGGCAGCTTACGATTACTCCCCCTATGGAACAGCCACCCGCACCGGAAGACTCGTCCAGCCCGTCCAGTGGTCCGGCGAAATAAACGACGAAGAATCCTCCCTGGCCTACTATAATTACCGCTATTACAATCCTGCAGACGGCAGGTGGATCAATCGCGATCCCATCGCTGAACAGGGAGGATGGAATCTTTATGCGTTCCTCGGTAACAGCTCTCAAGATAAGTTTGATGCTTTGGGGTTAATAGGAATATTTGGATTATTAGGAGGAGCTTTAATAGATTATGGATTTCAAGTTACTGCAAACTATATTCAAGGCAAAGAAGATCCTTGGACAGATATAGATTGGGGTTCAGTTACAACTTCTGCAGCTTTAGGGGCTGCAGGAATACCTGGAAATGTAAAAATAGGAAAAAATATATATAAAAATGTTAAGGAGGCTGTTAAGATGCGCAAACGTATTAAAAACAGTCAGAAAATTCACATATGTAAAGAAAAATTACCAACAGCTCATCAAAAAAAACTTTTGAAAAGAAAACAGAAAAGAGAAAATATTTATTCTGAATATAAAAATGAAATAAAGAATAATTTTTTAATTGGAATTATTCGAGGATTAGCTAAAAATATAGGTTCTGAGGTTTATGAAAATTACAAAAATACGTTAGGAAACAAGTACGAAAAATGCTGTCAAGACATCATCATAATAATTATAGTAGAAATAGAAGTAGAAATAAAAATAGATTCTTTTCAACAATATGAGAACAATAACATTCTTGAGGAAAATCCAAATTATATACCACCTACAAGACCATTTTATCCTTTAAGATAAATATAAAATAATGAATTACTTATATATATTTTCTTTTGTATTAGCTATTGGCTTATCTTTTTATGTGTATGGATTAAAAAAAGGAGCATGGTATTTTTTTATAACATTTTTTATTATCTTATTAGGGATCATAGCTGACGATTTATTATTCCCTTATACAACTATAATTGCAATATTAATATTATCAATTTCATTCTATTTTTATAGAAAATTCTTTCATTTAAGAAAAGAAATAAAAAATAATAAAATCAATAAAAAAAATATTAATCCTAAAAAAGTGAAAAAACGGTTTCGAAATAAACAAAAAACTACTAAACATAAATAACGACGATAGAATTTCGTATATTTAATATATCGGACTGTGTTCCGAATATTGTTGTAGGATCTTCTGGAACCGATGGCCACCCGCCCCCTGGCCCTCGTGCAGGGTGCTTCCCTGTACTGCTACGGCATGGACTTCAACAAGAATGTGTCGGAGGTCTTCGACGCACAGGGAACGATCGCGGCAGCTTACGATTACTCCCCCTATGGAACAGCCACCCGCACCGAAAGACTCGTCCAGCCCGTCCAGTGGTCCGGCGAAATGCACGACGAAGAACTCGCCCTGGTCTATTACAACTACCGCTATTACAACCCCAAAGACGGCAGGTGGATCAATAGGGATCCCATCGCTGAACAGGGAGGATGGAATCTTTATGCGTTCCTCGGGAATAGAATTTATCTATATGACACACTTGGAAAATTTATCAATTTCCTCATTAGTGGCGTTGTTTCTGCTGTTACTGAAGTTGCTGTTCAAGTTGTAACAAATTATGTGGAAGAAAAACCACTATTCGATATTGATTATACTGAAGTTGTTAGTGCTGGAGTAATAGGAATAATTCCGGGGCCATCTATAGTACAAAAAGTTAAACAAATATCAAAAATATGTTCAAAAAATAAGCGTGTAGTTGATTCTGTTGTAAGACTTACTAATGAAATAGAAAAATTAAAATCATCTAAAAAAGTAAAGGCAAAATTAATAGCTTCATTGGAAAAAGAAAGAACTTCTATTATTACATATAATAATCAAATGTGGATTTCTTATTTTCACCAAAAAATGTATGTATATGTAGTAGAAGGAGTTCGGGATGGGGCCATCAAAAGTGCTATTACAAATATAATGAAAGCTTTTGGCTTAGCTCCGAAAGAGGAAAAAATTGAAAAGTGTTCAGCTGAAATTTCTCTTAAAATAGAAACAGAATCTTTCGGTATTTTTATGTCTGTTCCTCCCTCAGAAAAAGAAAATTCTTGGCCTCCCAAATTAAGATAAAGTTAATAATTTTATTATTACGTTATAATTAAATTTATTTATATGGATTTCGATGCATGGAAATTTATACGATTAACAATAATCGTTATTATAGCAGGTTTTTTACAAAATTGGATATCTAAGCCTTCAAATAAAGAATCAAAAAATCCCAACTTGAATAAAGATAATATCACAAATGGCGATATTAATATTTCCAGGTTTATTATTATAATAATTATATCAAATATTGTTTACACAATATACGCCATGTACATGACACATCAAATTTATGGAGTTCCTATTCAGATTATGGGATGTGGATTATTGATGATTTCTATTATTCCTATTGTAATTGCAAAAATAGTTTGTATTTTTAAGCCACATAAAAAAATATCAAATATATTAAATGCTATTTCTTTTCAAGAAAATTTATCTCCTAGAAAAACAAAACTTGTATTTGCTTTGCTTTCATTATTTGGTCTATTTTTTACATTTTTGCATGGTTTGATCTGGCAGCACGAGGTGGAAGCTTGCAATTTTTATACTTATTTCCAGTCTGCATGTGAAATGAGCGGAGAAGGAGCGCGCACAAATTTTTCTATGTTTATATGGAGATAGAGAGAAAGCAGGAAACCGGGGCAAAGTTAAATATATAAGATCCTTTCTCTCATTCCCTTTTCCTGGAATCCATGAAAATAGTCACCGGGCCGTCGTTAATCAGGGAAACCTGCATATCCGCGCCGAATTCGCCGCTTTCCACCCTGCCTTCCAGCAAAGACGCTAGTTCCTTCTTAAACAGCTCATACAGGGGAATGGCCCGCTCAGGCCTCGCGGCGCGGATGAAAGAGGGCCTGTTCCCTTTCCGGGTGGAGGCATGCAGCGTAAACTGGCTCACCACCAACACGCTTCCACTCACTTCCCTTACGGAAAGATTCATCTTTCCGTCCGCGTCGGAAAAAATACGCATGGCCGCCGCCTTGTTGGCGAGCCAGCGCACATCTTCCTCCGTATCCGCCTCTTCAATGCCCGCCAGAATCAGCAGACCGGGCCCCACGGCCCCCGCACAAACACCGCCGATATGAACGGCGGCCTTACTGACACGCTGAATAACCAGCCTCACGGTTCCTCTCCTTTCCCCCTCAGGATAGTCACCTTCGTTCCCGGCCTGGTCAGCATGGCCAGTTCATTGCAGTCCTGCCGGCTCAGATAAAACCCAGGCGAGCGGGGCGTACCGCGGGCAGCGTCAATGACATAGCCTCCCGCCGCCAGCACCAGCGTCTTATCCGCAGAAGGAAACTGCCTGCTGTAGATGGACACGGGGGCCTGCTCATCCTTTACGGTCGTTTCCACATTCTTTTTTCCCCCGTCCTTCATGGAGAGGATGGGGTATCCCTTGACAAAATCCGTCCCGTCGTAAAGGCAGATTTCCTTTTCCGGCACGTTCACCACCACATGGAAATCCAGAGGCCGGTACTTGAATACATCTCCCGCATGAAGAGCGGGAATATCCATCAAACCGTTCAGGTGAACCACCATGGCCTGAGAGCAACCCAGTTTTCTGACCATGCGTATCCAGGAATCTCCCTTCCGTACGGTATATTTTTTCACGTCCGGTCCGTTGGGATCCAGCAACTGGCGGATGCGCAGCCTTCCGATGAGTTCCTTCGCCTCTTTCCCTACCACGCCTCCCTGTTCCGCCAGAGGCTGCAGCAGTTCCAGAGCTTTCGGCAGACTGCCGCGGTCCATCAGGCGGCGGGCTTCAGCAAGGGCCTCCGGACGGCGCGGCCAGAGGGAATAATTTTCTCCGTCCGCCAAAACTCCCTGGGCACAGAAAGCCGCCGCCAAAAGGCTAAAGAAGACCTTTGCGCTTGAAGTCAAAGATATTGATTTCATGGGATTTTTGTATCATTTCCACCGTGAATTTCAAGAGGGAGACCTCCCATGCGTCATCCACTCCCTCAATGAGAGCCATGAATGTATCTTCTCCATTGCGCACCTGGTCCAGCAGCCGGCCACGCACGGAATCAAGCGGTTCATGCAGAATTTCCTCGCTCACCTCCGACCGTTTGAACCTGAACCCGTATTCCAACAGCGTCAGAAAGCCTGAACCGTTTTTGGAGAGCCAGTCAAAAAAGCGCTTGGCTTCTCCGGAAAACCCCTCCGTACTGATTTCATTGTAAATGGAAGGCCGTATGATTTTCGGTTTCTCCGCTTCCACCCAGCCGCTGCGCACGCGCACCACGTTCACCTCATCCATCAGTTCGCTGAGGAGAAGAAAATTAAACCTGGTATCGCCAAAAGTATCAATGCGGCGGTCCGGTTCATACACCACCCGTGTCATCTCCGCCGCATAGCGGATATCGTCACGGGAAAAGGAAGGCAGGTCGCTCATGGAAGAAAAGGCGGAAAGGCTTTCCATGAAAAAGCGGCTTCCTTGCCTTGGACAGGGAAGCCGCTTTTGTAATAAAGGATTTTTAGCAGTTTAACTTAACCCTGAACCTTTTCGATGTAAGCAACGACGTCGGCAACAGACTGAAGCTTTTCGGCTTCTTCGTCGGGCACTTCGATGTCAAAGTTTTCTTCGAAAGCCATCACGAGTTCAACGGTATCCAGCGAATCAGCACCGAGATCCTCGATGAATTTCGCATCAGCAGTCACTTTATCGGATTCAACGCCAAGTTGGTCGACGATGATACTTCTTACTTTTTCTTCGATGCTGTTGTCAGACATGATATTTATTGTTAAGGTTCATTGATACTACATGGGGTATGCGCCATTTGCAACACCTATTTATGAGTTTTTATGCGTCATCCGGCCACGGAGCCGGAAGCAGCAGGTTTCCAGCCGATTTGGGCCGTTCTTTAAAGATTCAGTCCGGCGGCTATGCGCAAGCCGTTCAACGTAATGTCAGGGTCCACATGGTCAATGCGCTCCACTCCCCTGGCGATCAGAGCTGCATCCCCTCCCGTAGCAACCACGGCCGGACGCACGCCCAGCTCACCTTCCAGCCGGGCCAGAATTTCCTTCACCAGCCCCCGGTAACCGTACACGGCGCCGGATTGCATGGCCTCTACTGTGCTGGTTCCAATGACACGGGACGGCTCCTGGGGGTCAATGGCGGGAAGAAGCGCCGTATTGCGCTCCAGGTAATCCCCCATGCTGGCAAGCCCCGGCGCAATAACGCCGCCCATGTAGGTGCATTGGGGCCCGATCACGTCAAAAGTCACGGCGGTGCCAAAGTCCACCACAACGCAAGGATACCCGTAATAGGCCGCGGCTCCTACGGCATTCGCCAGCCTGTCGGCCCCTATCTGGCGCGGGTGGGGATAGTCAATGCCCACGCCCAACCGGGAATCGCAGGAAAGGAAATGGCACGGTTTGACGATCCAGTTTTTCAGTTCTTCCGCCACGCGCGGCACGACGGAACACACCACGGCGGCATCATAACGAACGCCGGCCAGCACCTCGTCCAGCCGTTCCCCGCTCACCTCCCGGGTGGGAACCATATACCGTTCCGGTAACAGGGCTTCCGGCGAAGAGAGCACGAATTTGGTGCGTGTGTTGGAATTGTCAATCAGAAGATAGGTCACGGGAATCAGTTAGTATGTTCCTCCGCCAGTTTCAAGGCCAAATCCGCTATTCTGCCGCTTCCTCCGGTCATCCCGGCCCGCAGCAGGTTTTCATGCATGCGCCTCCACTGTGCGCCGCCGTCCGCCATCATTTCCTGAAGAGCGGAAGCCAGGGCACGGGCGTCCGGCACATGGCTGCCGCCTCCCAGTTTTTCCAGGAGGCGGGTATTGCCCTCCTCCTGGCCCGGAAGAAGAAAGTTCACCAGCATGGGACGTGCGGCAGCAAGCACTTCGTGTACGGTGGCTCCTCCCGCTTTCCCGACCACTACGTGACTGGCGGCAAGATAAGAAGGCACGCGGCGCGTCCAGCCGCGCACCGTCAGCCTGCGTCCGTATCTGGCGCGCAAATCCCGGATGCGGGGATAAATGCGCCGGAACCGGCGCCCCAGAATACAGGTTACATGCAGGGCGGGATTCGCATCCAGCATACCCGCCAGCTCCGCCCGCGCATGCCGTGCGGAACGCTGGGCAAAGTAAAGCACCCGGAACGGCTCCCCTTCTTTCCAGGAAAGGGGATGTTCCTCCGCCAGCGCTCCCAGCACGGGATTGACGGGAAATCCCGTAACGCGCAGCCTGTCCTGCGGCAGCCCCTTTTCCTCCATAATTGCCCTCGTCCAGGGGTCCGTTACGGCCCAGAGGGGGGACTTGGAACACAGCCATGATTTATTGATGACGAAGGAATCCGTCACGACGGTCAGGTAAGGAACCGCCCTGCCCGTGCGGGAGGCCAGGGAATCCAGCATGTAGGGATATACCATGTAGGTGCAGACCACGGCATCCGGCTTCCATTCCCGCAGCAAACGTTCCAGCAGGCGTTCCACGGGGGCAATTCCCCTGACGGGCTTCTCCGCCATATTGCGCCTGTCGCTCACCTCGTACATCCATTTCCAGAGGCGGGGCATGCGGGAGATCGTCCACAGGTAGGCGGCGCGCGTCAGGCGGAACATCCGGGGCATCGCCTCCGCGCACAGGTCCGTAACGCGGACTTCCGCGCGCCCTGCAAGAGCATCCCTCACGCCCCTGGCTGCGGAATTGTGCCCTTCCCCGTATCCTGCGGTCACAATCAGAATGCGCGGCAGCCGTCCTTTCTGCATAGAACAGGGTATACCAATATTCCGCTCCGTCGAAAAGAACTTCTTGCAGGAGGGAGGACATGAGGGGAAGCGGCCGGAAAAAACATTATCCTCCGGTATTCCCTCCGGACGGAAAGGAACGGGAAAAAACGGCCTTTCTTCCCTATTATTCCCTTCTCAAAACCGGATTTAACATTGACCTGCGCAAGCCGTCAGGGCAAGCTTCCAGCCATGCGCATCGTCTTCATGGGCACAGGCGACATTGCCATTCCCGCCTTCCGCAGCCTGATCCGTCACTCGGACCTGGCAGGCCTAGTCACGCAGCCCGACCGCCCTGTCGGCAGGCACCAGGTGCTTACAGCCCCGGCCATCAAAAATATTGCCAGGGAAGCGGGCATTCCCGTGCTCCAGCCGCATTCCCTGCGCAGCCCGGATGCGCTGAGCAACCTCAGGAGACTGAATCCGGATCTGATCGTCGTCATGGCGTACGGGCAGATTCTGAGCCAGGAAGTGATTGATATGGCGCCCATGGGCTGCATCAACGCACATGCCTCCCTCCTGCCGCGCCACCGTGGAGCGGCCTGCATCCAGTCCGCCATCAAATCCGGCGATGCAGAAACGGGCATCACCATCATGCACATTGTCAGGAAGCTGGATGCCGGAGACATCATCGCCCAGATCAGCACCCCCCTGGAAGGCTCGGAAACCGGAGGCACCCTGCATGACAAGCTGGCCAGGATGACGCCTGATGTGCTGCTGCCCGTCATCCATTCCATTGAAAAAGGGACGGCCACGCGCATCCGCCAGCAGGAAATCCTGGCAACATACGCCCCCAAGCTCCTGCGGGCGGACGGAAAAATCGACTGGACGCGCCCCGCAGAAGAAATCGGCCGCATGATCCGGGCGTACGACCCGTGGCCCGGTACCTTCACCAACTACTGGAACCGCAAGAAACGCATCCGCAACATGAAAATTTTCCCCGGCTTTTCCATCCTCCCGGAAGCGGAGGGAAAACCGGGCCAGGTGCTCTCCGCCGGGGAACAGGGGCTTTTGATCGCCTGCGGAAGCGGAGGATTGCTGGTGACAGACGTCCAGCTTGAAGGCAGCACGCGCATGAATATCTCCCAGCTCATTGCCGGCCACCCGAATTTGAAAGATATCCATTTTGACGTATAAATGGCCAAGTCCTTTTCCATGGAGAGCCTGAACGCGGCCCAGAGGAAGGCCGTGCAGACCCTGCAGGGGCCTGTGCTGATCCTGGCCGGGGCCGGAACGGGCAAAACGCGCACCGTCACCTGCCGCATCGCCCATATGGTGGACCGTGGCATCAGCCCCAAAAGCATCCTGGCCGTGACGTTCACCAACAAGGCCGCTCTGGAAATGCGGGAACGCGTAGGCCAGATGGTGGAACGCAAGGCGGCGCGCCAAATAATGGTGAGCACTTTCCATTCCCTCTGCGTGCGCATCCTGAGAGAGGATATAGGGCGCCTGGGGTACAAGACCAATTTCACCATTTACAGCGGTTCCGAGCAAAGCGGCCTGATCCGGCGACTGATTGTGCGCCACGGCGGCATTACGGAGAAAATCACGCCCAAAGATGTGCTTTCTTCCATGAGCCGGATGAAAAACAGCGGTCTGGGCCTTGACTCCATTGAAGACAACCTGACAGCCAACATCGCCGCCTCCTACCAGCGGGAACTTCAGGCGCAGAATTCCGTGGACTTTGACGACCTGCTGATTCTGGCGGACAAATTGCTGAAGGAGCACCGGGACGTCAGGGAGGCGTGGCAACAGCGCTTCCGCTATATCACCGTGGATGAATTCCAGGATACCAACAGCCTCCAAATGAGCCTGCTGGGCCATCTGGTAGGTCCGGAACACAATGTCTGCGTAGTGGGAGACGACGACCAGTCCATCTACGGCTGGCGAGGCGCCCAGATCAGCAATATCCTGGAATTCGAACGTTTTTTCCCAAATCCCTCCGTCATCAAACTGGAAGAAAATTACCGCTGCACCGCCCCCATCCTGGACACGGCCAATGCCCTGATCCGCCACAACCTGGGCCGGAGGGACAAGACGCTGCGCGCCCACAAAGGCGGAGGAGAAGCCGTCCGGCTCATTTCCATGCCCGGAGACGCGGAAGAGGCGGAATTCATCATTACGGACATTGAAAACGTCCGCAGACAGGAAGGCCGGCCCTGGGAGGATTTCGCCATTCTGTTCCGGGCCAATACCCAGAGCCGCATCATTGAACAAACGCTCCGGGAACACAAAATTCCCTACCGCATGGTGGGCGCGCAAAGTTTTTTCGACCGCAAGGAGGTGAAAGACCTCATTTCCTATCTGGCGACTATCGAAAACCCGCAGGCTGACGAATACCTGCTGCGCATCCTCAACACGCCGCCGCGCGGCATCAGCGAGCTGACCAGCCATCTGGCCATCGACTGGAGCCGGGAGCACGGCAACAGCGTCTGGGCAGCCCTCCAGGACGAAGAATTCCTGGCGGCCCTTTCCACCCGCGCCCGCAACAGCGTGCAGGCATTCAATGAACTGATTGCAAAATACATTGACCTTTTCCAGGATAAGGAAACCGACTTCGGAGACATCCTGGAGCAGCTTATTGAGGAAACCGGATTCAGCGAATACGTCACGCGCCTGTGCAAAACGGAAGCTGAAATCCAGAAACGGCTGGTGTCCATCGGGGACGTGAAAGCCTCCCTCCGCAACTTCTGGCAACCCGGAAAAACCCTTCGGGACTACCTGGCCCAGGTCACCCTGGACAAGGAGGATAATGATGACGACGTGGAAAACAAGCCAGGCGTATGCCTGATTACCATGCACGCCGCCAAGGGACTGGAATTTCCGGTAGTGTACCTCGTAGGGCTGGAGGAAGGCATTCTTCCCCACAAGCGTTCCCTGGAAGACGGCAATTGCGACGAAGAACGCCGCCTGCTTTACGTAGGCATCACGCGCGCCCAGGAGAAACTCATGCTTACTTATTGCGCCACGCGCCTGCGCTACGGGGACCGCATGCCTTGCCAGCGCTCCTCCTTCCTTAGTGAAATTCCTCCCCACCTGATGGAATATTCCAAATGGGAGGATCTCATGAACGCGGAAGCGACGGAAGAGGAATCCGGAAACTTTTTCGATTCCCTGCGCAGCATGCTTCTGGAAGAGGAATAAGAGGCGGTATGGCGTTTTGCCGGCCTCTTTTCAACCATGTATTTTTTCAGAGAACAAGGCGCCGTTTCCGTCCGGAAACGCCAGCCTGCCGGCTTTCCGCCTCCAAAATATTCAGCCGCGCCAGCTGCATGGT
>ERZ894217.1386-NODE-1386-length-10176-cov-12.068867_pt1 | contig 10176 bp, 8 predicted proteins | sample MGYA00380291_ERZ894217 | MGnify/ENA primary metagenome ERZ894217 (study PRJEB32331, sample SAMN06328480) | human gut metagenome | biome: human gut microbiome; feature: stool | host: Homo sapiens | collected 2013-07-05 ...
GGTACGATTAGATTTTTTATGATATTTATTTGTCTGTATTAACAAATCCGCACCATTGCCTGTGCTGGTGCAACCTGTAAGAGGAACAAAGCAAATAAAGCTGATAGAAAAATAAATAATCTCTTCATAAATAATTCTCCCTTCCGTTTAAAATTGTTCCGGATTTAGATATTTACAGCATATCATAGGGAATTTGTATTCTCAAAAGCCAAAAAATCATAATTGTTACAATAATTAATAGAATTTTGTTATAGCTAATTTAAATATATATTTCCTGTTCACAAACTTTCTTTAAAGGGTTTCGGTTAAATTTGATTAGAGGATTATTTAACACAAATACATTTGTATTAAGCTTAGAACCGCACAACCGAGCTTTGCTAGTAGGAAAAGTAAAACATGAAAAACCATACAACCGCCTTGCAGCCTGGGAAATGAACCTCCTCAGTCAGCTCCGCCGCCAGCTCCCCCTACGGGGCGAGCTCTGACACCCTGAGCGATGATGCTTCGCTTTTTTAGAAACTGCACCCCTTTCGCCCTTCGGGCACTTCCCTCCGTTGGGGGCAGCCCTGCGATGAGAAATGAAAAATATCCAATCTGATTTGTCTTAAACTTATATAACTTCGTTCGTGGAAAAAGGGAAAACCGGACGACCGAGCCTCACTCGAAGGAACTGCACCCCTTTCTCCAGCATCAGTATAAATGTAGGCTGGATCCTTCCCCGACGGGCAGGTTAAAACCTTCCGTACCGACCCTTACCGATATTATCACTATCATTTAAATACGTTCACCGTAAATGAAAACCGTAAGATACTCATTCGATACTATCCGTTAGCATCGTAGTGGAGGAACTTGATCTGCCTCAGCGGGGAAGAATGCCTTTGACCTTGCTCCGTCAGGAGAAGTGGGACCACTTTTGTGGTGGATGAGATGTAGTTCCTCAGCCGCAGGCTGGTTGTGAAGGTTTTTAAAGAATGTATTTTCTAAAGTTGCCAGGGAAAGGGGTGTAGTATTCATTGGTTTTTATAAAAAGGTTTCACGAGCGCAGCGAGGTTGTGTAGTTTTGCACTTGACCTTGCCCTGGAAGGGAAGGTGCCCGACCCCAATTTCTGATGTCGGGCGGATGAGTTGCAGTTCCTTCGAGCGTCAGCTCGATTGTATGGTGTTCAGCCGCAGGCTGGTCGTCCTGTTTTAATTTCTTCATCCCACTAAAAAAGAACGCACGAAATGCTGTGCATTCTTTTTTTCCCATTTAGAGGACGCGGCCTAGGTCGCGTGCCATTTGTTTGTCCTTTTCCGGGGGACGGCCGGCGATGGTGAGGTAGCCTCCTATCATGGCGCCATTGAGGCCGGCGGCGAGTGCGAAGGACTGCATGTCGCGGAGGCCTCCTTCTCTTCCTGCGCATACGCGGATGATGGCGTGGGGCAGGATGAAGCGGTAGACGGCGAAGTAGCGGAGGATTTCAAGCGGCTGCGGTGGCTTGGTTTCTCCCATCGGGGTGCCCGGGATCGGGTTGAAGATGTTTAAGGGGACGGAGCGGATGTCTCTTCCCTTCAGGGCGAAGGCCATGTCGAGGCGGTCTTTTTCCGTTTCTCCCAGGCCGAAGATGCCTCCGGAGCAGACGTCGAGTCCTGCGTCCTGGATGCGGCGGATGTGGTTCATTTTCTCGTCATAGGTATGCGTGGTGCATATTTCGGGGAAATAATCTCTCGACGTTTCCAGGTTGCAGTGGATTCTTTCGCAGCCTGCTTCCTTGAGTCTCTTCAGCTGTTCGTCGGTAAGGAGCCCCAGTGAGCAGCAGACGGAAAGTCCGGTGTGCTGTGTCACGAGGCGTACTGTTTCGACGATGGATTCGAATTGTTTGGGATCGGTCTGGCCTCTCCCGCTGGTGACGATGCCGAATCGTTCGGCGCCATAGGCTTCTGCCTGACGGGCTTCTTTGAGAAGTTCTTCAGGACGGCGGAGCGGATACTCCTTGACGCCTGTGTTGTACCAGCCTGACTGCGCGCAGAAGCGGCAGTTTTCGCTGCAGCGTCCGCTTCTTGCGTTGACGTCGCTGCAGAAGTGCATCTCATCTCCGCAGAAGGTGCGGCGGATGCGGTCGGCGGAGGCTATGAGGAAATAGGGTTCGCGCTTCCCGCAGTCGAGAAGTTTCTCCGCCATTTCCCTTGTTATTTCTCCGCCTTCCAGGACTTTGTCCATATACTCGGTAATGAGCGCTATATCCTGATTCATTGTCCCTCCCATTGGTTCTTCCCGGTATGATCAAGGAAAAAGGCACGCCCTGCGGCATGCCTCTTCCACTTACTGTACGTTCGGCATGGTTCTTGTACGACCGAGGTCGCGCAGCATGGTGAGATCATCATGCGGGTCAGATCCCTTGCTGGTGAGGTAGTTGCCGATCATGACGCCATTCATTCCGCCTGCCAGAGCCATGGACTGCAGGCTTCTTAAGTTCAGCTGGCGGCCGCCTGCTGTACGGATCTGTGCCTTTGGAAGCACGAAGCGGAACATAGCGAATGAACGGAGGATTTCCAATGGAGCCAGAGGCTCGTTGTGTTCATAAGGGGTTCCCGGAATCGGGTTCAGCACGTTGAGCGGAATCGCATCAATGTGCAGTTTCTTCAGATGGAAAGCCATCTCGACTCTCTGGTCGAGGGTTTCGCCCAGACCGAGGATGCCGCCGCAGCAGACGCGGATGCCGGCTTTCTGAGCACGCTGGATGTTCTCAGCTTTTTCCTCGGCGGTATGTGTGGTGCAGACTTCCTGGAAGAAGGAAGGTGCGGATTCAATGTTGCAGTGAAGACGGTTTACGCCGGCTTCTTTGAGCTGGTATGCCTGTTCCTGTGTGAGGAAACCAAGCGAGCAGCAGACTTCGATGCCGATTTCCGTGCGGATACGGCGGATGAGATGCAGAATTTCTGCGAAGTCTTTCGGATTTCTCTGATCACGGCCTGCGGTAACGATATCGAAGCGGGCAGCGCCTGCTTCTTTCGCTTTCTGGGCTGCTTTCATGACTTCTTCTTCCGGCAGGAAGGTGTAATTGTCTATGCCTGTGTCGTAACGGGCAGACTGGGCGCAGAACTTGCAGTCTTCCTGGCAGCGTCCGCTTCTTGCATTGACGATGGCGCAGAGGTCGACGCTTCTGCCGGAGAATTTCTGACGGATCTTATCAGCGCATGCCAGAAGAAGCATGGTGTCTTCGTCTGTCGTACGAATCAGTGCTTTTGCTTCTTCTTCGGTGATTTCTCCGCCGTCCAGAATTCTGTCTGTAATTTTTAAAATCTGTTCACAACCGCTTTCCACGAATGACCACTCCTTAAATGAATACATCCTGTTGTATAGTAACAGGGTCTCTCCTTGGTAAAACCTTACGCGTCAAATGCGTAATTCTGACCCCTCGGAAATCGGGAAATTTCCGTGAGGCTTAAAGCTGTGGCTGGGTTCTGCTTCTTCCCAGATCGTTGACCATGGTCAGGTCTTCTCTCGGATTTCTACCGCCGGTGGTCAGATAACCGCCGACCATGATGCCGTTCAGGCCGCCCGAGAGAGCATGTGCCTGGAGGCTGCGAAGATTGACTTCACGTCCGCCTGCTGTGCGGATGAGCGCTTTTGGAAGTACGAAGCGGAATACTGCAAATGTACGGAGCACTTCCAGCGGAGCCAGACGTTCGTTCGTGTAGAACGGTGTCCCTTCGACAGGGTTGAGGATATTCAACGGAACAGAGTCGATGTGGAGCTTTTTCAGATGGAATGCCATTTCCACACGCTGGTCGAGGTCTTCGCCCAGTCCGATGATGCCGCCCGAGCATACGCGGATGCCTGCCTTCTGCGCTGTCTGGATGATGTCTTCCTTATCTTCCATCGTGTGCGTGGTGCAGATTTCCGGGAAATACGACGGTGATGTTTCGATGTTGCAGTGGATTCTTGTGATGCCTGCTTCGCGAAGACGGATGGCCTGTTCCTCAGTGATGAGGCCCAGGGAGCAGCAGACTTCAATGCCCACCTGATCGTGAATCTTCTTCACGACATCGATGATTTCCTCGAATTCATTCGGATTATCCTGATTTCTTCCGCTCGTTACCAGAGAGAAACGGACAGCGCCCGCATCCTTGGCTTTCTTGGCAGCGGCCAGAATCTGGTCCTCCGGCAAAAGACGGTAAGTCGTAGCTCCCGTCCTGTAATGACCGGACTGCGCGCAGAATTTGCAGTCCTCCTGGCAGTGTCCGCTGCGCGCATTGATGATGGCGCAGAAGTCAACAGCATTGCCGTTGTACTTCTGACGGATCTTATCTGCCATAGCCAGAAGCAGCATGGTATCTTCATCCTTTGTACGGATCAGACGGCCTGCTTCTTCTCTAGTGATCTCTCCCCCGTCCAACACTTTGTTGGCCAGGCGGATGATTTCCTCACAAGAGCTTTCCATATGTAATTCCTCCCGAATAAAAAAATGGTTTCCCAGGTATTGGAGATTAACCTGTAAAATGACCGCAGGAATCTGCACTGTCACTTTATGAAATAGTATATTCTATAAACGGTTTATTTGTCAATTTCAGTATTTGCTTTAGTTCACAATAGGTTGACAAAGTAGACATTTAATCAAGCGTCTGGAATACACTGTAAAATCTTCGGTTTTATCGAAGGAAATGAGACATAGCGCCATAAAAATAAGGGCTCTTCTGACACGTGATGCATTGTCAAAAGGGCCCTTGATCGTCTACTAAGGAAATATGTATAAGTTGTCATATAAGATTTATATAACTTCAGGCGCTGCCTTGAGCGCTGCTGTTTTTGGACGCGAAAAAGTCCCGGCAAGGATTTTCGTCCTTGCCGGGACCTCCTCAGGAGTATATGCATCCGGCGGGAGAATCAACTCCCATGCGGCTCACCGGTCAGTCGATCTGAATTTTATGGGACGGTTCGATTTCAGGTTTCCCGGATTTCGGGAGCTCTACTTTCAAAACGCCATCCTTCAGGCTGGCTTTGATGCCCTCTTCCTTGACGCCACTCACGGCGAACTGACGCTGGAAACCGGCGGAGCTGCGTTCACGGCGGATAAACTTACGATCTGCGTCTTTCGTTTCCTTCGTGTCTTCTCTCTTTGCGGACAGGGACAGGATACCGTTTTCGTAAGTGACCTGAATCTCATCTTTCGTGTAGCCCGGCATGTCACAGGTTACTTCATAGTGATCTTTCAGATCTTCAATATCCGCTTTTGGAACGGAAACATAATCTTTGTAAATGGTCGGAACATCATCAAAGAAATGATCCAGGACCGTATCACCAAACAAACCATCAAATGGAATCAAGCTTCTCATAATAATGACCTCTTTCCTTTTGCGCTTGCATTTGCGTTGTCAAACTTTTAGGATTCCCGGGGCCCCTTTCCTCCTGACAACTATAGTATAGCACTTTTAGCACTTAAGTCAAGAGAGTGCTAAAAAAATTTTGACTTTTATTTTTCGATTTTTGAAAGCCCTCATATTTACGGAACATTCACGTTCTAAACTTATTGATTTTTTGACTTTTATCTTGCCAAAGTTAGCTATAAAGCACCATTCATTTTTCTTTTGAAAAGGAGAAATTGCATCAAAAAAATAAAAGAAGAAGCTGTGGCAAAATATACAATCATTTTGCCACAACCTCTTCTTTGTGTTGCTATAGCTGCCCAGAGAATTAATCTAACATAGATATACAATCTCTACAATCTGAAAACCTCAAAACCTCGCTACGCTCGTGGAACTACTGTATTCCCCGGCTTCGCCGGGACCTTCTCCTTCGGAGCAAGGTTAACACCCTTAAACCGAACTTCGTTCGAGAAAAGGAGAAAGAGCGTCTTGGCGGATTTTGCCACAGCCCCTTCCTTTTTCAATTCTCAAATCAATCAAATCAGTTCAGCGCAAGTCCTTTGTCGATTTTTTCCAGGTTTTCTTTCATGGTCTTGACATAGTTTGCGTCTTGTTCGCCGCTTTCTATGGTGTCAAGGGTTTCGACTTTGGCGCCGGCTTCTTTGGAGATAGTCTCGGTCAGGGCCAGGCTGATCATGTCTTCGGTGAAGATGGTCTTGACGTTGTGCTTCTTGCAGAAGTCGATGAGGTCTGCAAGTTTGGCCGGGGACGGTTCGCCGGATGCGAATGCGTCTTCGACGCTGGCCTGTGTCAGGCCGAAGTCACGGCAGAGGTAGCCGAAGGCTGCATGGCCTGCGACGAGTTCTTTGCTGTGGCCGGTGGAGAGTTTCTTTTTGTACTCTTCGGTCATAGCCGTGAGGTCTTTGTCGAGCTTCTCATAGTTCTTTTCGAAGTATTCCTTGTTTTCAGGAGAAGCGGCAGCAAGGGCATCAGCGATGTTCTTTGCTTCTTTTCTTGCTTCTTCCGGTCCGAGCCAGACGTGTGGGTCAAAGTCGCCGTGTTCCTTGATTTCATCCTCATCCGTCAGGCGGATGGGGTCGATTCCCTTGGATGCAACGACAGCGACGGGGCCGTCTTTCATGCTCTTGAGCATCTCTGGCGCCCAGCGTTCCATGCTTATCCCGTTGTAGATGAAGACTTTGGAATCTTTGACGCGCATCATGTCGGATGCTTTAGGTTCAAATTCGTGGGGTTCTGTGCCGTCCGGTATGATGACAGTGATAGCTACGCGGTCTCCCCCGATGGCCTGCGTGAGCTCTTTCATGGCTTCAAAGGATACGGTGACGGGAACTTTCCCTGCCGGGGCAGATGCCGCCGGTTTCTCTTCCTTGCCACAGCCTGCTGTAATGATGAGGCAAGCTGCCGCGCCAGCTAAAGCCAATTTTTTCCACAATTTCATGATAGAAATACTCCTTTTTCTTCTAATGGCGGCCGGGCCGCCGGATCCGAGTACCGGAGACGCATTCCCTTCCTCCCAGGAAATGCGGACTCATCAGCGCAGGACTTTTTTCGCCAGGATCGTCACAAGGAGCAGTCCGGCGGCGAAGAGCGCTGTGACGCCGCCCGGTGCTGCGCCTATGTAATAGGATGCGAAGAAGCCCCCCAGTATGGACAGGAAACTGTACACCATCGCGGCGAGGAAGGTTGCGCGGAAACCTTTCCCCAGCTGCAGCGCCGAGGCCACCGGAAGCGTGATCATCGAGGTAATGACTAATATCCCGACAGATCGGATGGAAACGGAGATGACAGCCGCCACAAGGAAGGCGAAGACATAATTCAGTACTTTGACGTGCGCGCCGGCAACGCGCGCTGCTTCTTCATCGTAGGTGATGTAGAGAAGCTGGTGATAGTTCAGGATAACCGTCAGGACGGCGGCAAGGCTCAGGAGCCCTGTGATCGCCATGTCCTCATTGCTGACCGTCAGCATCGAGCCGAAGAGGTAGGCGTCGGCATTGGCATGGAGACGCCCGGAGCTGATCAGCGTGATGGCGATGCCCACGGAGACGGAAAGGACGACGGACAGGATGAGGTCGGTATATTTCTTGAAATACTGCCGGAGAAATTCAATCATCATCCCCGCAAAGGCGGTGAAGACGAAGGAAACGAGGACAGGACTCTCCCGGAAGAGAAGCCCGAGCGTGACACCCGCCAGAGACGAGTGCGCCAGGGTATCCCCGATCATCGAGTACCGTTTCAGCACCAGGAAAAGCCCGATGCATGGGCAGAGAACGGCGATGCAGATGGAAATGATGAGCGCATTCTGCATGAAAGTATAACTAAACATGGCCGCCCTCCTTTTCTATGTATTCTTCTATATAATGGCGGACACTGCAGAGGTGGCCGTGTCCGTGTTCGACGTGGTAGAGGCGGTCGGATACTTTGCCTGCCTCAGCGAGGTTGTGCTCGACGGCAAGGATGGTGACGCCCTTGTCCTTATGGAGGGTATCGAGTTCCTTGTAGATGTCGCGCTGGCTGGTCAGGTCGACGCCGGTCGATGGTTCATCGAGGATGAGGAGATCAGGGCTTCCCATGAGCGCCCTTGCGATCAGCACTTTCTGATGCTGGCCGCCCGAGAGGCTTCCCATGAGCTGTTTCTTGTACCCTTCCATGCCTGTCACGGAAAGGACCTGATCCACGTCGATTTTCTTCAAATGCAGCAGTTTCCCGTAGGAATGGATGACTTCTTCCACGGTGATGGGAAAGGAGGCATCCGCGGCGAACCGCTGCGGTACGTAGCCGATGCGGCGGGCGCGGCGCGTGACCGTCCCGGAGACCGGTTTCAAGAAGCCCAGTATGATTTTCAGAAGGGTGCTCTTGCCGCTTCCATTATTTCCTACGATGGAAATATACTCTCCGCCCGCCAGATGGAAATCGACGTTTTCCAGGAGCCAGGGAGCGCTCCCCGTGTAGGAAAAATATAAATTCTCAATGGTCAGCATGATGGATCCCTCCGGACCTGCAATGAAAAGGGCGGCTGCCAATCCCGCCGCTCTTTCGTAATCAATCTAATTCTTCTGCCGCTTTGCGGACAGCTTCAAATACTTCATGGAAGGACGCTTCATTTTCTTCCGCCAGTGCTTTCACGGATTCGTATTCCGGATAGTTGCGGACGGTATCGGAAAATGTGACCTGCTTCACAAGTGCCTGCCCGAAAGGTGTTTCGACTTCCCTTTCTTCGCGCTTCAGGATGACGCGCATGACGCTTGGAAATTCGCGGACGCCGATGGTCGTCGTTTCGCGGAAAATGATGTCTTCCAGTGTTTCACGGATTTCCTTCTTGCAGATAACGGTCAGTTCCCATGCAGGACGGTTCTTCTTCATGAATACCGGCGCATAGTGGACGTCGAGCGCCCCTGCCTGCATCAGCTTTTCAAGGGTGTAGCCCAGGACTTCGCCCGAGCAGTCGTCGATGTCGGTTTCAATCTTCAGGACTTCGTCTCTTTCTCCTTCTCCCTGATCGTCGGAAATGAGGAGTGCGCGGAGAATGCCGGCTCTTTCGGTGTAAGCGCGTTTGCCTGCGCCAAGGCCGATGCGTTCGATGCGGAAAAGGGACGGAAGCGTGTGGGATGTAGCCAGTGCGCATGCAATCGCAGCACCAGTCGGGGTGACGAATTCCCCTGTGGCATCCATGATTTCAAGCGGCATGCCGCAGGCAGTCACGATGTTCAGCGTAGCTGGCACCGGTACGGGCAGGCGGCCATGCTGGCAGCGGACAGTGCCTGTGCCTTCGGAAAGCTTTGGCACGATGACTTCGGAAATGCCAAGGCTGTCGAAGCAGACGGCAGCGGAAATGATATCCACGATGGAATCGACAGCGCCGACTTCGTGGAAGTGGACCTCATCGATCGGAAGGTTGTGTGCTTTCGCTTCTGCTTCCGCAATGAGCATGAACATCTTCTTTGCGATTTCACGGGCATGATCCGTCATGGAAGCGCCGTCAATGACCGCCATGACATCCGCCAGATTGCGGTGTTCATGATGGTGGTGATGGCCATGAACGTGGTCATGATCATGATGATGGCCCTCTTCGCCATGGAAATGCGGGCAATGGTGTTCTTCCTCATCATGATGGTGGTGATGATGATGTTCTTCACCGTCTTCATGGCAGTGGCAGTGGTGCTCGCCTTCTTCGTCATGGTGATGATGCTGTTCGCCGTCTTCATGGCAGTGGCAATGATGTTCGCCTTCTTCGTCATGATGATGATGATGTTCACCTTCTTCATGGCAGTGGTGCTCGCCTTCTTCATCATGATGGTGATGGTGTTCACCGTCTTCATGGCAGTGGCAATGGTGCTCACCTTCCTCGTCATGATGGTGATGATGTTCTTCCGGGACATCGGAAGAAACGACCGGATCAGAGCCGTAGAGGTATGCCATGTCATGGTCGTGGTTTTCATGTTCTGCATCGAGGATGACATTGAAGTCGCAACAGTCGATGCCGGATTTCTGTACGCGGGAGATTTCTGTCTTGAAGCCCTTCACCGGAAGGGAAGCGAGTGCTGCTTCCAGTGCTTTCCGGTCAGCGCCCAAATCAAGCATGGCAGCAACGAACATATCTCCGCTGATGCCGGAACCGGTTTCCAGATATAATTTTTTACTCACTGATTTTTCCCCTTTCTGCAAGCCTGTTAATTTGGGTCGCCACGTAGCCGGCGCCAAATCCATTATCAATATTGACTGTGACGATGCCGTTCGCGCAGGAATTGATCATCGTCAGAAGCGCCGAAAGGCCGTGGAAGCTGGCGCCATAGCCGACCGATGTCGGAACGG